>ERZ857775.2691-NODE-2691-length-16372-cov-2.477171_pt1 | contig 16372 bp, 6 predicted proteins | sample MGYA00519698_ERZ857775 | MGnify/ENA primary metagenome ERZ857775 (study PRJEB31778, sample SAMEA3449363) | human gut metagenome | biome: human gut; feature: human-associated habitat; material: faeces | place: United Kingdom | collected 2010/2012 ...
AAGCGGCTACGTATGCTTCTGCAGTGAATGAAGCGCGTGGATATGAAGGTTTGGGAGCTCGATATACTCCGGAAGAAGTCGACGCTTTCCGTAATGGAGTAGGCAGTGGAGGAGCTTCCCGTATGTACCCTTATCTCTATCCTAATGTGAACTGGATTGATGAAACCTTTAAAGACAGAGGAGTTTCTAATAAATACACGATTGAATTCCGTGGAGGAGGAACAAAGTTCCGCTACTATACTATGGCGAATTTATTAACAGACAAAGGGTTTATCAAGACCCCGAATGCAAATGACGGATATTCTACACAGAATATGTATTCACGTGCTAATTTGCGTACAAATCTGGATATTGATTTAACGGGCACTACCAAATTGAAGTTAAATCTTCTCGGAACATTATCCGAATCTCGGATTCCGGGGGCTTCGGTTAACTTATGGGATATGATTTATTCGATTCCTTCTGCAGCTTTTCCGGTTCGTACGGAAGATGGCAGTTGGGGAGGAAGTACCACTTGGGCGGGCACGTCGAATCCTGTCGCACAATCGCAGGGAGCTGCTTATTCTAAAGGACACTCTCGCAGTTTGTTTGCCGACCTTACCTTATCACAAGATTTGTCTGGTTTGCTGAAAGGATTGGGAGCTAACTTTCGTTTAGCTTATGATAACTATTCCAATATTTTAGAAGACCATAGCAAAACTTATACGTATGCCGGTTATGCAACAAGCTGGACAACTAACGGGCCGTTTTATACTGCCATTTCAGGTGGCGAATCCAGTGAAATGGGTTCGGGTGCGGGTATTGACAATTGGGCGCGTCAATTTAATTTTGCAGGTAGTGTAGATTATAATCGTTCATTCCAAAAGTGGGATGTGTATTCTCAATTGAAATGGGATTATGAATATCGTGATTCATACGGTCTGAACACTACTATTTATCGGCAAAATGTTTCTTGGTATAATCATGTAGGTTTCTCTAATCGCTATTATTTGGATCTGGCATTGGTTGGTTCGGCTTCCAGTTTATTGGCACCGGGACATAAATGGGCTTTTTCTCCTACCATTTCTGCTGCTTGGGTACTTTCGGAAGAAAAATGGTTGAAAGATGTGTCTTGGGTGAACTTCTTGAAATTGCGCGCTTCGTTTGGAGTGATCAATGTTGATTATCTGCCTAAAGACGGAAGTACTACCGTATATGACTATTGGGACCAGATTTATACGACTACCGGTACGCAATATAAGTTTAACAGTAGTTACGACTCTGAATTCGGAAGTACTATTATCGGTCGCTTGGCAACTGCTAATTCGACACATGAGAAAGCGTATAAATATAATGTTGGTGTTGATGCTATGTTGTTCAATGGATTGAATGTGACGGCAGAAGGCTATTATCAACGGAGAAAAGATATTTGGGTTTCTTCCGAGGGTAAATATACCGATGTACTGGGAGTTGATGCTCCGTTCGAGAATGCCGGAATCGTTGATAGCTATGGTATGGAACTAGGACTTAACTATACGAAAAGGTTAGGAGATGTAGTGTTTAATCTTGGCGGTAATTTTGCTTGGAATAAGAATGAAATTAAGGAACAACTGGAAGAACCGCGTTTGTATAAGAATCTTGTGCAAACAGGAAATCGGTTGGGACAAGTATATGGAATGGTAGCTGAAGGTTTCTTCAAAGATATAGCAAACAGCCTTACACAAAACTTTACTACGGTAGTGCCGGGAGACATAAAATATAAAGATGTGAATGGAGACGGAATCATTGATGCTAATGACAAAACTGCTATTGGTTATAGTACGACAGCCCCGGAAATTTATTATTCTTTCCATTTGGGAGCCGAATGGAAAGGGATTGGAGTAGATGTAATGTTTCAGGGAACAGGTAACTATTCTGCTGTCTTGAATACGAAGAGTATGTTTTGGCCGTTGATAAATAATACGACACTTTCTACTCATTATTATGAGAATCGTTGGACACCGGAAAATCAAAATGCCAAATATCCTCGTTTGAGTTCACAGAGTAATGCCAATAACTATCAGGCTAATACGGTTTGGTTGGCGGACCGGTCATTCTTGAAGTTACGTAACGCGGAGGTGTATTACAGATTTCCGGAAGAATGGATGAAGAAGACTAAGATATTGGGGAGTGCCAAGTTATATGTTAGAGGAACAGACTTGTTCTGTTCAGATCACATTGATGTGGCAGATCCGGAATGTTATGGTGTAGCGACTCCGCTGAATAAGAGTGTAGTAGTCGGTGTTACGATTGGTTTTTAATCATAAAAACAAAGCGAAAGAATGAAACTGAAAAACATTATCTACGGAATGATGTGTGTAGCCGCACTCGGTTCCTGCTCAGATAAGATGGAATATCATGAGTACAATAATTATGATGAGGATTTTGTGAAGCTCAACTTCGGTAATGTAGGAGGGCTGATAACAAATATCTATTTGTCCATGGATGTGGACTTTGGAAACTATAGCGGGGCAATTCTTGGTTCTGCTACCGATGAGTCCGAATATGCTTATTCGGGAAATCAGATTGAAGACTTTTACAATGGTTCTTGGAGTCCGTCAAATGCTAAAAGTAGTATGTGGACGTCCTGTTATGAAGGGATAGCCAATTGTAATTTATATCTGGAGAAGTTTACCGGACTGACATTTCCCGAGTTGGCTTTGAACAGTGATTATGCACAACAAATGTTCCGTTATACCAATTACCAGTATGAGGTGCGTTTCCTTCGTGCATATTTCTACTTTAACTTGGTACGGCAATATGGAGATGTGCCGTTTAGCGACCATATATTAACAGCCGAAGAATCGAATACATTGTCGCGCAGGCCGGCACAGGAGATTTTTGATTATATCATAGCCGAATGTGATGATATAAAGGATAAGATTATTGTCGATTACAGTAAACTGGGAGATATGGCATTGCCTAGTAGTCCGGCGGAAACAGGACGTGCCAACCGTAAAACGGTATTGGCCTTGAAAGCTCGTGCTGCGTTGTATGCGGCAAGTCCTTTGTTTAACCCGACTGATAATAAAGAGCTGTGGTATCGTGCAGCTAAAGCCAATAAGGAAATTTTAGATGACAGTAATGGATTTGCTGAAAAGGCAAAACTCTTAGTGGAGGATTATTCATCACTTTGGAGTAAGGATAATTACAATGACGCTACTAGTGAATTGATTTTTCTCCGTCGTGCCACTACTACCACTAATTCTTTTGAGGGATATAACTTCCCGGTAGGGTTGGAAAATTGTAAAGGTGGAAACTGTCCCACACAGACACTGGTGGATGCGTATGAGATGAAGGATACAGGGTTGCGCCCGGACGAGTTGGATAACTACGATCCTACTAATCCTTATTATACCAACCGCGACCCTCGTTTCTATCTGACTATTGCCAAGAATGGAGACGAAAAATGGCCTAACTGGAATACTGTTCCTCTGCAAACCTATCAGGGCGGATTAAATGCGGAACCTTTGAGTGGCGGAACTCCGACAGGTTATTATCTGAAGAAGTATTGTCAGACGGCAGTAGATTTGCGTGCCGGTACAGCTTCAAAGACCTATCATTCATGGATTACATTCCGTTTTGGAGAGTTCTATTTGAATTATGCGGAAGCTGTATATAAGTATCTGGGTAGTCCGTATGCAACGGACAGTGAATTTACAACTTCGGCTGTAGATGCTATCAAAGTAGTCCGTACACGTGCCGGAATGCCCGGATTCCCTCAAGGGATGACCAATGATGCTTTCTGGAAGAAATATCAGAATGAACGTATGGTAGAATTGGCCTTTGAAGGACATCGTTTTTGGGATGTACGTCGTTGGAAGGAGGGGGACAAACATTTCAAGAACATTGTTGAAATGAAAATTACGAAAAATGGGGATGATATTTATACGTATGAGCGTAAGGTAAAAGAAAGAAGTTGGGATGATAAGATGTATTTCTTCCCGATTCCTCAGAGTGAAAAATCGAAAAATCCTAATTTGGAGCAGAATCCGGGTTGGTAACTTAACCGGAATACTGATGAATAGAAATAGGATATTCTTGCATAGAACGGATGTTTATAGAATAAAAAACGAAAGAAATGAAGATACATTATATAATATTGGGGCTGTTTTATTTGCTGGCTATAGTTGCTTGCTCAGATAATGACCCCGTCGTTGAAGTGAACAATGGCAATCAGACGGAAGAGGAGTTGCCGCCTCTGCCGACCGAAGTCATAACGGGTAGCCGCGCCATGTGGGTGAGTTATGATCCTATTTCGGCTTCTGATCCTAATAACGCATCAGGGATTGCATCCGCATTGATTAGCTGGAGATTATTGAAGACCGATCCGTCTAATGTTGCTTTTGATATTTATAAGTCGGTAGACGGCGAGACGGAAGTGAAATTGAATGAGAAACCTATTTCGAATACTACTTCTTGGGTGGATGCGGATATTGATGTATCAAAAACGAATGTATATCGGGTTACTCTTGCTAATCAGGCTGAAACGCTTTGCGATTATACATTTACTTCTGAAATGGCAGAAAAGTTTTATCATGAGATTAGATTAAACATGAATGTACCCGATGCATCGATTACATATTCTCCTGATGACATTCAGCTAGGTGACTTGGACGGTGATGGTGAATTAGAGATTGTGGTGAAGAGAGAACCATACGACGGAGCGAATATGGGAGTTTGGTTTAATGGTACTACTCTGTTGGAAGCATATAAAATGGACGGAACTTTCTTGTGGAGGATTGATTTGGGAATTAACATCCGTTCCGGATCACATTATACTTCTTATATCTTGTATGATTTTGATGGTGACGGTTTGTGTGAAATTGCTTTCCGTACTTCCGAAGGTACAAAGTTTGCCGATGGCAAGATTATCACTGACGCAAATGGGAAAGTGAATGATTATCGTAATCGTCAAACAGATGGTAAAGGTTGGTACTCCGGAGCGGCTATTGCGAGAGATCAGAATGACCCGTCTACAGCTACTACTTGCGGTTTGATAATGGAGGGTCCCGAATATATCTCTATTTGCAGGGGATATGACGGACGTGAAATAACTCGTATAGATAATATTCCACGTGGAGGAGAAGGATCGAAAGTATCACGTGCCAAGTATTGGAGTGAATATTGGGGAGATGATTTTGGCAATCGTATGGATCGTTTCTTTATCGGTGTTGCTTATTTGGATGGTATTCCTGATGAAACAACCGGAGCGCGAGTGGCTAATCCTAGTTTGATAATCAGTAGAGGTATTTATAAGAATTGGCAGGTTTGGGCACTTGACTTAAAAGGTAATGAATTGGTTCCACGTTGGAAGTTTGATACAGCAGATCATTCGTCTAAATGGTTAGGGATGTGTTCACACTGTTTCCGTGTTGCTGATTTGGACGGTGATGGAAGGGATGAGATTTTGTATGGTTCGGCAGCTATTGACGATAATGGAAGCGAGTTATGGTGTAGTGGAAATGGGCATGGAGATATATTGCATGTCGGAAAATTCATAAAAGACCGTTCCGGATTGCAGATTGTTGCTTCTTTTGAAGAGTCAAAAGATTATGAAGGTCAGGGAAATGGATATGCCTGTCAGGTGATGAATGCAAGAGATGGTAGTATGATTACCGGTCATGGACGAAATTTACCGGCAGATGCAAGTGATGTTGGGCGTTGTATAGTAGCGGATGTTGATCCGGATAGTCCGGATTTTGAATATTGGTCTTCTACACAAGAAGGTATGTTTAGTTGTAATGGTACCGGATTGGTTTCTACTACATATCCTACTGGAATTGGTAGCGGAGTGATGTATAATGTGGCTATTTATTGGAGTGGTCAGTCTACTAGGGAAATGTTAGACCGCGGTTGTATTGTGAGCTATAAAGCGAATCCTGATGTAAACAAGTCAAATAAGAATCGTCTGATATCTTTTGACCTTTATGGTAGTAATCAGGGAAATCATGCCTCAAAATATAATCCTTGTTATGGTGATTTTTTGGGTGATTACCGTGAAGAGGTGATTTTAGGCTCAAGTGATTATAAATCAATCTATATATTCTCAACGAATCATCCTACTACACACCGTCTGCCACACTTGATGACCGACCATAACTATGACATGTCTCAGGCTATGCAGAACATGGGATATAATCAGGGAACTAACCTGGGTTATTATGTAGGTGCCGAAACTTTGAAGTCATCCGAAACGGAAGAACCGAAAGAATAAGAAAAATCTTATTCTATTTAGTATAAGTTTATAAGGAAAGAACAATCCGGTTACAGTGTCGGGTTGTTCTTTTTTTCATAGTTGAACGAATCGCCATATATATGGATAATATTCTATTTCTTAATTGATCGGCTCTCCCTACCTTTGTAAGGTGAGATAGCAAATATACATATGAAAAAACTCTTTATCCTTTTGTTCCTCTTCATCACTTTAGGAACAAACGCACAAAACAATAAAGTTTCCGGCCTCAACGCCCGCCAGTTTCATAAATATTGGAAGGTAGAGTCGGAATCTCCGGATTATAAAGTAACATTTCAGGGCGATACCGCTGAAATACTGTCTCCTAAAGGCCTTACCTTATGGAGGAAAGAAAAGATGAGCGGGCGTGTAACCATTGAATATGATGCGTGTGTAGTTGTAGAAAAAGAAGGAGACCGTTTGAGTGATCTGAATTGCTTTTGGATGGCTTCGGACCCCAAGCATCCTGATAATATATGGAAACGTGAGAAGTGGCGTAGCGGAATCTTTCTGAATTGTTATTCTTTGCAACTCTATTACATGGGATATGGTGGAAATTATAACTCTACTACACGCTTCCGTCGTTATGACGGCAATGAAGCAGGAATCACAGATCCCAAAGTACGCCCTGCCATACTGAAAGAATATACAGATACCGAACATTTGCTAAAAGCGAATCACTGGTATCACATTAAGATCACAAATGAAAATAATAGGGTTAGTTATTACATAGACGGCAAGAGACTGGTGGACTTCCGCGATGCCGAACCTCTGACAGAAGGATGGTTCGGCTTTCGTACCACCTTATCCCGTACCCGTATTACAAACTTCCGCTACGAATGTTTGCCATCCCAAACGTCTACTGTTCCTTTACATTGGATAGGCAATACTCCTGAACAAGACAAAGCTGTAAGTTTCGGAGTTCCTTTTGATGAAGGCTACCTATTTCCAGAAACTTCATTGCGGTTAAAAACAGATAGAAATCAAGAGATTCCGGTAGATACTTGGCCGTTGGCTTACTGGCCGGATGGTTCCGTGAAATGGAGCGGAGTTGCCGGAGTCATTCCTGCCGGAACAGAAAGACTGACATTAGAAAAAGCCCCCCGGAAAGCAAAAACTATCAATAAACAGCCTAATGCTTCTATTGCAATCACTGAAATGCCTGAAAATATTCAAATTGAAACAGGGCTAATTTCCGTATTTATTCCCCGACGCGGAGATTTCCTGATTGATAGCCTATTATATAAGGGAACTAAAGTAGGAGAGAAAGCGCGTCTGATTTGTAATACGCAAAACGAGCCGATTCAAGAAAATACATCTCAAATATCTTTTACTCATTACATAGGAGAAATAAAATCAGTAACCATAGAACGTCTGGGCTCTGTACGGGCACTTGTAAAGTTGGAAGGGATACATCGGAACAGGAATAAGAAGATTGATACGAATCACTCTGAAGGGGAAGGGAACTATGCGAATAACTCTGATATGAACAAACGGAATAACCGTGAGTGGCTTCCTTTTGTGGTACGTCTCTACTTTTATGGTGGTAGTGAACAGATCAAAATGGTACATAGCTTCATCTATGACGGAGATCAGAAGAAAGATTTCATTCGTAGTTTAGGTATCCGTTTCGACGTTCCTATGCGTGAAGCTCTGTATAATCGTCATATTGCTTTCTCGTGTGCAGATGGAGGAGTGTGGAGCGAGCCGGTACAACCATTGGTAGGGCGTCGCATACTCACTTTAAATAAGACAGATAATAAGAAAAACAGTAATGAAAAGAAGGACGCACAACAGATGCCAACAGATGAACCCTCCCTGCAACAACAGCAAATGGAAGGCAAACGTATTCCACCTTATGAATCTTTCGATGAAAAGAACCGCTCTCTGCTCGATAACTGGGCTTCATGGAATGATTACCGTCTGTCTCAACTCACTGCCGATGCTTTCTCCATTCGTAAACGTGCCAATAACGATAATCCCTGGATAGGAACCTTTTCCGGCACACGTAGCGATGGATATACTTTTGTCGGAGATATTACCGGAGGATTAGGACTTTGTATGCATGACTTTTGGCAGTCTTATCCCTCTTCTATTGAAATTTCAGACGCACGAACTCCGGTAGCTACCCTTACCGCCTGGTTGTGGAGCCCGGAGTCCGAACCTATGGATTTACGGCATTATGATCGTATAGCTCATGACCTGAATGCCAGCTATGAAGATGTCCAGGAAGGTATGAGCACGCCATACGGCATTGCCCGTACAACTACGTTGACACTGATCCCACAAAGTGGCTATGCCGGAAAAAAGGCTTTTGCTGATTATGCCAAACAATTTTCTAGCCCTAGTCTGTTAATGCCAACCCCGAATTATCTTCATGCCCGCCAGGCTTTCGGGATATGGAGTCTCCCCGACCGTACTACTCCATTCCGTACTCGTGTAGAAGACCGCTTGGATGCTTACATTGACTTCTATCAGAAAGCAATCGAACAAAACAAGTGGTACGGTTTCTGGAATTATGGTGATGTGATGCACGCTTATGACCCCGTTCGTCATACCTGGCGTTACGATGTCGGAGGATTTGCCTGGGACAATACGGAACTGGCTTCTAATATGTGGCTATGGTATAATTTCCTGCGTACCGGGCGTATTGATATTTGGCGTATGGCAGAAGCTATGACGCGTCATACAGGCGAAGTGGATGTCTATCATATCGGTCCCAATGCCGGATTAGGCAGTCGGCATAATGTAAGTCATTGGGGATGCAGAGCAAAAGAAGCGCGAATCAGCCAGGCCGCCTGGAACCGTTTCTACTATTACCTTACTACAGACGAACGTTGCGGTGATTTAATGACTGAAGTGAAGGATGCCGACCGCAAACTCTATGACTTGGACCCTATGCGCCTGGCCCAACCTCGCAGTGAATATCCTTGTACTGCTCCCGCCCGTTTGCGTATTGGCCCCGATTGGCTGGCTTATGCCGGTAATTGGATGACAGAATGGGAGCGCACAGGTAACACAACTTATCGTGATAAAATAATAGCAGGAATGAAAAGCATTGCCGCCCTGCCTAACCGCCTTTTTACCGGCCCCAAAGCTCTAGGATTTGATCCGTCAACAGGAATCATCACAACCGAATGTGACCCCAAATTGGAAACAACCAACCATTTAATGACGATTATGGGTGGATTTGAGATAGCCAATGAAATGATGCGTATGATTGATATACCCGAATGGAAAGACGCCTGGCTTGACCATGCTGCACGTTACAAGAAGAAAGCATGGGAGCTTAGCCATAGCCGTTTTCGTGTTTCCCGCCTGATGGCTTACGCAGCTTATCACTTGCGTAATACCCAAATGGCTGAAGAAGCCTGGAAAGATTTGTTTACCCGGTTGGAACATACACCTGCACCGCCTTTCCGCATCACTACCATACTTCCGCCGGAAGTACCGTCTCCATTAGATGAATGTACGAGCATTAGCACGAATGATGCTGCTCTTTGGAGCTTGGATGCTATTTATATGCAGGAAGTTATTCCGAAGGATGAATAGCAGAAGCATTTATTTCTTCACATTTCACCATATCCCAACCTTGGAACTGAATTAATAATAGGTGAAGTGTCGTTCCAGTAGCCAGTTTCTGCACAACTTTATCCTTACTGTATCGCAACAGTTGCTGTCTTCCTTCTTCTGCTTGGGCTTCAAGTTCAGCATTGGTAGCTGTACGTGTAGCGTATTTCAACTCCAGGATATAGCTGTGTTCTATATCGGAATAACGCATTTTGTCCGGCAATAGGAAGAAGTCACAATAGCCATAGTTCATTTCCAGTTCCGGCTGTACGAGATAATAAGAAGCAATGGCAAGATAGGCTTTTAGGAAACCTTGCAGGTTTCTTTCCCCTTCTATCGCATCTCGTATGGAAGAGTTCTCCCGATAGGCACGGGCGATGGTTTCGAAGAATGGTTGCCAATGACCATCGAAGGCGAAATCATCTATCAAGTCTTTCAGATGTGAAAGATTCAGGGTATGGGCCTGTTGATAGTAGTCGCGCAAGAATCCAAGGTACTGCTCGCGCACACAATTGTTAGGTATGCACATTTTCAGACGGTCGCCACGGGTGCCGCACATGGTAAGTAAACCATAATAATAGAGCAGGCTTCGGAAGTTCTCTATATCTGCTATCTTTTCTGACGGGAACGAAGTATGTAAGTCTACCAGTATTTCACCTTTTGCCGCAATTTCTTCGATAGTACTCATGCGGCTTCCCTCATGGGTGTTGTCGTGGTCAATGCGTGCCAGCATTTTCAGTTTACTGTAATCCGTACGGATATTCTTGTCTACCATATTTTCGGGTGGACGGTGAAAATCAATTTGGTTACGTAAATAGTATAAAGTCATATCGCAATTAAACACACGGTCGTTGTCCAAAGATGTTCTGGCGAAGCAATAATTGTCATACCACGGTTTCATTTCTGTAATCATCGCTTCTACATCACCGACCAGCTTTCCATTTTGTTGGTAATAACGGAGCATTTCACGTACTTCAGTTTCATCAAATCCTATCATGGCATTAAAACGGGAATCAGTCGATATATTCCAGTCAATATTATACCCGCTAGATAAATCATCCAGTGTGATAGGGCTGACTCCCATTAGGAAAATTCGGTCAAACATACCTTTGAACTGCTTGAAGTATTCACGGTAGAAGCCGCTGGCATGAGTCAGGTCATGGAACATTTTCTGTCCGTGTTCGCTCAATATGACGTTGGTAAAGTTGTCATATTCGTCAATTATCAGATAGAGAGGATATCCTTTTTCTTTAGCCTTTACTTCTATATATGATAATTTTGCTTTAGCGCTTTCAATGCTTTCTACTGTTGACTTGAAATCTTCATCATAATAAGATGCGTATGCATGGGCAAACTGGTTGATGATGATACTGCAATATTCATTAAAGCTACTCATCAAATCTGCTCCCGGCAGTGAGCAGCCTGCTTTTGAGAAGTCGAAGAAAAGGACTTGGAAACTGTTATGTTGTTTGGTTGGACGGCTTCCTATCCATAAGTCACCGAAATACTTGTCGAAGTTATCCTTCTGTATTATGTCGTAATAAGTACGCATCATGCTTAGGAATAAGCTTTTTCCGAAACGTCTCGGACGAATAAGGAAAAGGTAACTGGGCATTTCCTCGATAAGGGGCAGATACATGGTTTTATCGACGAAATAGAAGTTTTCGTTCCGCATCCGGTTGAAGTCGGATATTCCGTATGGTATTCCTTTCACTTGGCTCATATTGGCAGGCTTTTAATTTGTACAGGCAAAGTTAATCTATTCCGTGGAATAAATCAATGATTTGCGACTGTATTATGTTGGATACGAACATTCATTTTTCCCTTGAATGGGGATGAACATATCCTGTCCAGATGTTCTGTTTTTAAGATTATATTAGAAAATAACCGTTGCGAAATTGATGAATCAGAGAAAAAACTGCATAAATAAGTGCAATAATATGCAGAAATATAGGCGAAAAGTGAATAATATCAGACAGAATATGCGTCTTTTCTAACGGAAAAAGAGTTCGTTAGGTTTAAACCAACAGGGTGATCCTCACCGATGAACGCTATCTTCCTCACCGATGAACTTGTCCTTCATCGGTGAGGAAGATATAAATGTGCTTTTTTAAGCTAGTTTTTCTCTGATTTACCTGGACTTTTGAATAAGAAAATAATAACATAATGGAAGATTAATCCCTGAATCGATATCGACTTGCAAGTGTTGTAGGATAAAATAGGTGTGAAATGCTAGATAAACTCTATAAATGATAAGAATGAGGATTTGCGTGTTGACAAATGTCGGAGCTTTTTTATTCTTCTTCATCTGCTATGCTGTTTTCTCCATTCTGCACTGCTTAAATATTCCTTTTTTAAGATAGAATATTTAAACAGTCCGGATAGTCTATATTTCCCTTTAGTCCTTTGCTATCTTTACAGGATTCTCTTTCGTATTATTTCAAATACTCTTTTAGCGGGCAATCACTCTTTTTCAACCCTTCAGCAATACTTTTGGCGTTCATGTGCGCTCCTTTCAAAGAAGTATGTGTATGGTCGTGATTGTAGTAAGCTGCAGCTTTCTTCACACCTTTCTTTTCAAGTTTATCGGCACTAATCTTATTCAAGTCAATGAAATAAGCTCCCGTAGCTTCCGCAGCTTCACGTGTCCACTTGCCAAAAGACTCGGTATTACGTTCTATTTTTCCATCTTTCCATTTGTTGCGTGGCGTATGACTAAGAACGATGGGAATGGCACCTTTCTCCTGAACATCCATGATGAACTTTCGAAGATACCAGCCGAAAGTATAAACAACTTGATATTTGCCTGTCTTTTCCATTAGAAAGACTTTGCTCTCATCTCCCGAACCGCGCAATTCGGCACGGGCTTTCCCTTTGTTTATATCTCCTGCATCATTATGTCCGAACTGAATCAGAACGAAGTCCCCCGGTTGCAAGGCATTGTATACCTTATCCCAACGACCTTCATCGAGGAAAGTACGTGCACTACGTCCTGCCATCGCACGATTTTCTACAGAAATTTTATTTAGATTGAACTCGTCAGCAATTACGCTTCCCCAACCCCACATACCGTTTTTGTCTTTATCTTCATTTCTGACCGTACTATCTCCGATAGTAAACAATACCGGACGTCCCTCTTTCCGACTGGAATCTGTCACTGTATCTTTCTCAACAGGTTTCAGATAATTGGCTAATTCCAGTCCTTCATACGCACGTATTCCGTCAGCAGCAGATTCAGCATTTACTTTAGCACCGAAAGCACTTGTATGTATACGGTCGATGTAGAACATATATTTCACCTTATTCTTGCCGAACTTTTCAAATTTGCGGGCACTGATATCATTCAAATCAATAAAAGGAACATGCTGTTCTTCGGCTACTTGCTTTGCCCACAATCCAAAAGTCTTGTTGACACGTGTGATGATGGTGCTGTCTTTGTCTTCCCAAGCATTGCGGGGAGTAAGCGAAAAAAGGATCGGATGAGCACCTTTGGCTTTTACATCTTGAATGAAACGACGCATATATTCCCCGTAGGTATATACGGTTTCTTTTACTCCGGTTTCTTTAATCGTTACGTTCAGTGTATCTTTGCCAATTCCGGGAATGGAAGCACGGGCACGTCCGCTGTCGTATGGGCCGTTGTCATTGTGCCCTAGTTCGATGATAACCCAGTCTCCCGGGCGTACTCCTTTGATTACATCCGGCCATAAACGGTTATAGAAAGTACGGCTACTGGTTCCACCCAGTGCATGATTTTCTACAGTAATCCGGTTAGAGTCGAAATAATCACCTGCATAATAGCCCCATCCCCATTGTCCGTTGTTGCCGTTTCCTAAAGTTCCGGTACGCATGGTAGAGTTACCTACCAGGAACAGAACAGGGTTGTCACCTTTCCGGCTCGAACCGGCTTCCGGTCGCGAGGTACGTGCTTTATTCAGGCTATCCAGCGTGTTGTCAACCACCTGATTGACATCTGCCATGGGAGCGGAAACTTTATTTTGCGCTTGCAGTTGCAAACTAAATGTAATGGCCATCAGCCAACATATATACGGGAATAATTTGTTTTTCATGAATCTGTTTTCTTTGAAATCCCTCACTGACCGGTGTCTAAACAGTCAGTGAGGGAACTAGCTACTAACTAACCTCTAACTAAACCTAATGAATGATTATCTTTAAACCTAATGAAAAAACTGTCTATGTTATTTTAATTTATAAACTTCTGTTCCGGCAAGCAGGAAACAACCGACTCCGTAGTCTTCAAAGTCGGGCACACTCTTATAAGTAACCGGCTGTCCGTCTTTAGGCTCTTTGCCTGTTCCCTGCACATATCCCAGGAATCCGTTCGGATGTACGGCATCTTTCACCATAGCGTTCCATGCTTTTAAAAGGACGGGAAGATATTCTTTGCGGTCGAGCAGTCCGTTGCGCACTCCCCAAGCCATGCCGTATACAAACAGTGCTGTTCCGGAAGTCTCTTTACCTCCGAAGTTCGTCGGATCATGAAGACTCACATTCCAGAAACCATCTTCACGCTGACATTTTTTAAGTGCCTTGCTCATAGCGAGAAAATCATTTATATAGTCCTGGCGATGTGTTTCATTGGCAGGGATTTCATCCAATACCCGTACAAGAGCTGCATATACCCAGCCATTTCCACGACTCCAGTAGCAATCTTCTCCATTCGGTTCTTTGTAAGGAGGATCAAAGTCCTGATCGCGCCACCATAAGCAATCTTTAGGATTATACATTCCGGCTTCTCCGTGCACGTTACGAGTGTAAGAATACATATCCCACATCTTATCGTAGTATTTCTGTTCACCGGTCATTTTTCCAAACTTTGCGTAGATTGGCATTGCCATCTGGATAGCGTCAATCCACCACCAATCGTTCACCTGCGGAGTGTTGACTACCATATCGATACTTGCTTTTATATTCCGGATCATATTCGGATCGGACGGACACATATTATAAAGGTCGATATAAACTTGTCCGCAGCAATGGTCGTCTGCGTTACGGGTGGTATTGCCGTTTCTCATTCCCCATTTGTGGAAATCAGCCCAATCGTAGGCATACTTATAATAATCCTCACGAGGGTAAATGCCATACAGAGCCATTAATCCTTCATAATATACGCCTCTCGTCCATATATTGCTTGGACGAACTCTGCCATAGAAAGAAGGCAATGTGTAATCGGCATACTTTTTCATAAAGTAGTCGTTTACTTTTACGATAGTCTCTAAAGTCTCTTTTTGTGCAGGTAACTCTTGTGCCATGACCGGCTTTCCTGTCATAAGACAAAGAAGAGTTACTGTAAAGAATGAGAGTAGTGATTTCTTCATGGTGAAATAATTCTGTTTTATTAATTGGGTGTTCATTCTAATTTTCATTGGCAAAGATAAGGGACGCACTTTTCTTTTTCAATGGATTTCCGTTCAGATATATTCATTTTTGTTCACCAGGTAGTTATAATGCGGTTTAAAAGTGGGCTATATGATGATTTCTACATAGATCTGTACAATATTCTATTTTATAAGTAGGCTGTGCCGCTTACTTTTGTGTTGTAAATTGATTAACGATAAAACTATGAAATGCATAAGTGCTTTTTTAAGTCTGTGTCTGATAGCTGCTTTTGTAGTGGCGCAGCCGAACTATGACTTTTCGAAACTGAAACGCGAACATTTGGGACGCGGGGTAATTGCCATCAGAGAGAATCCATCTACTGTTGCCGTGTCTTGGCGTTATCTGTCCTCCGACCCGATGGACGAATCTTTTGATGTTTATAGAAACGGTGAAAAGGTAAACAAATATCCGATAAGAAATGCGACTTTCTTTCAGGATATATATAAAGGTACGGAATCCGTACTTTATACCGTCAAAGCTATCCAATCAAAAACGGAAAGCAATTATCAATTGCCGTCCGATGCTCCGGCTGGTTATCTGAACATTCCGCTGAATCGTCCTGAAAACGGTACGACTCCGGCAGGGCAAAGTTATTTCTATGCTCCTAATGATGCCAGTATCGGCGATGTGGACGGTGACGGGGAATATGAGATTATCTTGAAATGGGATCCGTCGAACGCACATGATAATTCGCATGACGGTTACACCGGAGAGGTATATTTCGATTGTTATAAATTAAACGGGCAACATTTATGGCGCATTAATCTGGGACGTAATATACGTGCCGGTGCACACTACACCCAGTTTATGGTGTTTGACTTCGATGGTGACGGTAAAGCGGAAGTAGTAATGAAAACCGCCGACGGAACAGTGGACGGAAAAGGAAAAGTGATTGGAGATGCGCAAGCTGACTATCGGAATGAACAGGGACGTATTTTGACCGGACCGGAATATCTGACTGTCTTCAACGGACTGACAGGAGAAGCGATGCAAACAATTGATTACGTACCGGGAAGAGGAAACCTGATGGACTGGGGAGACAATCGTGGTAATCGTAGTGACCGCTTTTTGGCTTGCGTAGCCTATCTCGACGGCATCCATCCTAGTGTTGTGATGTGTCGTGGGTATTATACCCGTACAGTATTGGCA
>ERZ857775.2693-NODE-2693-length-16349-cov-9.368050_pt1 | contig 16349 bp, 9 predicted proteins | sample MGYA00519698_ERZ857775 | MGnify/ENA primary metagenome ERZ857775 (study PRJEB31778, sample SAMEA3449363) | human gut metagenome | biome: human gut; feature: human-associated habitat; material: faeces | place: United Kingdom | collected 2010/2012 ...
AGATATACTATTTATTAATTAAACATTTTAGAATTATGAACAAAAAGTTTTCTACTCTTTTAATGGGTGGTTTGTTGCTGGCCGGTGCGGCTTCTGCACAAACTCCGGCTCCGATTGAAAGAACTGCAGCAGAAACGACTGTAGAACCTTCAGCCAAGTATTATTACCAGATCATAAACGGTAATGATGGAGTATCAGGTTACGCTTTGCAGGCTACTACCCACAATGGTAAAGACAGTGTGAAGGTTGTCGATGTAGCCGCATTATACACACAGTTGAGCAATGCAAATGCAGAAAAAGCTATTTCAGCGTTGGAAGTACTTGACTCTACTTTATGGGCTTTTACACCAAATGGATCTGAAAATTTAGGTTACTATTCTATTGAGAACAAGGCTACAGGCAAGAAATTACAGTTTGCAAAAGAAGGCAATGCTATCATGGCATCAGGGTTGAATGCTTGGTTCATTGAGGTTTCTAATGCAACGTATAATGATGTCCAGTTGAAAAGCTATGTAATCAACGCTGATGGCTCTAAGTCTTATTATACTATTGAAAGTGGCACAACAAGGAGTCAGGTAGAAGAAGTCAAGATCGTAAAAGCTAATGCTGCTTCTAATTACAAACTGGTTCGTCCCGCTGACATCTATATGAATGCAGCCCAATTGAACGCAGCCGGTGATGGCAATTCATTCAAATTAGCTATTGAAGATTTGGCTGATACTGAAAATCCATTCGTTAAAACCGCTTTGAAAGCTTATGACTTGAGCCCACTGGGATCGGGATCACAGAAGAACGTATGTTTGCAAGTTGTCGGCGGAAAGATCCTGAAAGCTGACGAAAACAAGTATACAGGTGAAGCTAAATACAACAAAAACGTATTTGTTGTTGTCGATACTACCATGTATGACGCAAAAGGTGGTGTAGACGTGAACGGAACAGATGCTTTCGGCTACAAGTTTGCATCCGATAGTGCCAAAGTTAATACAAGTGGCGCTGTAAGCGGTGGCGTACAAGCTCCAGGACGTCATGTAGACAACTATCGTTTTGCCATTTACAAAGACGTAACAGTCGTAGAAGGTGACCAATTGATCATCAAAGCACTGGGAACTCCGGAGTATGACAAAAATGCAACCGCTTCACAGTTTACAGGTACTCCTAAGGTTTCTTATGTAAGTTGGGCTGGTTTCGCTGCAAAAGGTGATGAATTGACTACTGCAAGAATCAAGAACAACCAATATGTCTATGAATTGCCTATTATCACATTGGCTGCCGGTGCCAAAGCCGATATCACTCCGGGTGTTTATTTCTTGAAAGATGTAACGACTGCCAATGCTCCTGTATATGCTTATGCAAACATGAGTTTGTCCAGTCCTTGGACACCTTCTTATGCAGAAGCATCAAAGAAAGACATGAAGAACGATTTGTTATCAAGAACACAGTATGTAGTTACCGGTTCTAATGGCAAATATTCAATCGTAAACCGCGAATCAGGTGATGAAATTGCTAAATATTCCGGTAGGATCTATGTAGACGGAGATAACTTCGTAAAAGGTGGCACTAAGTTTGTATTGGAAGCTGTTCCTGCAGAAGTTGCAGCAGACAACCATGTCGGTTATAAATTCTTCTCTAAAGAAGAAGTAGGCAATGTTGCTGTTTCTCTGTTGTTCAACTCTGGTATCGGTAATGCCTATATCTATCGTCCTGATGCAACAAAAGCAGCTTTGGGTATCAAGAATGTAGATGCAGCAGATGCACAGTGGTTCAAAATCGAACCAGTTGATACAGTTGAGTTCGGTGTCGATATGGAGCGTGCTGCTTATATCTTGAAGAGCCAGTTTGAAAATAAATACTTATCTGCAAATGGTACTGTAGGAAATGTGACAGACCTTACTTTTGTTGCAAACAAAAACGATGCTTCTCCAGTCGTGTTCCGTTCCACAGGTGTTGCCGGTCAATATCAGATTATATTCACTGATGATCAAGAAGCAACTCCTGCCACTTACGCAGAAAAAATGTATGATCAGCTAAGCGTATTAGCGACAGAAGCAAAGTTCAACAAACTGGCTGTTGACGATGCAAACGGTGCCGTTAACGGTTATTGGACAATCGAAACTCCGGCTGCTCCCGACTATCTGACAATTGAAGATGCTCCGGCTCACAAACGTATCTTCTCTTCTGAAAACTCATCTTTGGCAATCTCCATGAATGCAAAGAAGGTTGGTATCTTGAAGAGTGAAGCCGATACTGATGCCGAATACATTAAAGATCAATTCTCTATGTGGATTGACACAGCCTGCGTGGAAGACGTTACAAAACCGTTGTATTACATCAGCACTTGTGCTGGCTTGGATTCTGCTGCACGTGCTGACGGTTACAAGATGTATATGATGCCGAGCACATTTGCACCTGTAAATGGTGTTAACGTTGCCAAAGTTAACTTCGTTGACGGTTATGTATTTGGAGCTGATTCTTTAGCTATCTCCACTTACAAGGCAGACGGTTCTTTCGACAAAATGAAAGAATACAAAGAAATGGCTAAGAACCCGGCTGCATTTGCATTCCAAATGACTCCGGCAGAAGGTGAATATATAGTAGAAAACATTGCTACTAAATCTTATCTGCGCCAGGTAAACGGTGTCCTGTACTTGACAGAGAACTATGCAGACGCTTTGACATTCGGTATCGAAGCTGTTGATACTCCTACTGCCAACAAAGATGTCGAAGTATCTTCCGTAACAGTCATCGCTGGCGAAGGCCAGGTAACAATCGCTGGTGCTGCCGGCAAGAAAGTTGTTGTAAGCAACATCTTAGGCCAGGTAGTAGCTAACACGGTTATCACTTCTGACAATGCTCCGATCGCAGCTCCTCAGGGCGTAGTCGTAGTAGCTGTTGAAGGTGAAGAAGCGGTTAAGGCTATCGTAAAATAACGATTGATACTAAAAAACAATACTGTCCATTCTGTAAGGGCGGAGTAGAACCCCGCCCCTACGGACAGACAAAATTTTATAATCAAATAATTCTTCGGCTGCGTGCCCGTAAAACGGCAATTACCCTGCGAGAGGCGAATAAGTGGCCGGATTTAATATTAATAATACTAAAGTATATTGAATTTAAAAGTTCAAGTTGTCTTCCCCCTGCGAAGGACGAAGGCATACAAAAAAACAAGCCCCGGTAGTGTACGAAAACTGTCGGGGCTTCGTTGTTTATCATAATCACTTGTTACTTTTGGCTTGATCCAAAAGTAACCAAAAGATCAAGGCTTAACCGGCTGGGCTACTCCGGTCAAAGACTACGCTGTCGCCTGCGAAACTCGCTTCGCTCAGACAGCGCAGGCTCCTGCCGCTCCGTCTTTGCCCTCCGCTTGACGCCCATCCGCTTAGGCCTTTCCAAGAAAGCTACGCTTTCTCTTGGGATGGCCGATACCGCCTGCTTCTCTGCGATCCCTCATCAAGTGCGGGGACAAGCCTGTTCCCGTGCCCCGCACGGGGTCGCAAAAGAACTGTCGAAATCGGCCATCCCAAGAGAGCCGTCAGGCTCTACTTCCGGCCTAAGCTGGTGAGCGTTAAGCGCAGAGACCGCAGTGAGCGCCCGGAGCGTCTGCTGTTTGAGCGAAGCGAGTTTCAGACGCGACAGCGAACGGAGGGAACGGAGTAGCGAAGCAACTTAAGCCTTGATCTTTTGGTTACTTTTGGATCAAGCCAAAAGTAACAATCAATATTCCCGAAGGAAATACCGCATCAAGAACTCCCAGTTCTCATGAACGATCGCCTTGCTGCGTTCCTCGCCGAGCAGGCTCTTCGCCTGTGCATCGGCTAACATGCCTTTTTCTTCCAATATTCTCAGCAGATACGGTCTGCATTGCCGGATCATGAAGAAGGATATACCTTGGTCTTCCGCCTCTTTCTGATCGTAGAAAGGATTGTTTTCGTCTTTGATATACTTGACGCCGGAGGTCAGGACTTGCAGACCTTCTGTCGGAGTGGCATAAACGGCAAATTTCCGGGAGGCAGTATCGCCTTCCACCCCTTCCATCTCGATACCGGCCTTCGTCAGGAAATCTAAGAATTCCTGCTTGTTCTGGAAATAAAGGAGCGCTTTGCCATCTGCTGCTGCCGTAAATTTTTCGAAATGCTCGGCTAGCTTTTTCTTGCTCTCTTCGGACATTGGTTCTGTGAACGCTTGTGCCTCTTCACCTTCTTTAACGAACAGGCTGTGATCCGGATGGTCTGCCGGAAGGATCAACGAAAGCCATTTGGGGGAGGTATAGGCCAGGAATGTACTTTTGGAAATATGTGCCAAAGCCTTATGGATGGCCATGATGTACTGCTCGTTCTGTTCTTTCGCCTGTTCCCAATATTCCTTGACTGTATCCGTCAGTTCCTGTAGTGAATCGGTAAATAGGTAAGATTGGTAATGGAACCAATAGAGCAAATTCAAGTATTTGTCTTTATCCTCATAGCGGGTTTCCGGAGCAAAAAGCTGTTGCATCCGTTCGTTCTCCGGGGCAGTTGTCCATTCTTCGCAGAACATCTGATAGATCAGGCTGGCTGTCTCGCCGTTTGCCGCATTGTCGGGACCGACGAACGTACTGTTGGCAAGGCCGTGGTACTGCTGTGTGTAATGCCAGAGCAGGAACCGAATGTCTTCGTAGTTGACCTCGTCATCATAATAATGATCATCAGGCGTGTAGAATGGCAGGTATTTGCCGTACAGGGCTTTGTGCTCCGTAATGAACGAGCGCCAGATATTCAGGCCGGAAATCACGTCTTCGAAATAGGCGGCCATACGTATGCTGATCTGCTTCACCTCGTTCTTCTCGAAAGAATAGGCGAGATTCGTCTCTTCCAACATTCCGTAAATACGGTTTGCAATATTAGTATAATAGAGGTCAGTCGGATCTGACTGCTTATAAGGGTGCAACTGCAACCAATCTTTTGGATAGATTTTAATGTCCTTCATATATTAAATAATTCGTGTCCATATTAATGATCTGTGGCACAAATGTAACAAATATTTAGTTGTAAACGGATTGTAATAATCGTTTTTACAATGTAATCCTGTTTACATCTTCCTGCAATACGCCCCTTCTACTTTTGCCGGCAAATAAATGTAACAAGTAGTAAGGAATGGGAAACAAGTGTGAAACAGGAAATGTGAAGAGGTTCTTTCTTTTGTTGTTAGGAAGTTTTCTTTCGCTGTCTGCCTGGGCGCAGACGGGTGTTATCTGCGGAACGGTGTCGGATGCTAAATTTAAAGATGCGCTGATCGGTGCTTCGGTCGTGATCGAAGGGACTACGGTGGGAGCGATTGCCGATGTGGAGGGGAACTTCCGTATAGAGAATGTCAAACCGGGAAAATATACGGTCGTCGCTTCTTATGTCTCTTATAAATCGGAAACTATCCGAGACGTTGTGGTGAAAGCATACCAGGAATCAGTGCTGAGGATCGAACTGTCGGATGCCGACCTGCAACTTCAGAACGTGGTGGTTGTAGCACAGCGGAAGTTAGGGACGGAAACCGCCATTATCAATACGCTACGAAACAGCCTGCCGGTCGTAAGCGGCATTTCAGCCCAGCAGATCGGCAAGACACAGGATAGCGATGCCGCCGAGGTGTTGCGCCGTATTCCGGGGCTTACGATTGTGGATGACCGGTTTGTGGTGGTCCGAGGGCTGGCGCAACGATATAATAATGTCTGGCTGAACAAGGCGACTACTCCTTCGAGCGAGACGGACAGCCGGGCGTTCTCGTTCGATGTACTTCCTTCTTCGCTGATTGACAATATGATGGTCTACAAAAGTCCGTCTGCTGAACTGCCGGCCGATTTCTCCGGTGGTTTCGTACAAGTGATGACCAAAAATATACCGGACGGGAATACTTTCAACGTCTCTTACCAGATGGGATTCAATACGAATGCCACTTTCCGGAGTTTCCAGCTGACAGACGGGAGCTGGAAAGATTATCTCGGTTTTGGAGCCGGACTGCGGGGTCTGCCCTCTTCTTTCCCTTCTCATTTAGGGGATTATTCGACAGAGGAAGCCGCAGCCTTCACACGCCGGATCAACCAGCGGTGGGGAATCAATCGGTTCACGGCCGTCCCGGACCAAAAGATATCGCTCACTTCGCACCGTTCGTATGATGTAGGCGACTGGAGAATCGGGAATATCACGAATATGAATTGGAGTACGGGGTACGACTATTCGGAGACGGTGAATAATAACTATATCGCCTACGATGTGGTGAACGATGCCTCACGTCCACGTTTTGAGTACAACGATGTCCGCTATAAGAATACTTCCAAGTTGGGAGCCTTGTTCAACTGGTCGTTTATGAAAGGTAACCATAGGTACGAGTTCCGTAACTTCTTCAGCCAGCGTGGTGTTTCCGCCTTGACACAACGGGAAGGAATGAACTACTATTCCGACAAGGCGATCCGCAAATGGGAATCCCTTTATACCGGACGTACTACCTACTCAGGACAGCTCGGCGGTACGCATACGTTGCAGGAGAATACTGGCAAAGTGGACTGGACCGCGGGCTATGCCTTTGCGTCTTATCGGGAGCCGGACCGCAAGATCGTGAACTCCATCCTTGACGAGACGAAGACGGATTTGCCGAACTATTACGTCTCCGACCCGATGCGTTATTATCAGGATCTGAAAGACCATAGTGTCTCGCTTGCCGCCAATTATGAACATAAGTTCACTGTCTCCGACAAGTTCGCCCCTGTTCTTAACGGTGGTGTCTACGGAGAATACAAGAGCCGTACGTTCGATGCCCGCCGGTTTGGCTACAACCTCTTGGGAAAAGGGTATGACCGGTATGCTGACTGGGATTATACGGGATTGTTCAGTGATGAAAACATTTCGGCAGACCGGATATGGATGCGTGAGACGACGACGAACAGCGACTCTTATACTTCCGAAAATATCCTGGGAGCTGCTTATGTTTCTGCCAAACTGAACTATGGGGAGGCGTTGAATGCAAATATCGGTGTCCGCATGGAATACTATAACCTGAAAATGGATGGCTACAGTTCGGACGGTACGACTCCTGTCCATTTGGATAACCGGACGGCCGATTTCTTTCCTTCCGTCAATGTCTCCTACAACCTGTCTGCGAAACATCTTGTGCGTGCCGCTTACGGTCGCTCGGTCAACCGGCCGGAGTTCCGCGAGGTGGTGCCGTATGTGTATTTCAACTTCGAACGAGATGCGAATATCGTCGGTAATACCGGATTGAAAAATGCGTATGCAGACAACTTGGATGTGCGTTATGAGTTCTATCCGGCATCCGGCGAGATGATAACGGTCGGGGCTTTTTACAAGCGGTTCAAGGACCCGATCGAGGAAACTTATAACGAGGCGGGTTCCGGTCTGCAATATACCTACCACAATGCGAAGAATGCCGAGACGTTCGGTATTGAGTTGGATGTGAAGAAAAGCCTCGACTTCATCGGACTGAGAGGGTTGAGCTTGGTTTGCAATGCCGCCTATATCCATAGCCGTGTCCGCTTTGAGGAAGGAGCACCCGAACGTGACCGGCCGTTGGCGGGACAATCTCCTTACTTGGTGAATGCCGGCCTGTTTTATCAGCACGACGACAAGGGAATCTCAGCCTCGCTTCTTTATAACCGTATAGGGAAGCGTATCGAATCGGTCGGTGTTCCGATGCAGAACCAGAATGAAGATATTCCCGACATATACGAGATGCCTCGTAACTCTCTGGACCTGACCTTCTCGAAGAAGATAGGCAAGGTGGTCGAGATCAAAGCGGGAATCCAGGATATGCTGAATTCTAAAATCGAATACAAGCAGTTCGTGAAGCTGGCGGATGAGAACGGGGGCAAGCGTGAACGGGAACAGTTGGTGCGCAGCTACCGTCCGGGAGTGGATATTAACGTCGGCGTCTCCCTCAAGTTTTAAAGTGAATTGGAATATATCTCTATTACAAACAAAATGTGATTATTATGAACAGATTTCTATTGAAAGGTTGGGCCTCTGTATGTGCATTGGCCGTTATGTTTGGAACGGTGTCTTGTAGCGAAGACGACAAGCCCGTTGGCACCATAGCCGTGTCGGCTGTTGCCGTAAGTCCTGTGACTGCAACTGTCAAGGTGGGCGAGTCGGTGACATTGTCCGCCACGATTACTCCGGAAGATGCAACGGACAAAACGATAACATGGAGTTCCTCTGATGAAAAGGTGGCAACGGTAGATGCCGGTAAGGTGACTGGGGTTGCCGAGGGTACTGCCACGATCACTGCTACGACTAAGGATGGTGAGAAGACGGCTACTTGCGCCGTGACTGTTTCCAATAGTGCCCCCTCTTCCAAAGAGGTGATCCTTGAAGGTGAAATTACTTCCGATCTTACGCTGAATGCTGCTGATAAGAACTATCTGAAAGGCTTTGTTTATGTAAAGCCGGGGGCTACGTTGACAATCGAAGCCGGAACGGTTATCAAAGGTGTGTCCGTCTCTTCCGGTGAAAAGGCTGCCTCTTTGATTATAGAACCGGGTGCAAAGATCATGGCTGAAGGTACAGTCGACAAACCGATCGTCTTTACTTCCGATAAAGAGCCGGGCAAGCGTGTGACTGGTGACTGGGGTGGTTTGATTATCTGTGGCAACGCCCGTGTGAACCAGACAAAAAGACCGGTTATAGAAGGAGGACCCGGAACGGAATATGGTAATACGACTTCCGATGAATTTAACGGTGAGAGTTCCGGTAAGCTAAAATATGTCCGCATCGAATTTGCCGGTTATCCTTTGGAGCCGGACAAGGAGATCAACGGCTTGACATTCGGAGGTGTAGGTAGCGGTACGGAAGTGGAGTTCGTACAGGTGTCTTATTCCAATGACGATTCGTATGAATGGTTCGGTGGGACGGTCAATGCCAAGCACTTGGTGGCTTACAAGGGCTGGGACGATGATTTTGACACCGATTATGGCTATACCGGTAACTTGCAGTTCCTGTTGAGCGTACGTGACAAGGATATCGCTGATACTTCCGACTCTAACGGCTTCGAATCCGATAATGATGCAAGCGGCTCCTCCAACACTCCGCTGACGAAGCCGATCTTCTCAAATGTAACCTTGATCGGTCCGTTCTATGGAAAAGTATCTGATATGACACAGGCAGAGGTAGAGGCAAAGACTGCCGATGCCGCCAATGGTGCCAAGGGTGGTAAATTCCAGGCTGCTATGCACCTGCGCCGTAATTCGAGCCTGAACGTCTACAATTCCGTATTTACAGGATGGCCTTACGGACTTCGTGCAACGGATAAGAAAGGTACGGCAAACGACGGTATCGCTGTGAAGAACGTCATTTTCGCCGGTATGTGGAAGAATTTCTATGATGATGAAAAAGTAAGCGAGAATTTCTTCAACCGAGCTGGCAACAATACGACTTTGGCAACGACCAACGAGATTATCTCAAAAGACGGTGACTATTCTTCCGTCATCGCTTCTGCTGTACAGGGAGCTGAATTTATCGACGAAGTCCTGAACAACAACTTCTTCGAGAAAGTAACCTACAAAGGGGCTTTTGACGGTACGAACGATTGGACAGTCGGTTGGACAAACTGGGACCCGCAGAACACTGAATATTAAAAAAAGATGATAAAGAGATTATTATTGACATCGACATTATTGGCAAGTTCTGCCCTGGCGATCCAGGCGCAGGACTTGTTCCTTAGCGAAGGCCAGTATTATACGGATGAGTCTCAAACGACTCCTTACACTGGCCGTTATACCGAGTTTTATGACGACGGTATGTTGAAGATGGAACTTTTCCTCAAAGCCGGTCGCCCCGAAGGAACGTATGTGATTTATTATCCCGACGGTAAGATCGCGGAAGTCCGTTCTTACTATCACGGTATTTTCCATGGAGAGTGGCGCACGTATAACGAAGCCGGACAACTGACCGGTATCGCTTCCTATAAAGAGGGGCAGAAGGACGGCCCTTGGCGGGTATGGAACGACAAAGGCGTCCTCCGTTTCGAGATGTTCTATACCAAAGGAAAGAAAAGCGGTATTTGGCGTACCTGGGATGATGATGGCAGACTGTTGACGGAAGAGAAGCAAGAGGAGTAATTGACACACCTTCCGACAGGGAAGGTTATCGGTTCCCTAAATCGTCATACAAGGTTTGAAGGAGTGCCTTTCCTTTGCGAAGTCGTAGGTCACTGCCTTCGCGGGGTGTTTCGATCAGAGTTTTTTTCCCTTCGTTGTCATAGACGGAGATACCTGTACTGTCAATAAATCCGAACCCGTTGGAATAAGTATAGAAAGCATATTCTGGGTAATCGGGACTTAGGATGTTCCGGCTGAAAGTAAAAGCGTCGTGATCGATCTCTAACTGGTTCAACAAAGTGGCGGCAAGATCCGTCTGGTTGGCAAGTTTGTCAATCACGACGGGTTTTTTCACCGCACCGCCGATCCAGAGCATCGGGATATGATAGCGGCGGGGCTCATAGCCCGTCACATCTTTCGGATAAGGATATCCGTGGTCGGAAACGAAAATAACCAGCGTATTCTTCCACACAGGCAGCTCTTTCAATTTTTCTATGAAGTGGCCGATACAACTGTCCGTAAAAGCAACCGAGTTCGGATATAGTCCCATTTCATCCAACCGGTGATAAGGAACTTCAAACGGCTCATGGCTACTTAACGTCAGGAAAGTAGTCAGCCAGGGGGCTTGGTTGTCCCGGCTTTTGATGTCTTCGTACAGGTAGCGGAATGTAATATCGTCGTTTGCTCCCCATTTACTCAGGCGGCTGGTGATCGGAAAATCACGGTCTGCCGTGATCCGGCTATAACCGGAGCCGAAGAAATAACTCTGCATATTGGTGAAGTTGATGTCTCCGCCATAAAGCATATTGGCAATATATCCTTCGTTTGTCAGGCTCTTGGCGATAGAGGGGAGCGTTTGACTTTTTGCCGGATACTTCATGATGGAAGTGGTAGGCTGTGCCAGGTATCCGTTTAACACTGAAACGATTCCTCTGTCTGTTCGGAATGAATTGGCATACATATTCGTAAAAAGCACTCCTTCCCGACTTAACCGGTTCAGGTTAGGCGTAATGACGGAATCTCCACCGACAGCTCCGACCGCGTTTGCCGAGAAACTTTCCATCAGGATAATCAATATATTCGGCCGAGAGGTATTGAGAAGGGTCTGCGGTTTCATGGAGTCTTCCTCGTTTCCGTACCCGGTACGGGGGGACGAGGACAAGGTTTCCATCACTTCCTTCCTTTCCTCTTCCGGGAAGAAATTGAACTGTGCCGCAAAATCCTGTTGCTTGCTAAGCGAAGCGATCAGGCTGAAACAAGGATTGATGGCCGAATGGTTGAGGAACTGGTTCTGGCTGAAATACACCATTCCAACGTTGGCCGTCGAAGTTGTTACGCCTCCCCGTATTGGAATAAAGAGTATTCCTCCCGATAATAGGACGACAAGACTGCCGCTCAGTCGTTTCCGTACCTGTGTTTCAGGGAAGAGTGGAACGATACACTTCTTCAACACCCAATATATCCCGGAAGCATATACGACGAACATCCCCAATTGAGCAAAGAACTGTCCCAGCGGTACGCTTGCCATTGCATCTTTGGGCGATTGAAGATAGAAGAAAAGAGTTGCATCCAGCCTGAACCCCCAATAGCCGTATAAAGCCACATCTACAGAGAAGATCGCTGCGATCAATACCGCCATGATCCCGAAATATCCTTTTAGCAGCTTCTTATAAAAAGTCCCCGGCAACCATATCGAAACGAGTGTCATCAGCAAAGGCAATGCCGTCAGATAGCCGGCCATCGTACAGTCCAACAGTAACCCGTGTGTAATTACCTTAAGGTAATCGCTTAGCGAGCATCCGCTCGCTAAGGCATGGTGGTACAGCAGAAACACTGGCTTCTGGACCGCCAAAAGTGGCAACCAGATGAAAAATAGGGCAAGGAGGAAGAGAATTCTTTTCTTCATTACATTATTTATAAAGCTTTTCTCTCAGCTCGGCAACCTTCGGATCAGTAATATAATCGTCGTATTCCATTATACGATCGATGATACCATTCGGAGTCAGCTCGATGATGCGGTTGGCAACCGTCTGGATGAACTCGTGGTCATGGCTGGAGAACAAGACGTTTCCTTTGAATGACTGTAACGTGTTGTTGAATGCCTGGATGGATTCCAAGTCTAGGTGGTTGGTCGGCGTGTCGAGGATGATGCAGTTGGCATCTGTCAACATCATGCGGGAGATCATACAACGCATCTTCTCACCTCCGGAAAGTACCCCTACTTTTTTCAACAGCTCTTCGCCGGAAAACAGCATACGTCCGAGGAAGCCTTTCAGGAAGACTTCGTTGGTGTCGGGTGAGAACTGGCTCAGCCAGTCGATCAGGTTGTAATCCGAATTGAAATATTTGGAGTTGTCGAGTGGCAGATAGGTCGTCGTGATGGTTTGTCCCCACTGATACGTTCCGGCATCGGCCTTTTCTTCTCCGTTGATGATCTGGAAAAGGGCGGTCATCGCACGCGGGTCGTGACTGATGAATACGATCTTGTCGTCTTTTTCCACATTGAAGTTCAAATCCTGGAACAGGACTTTGCCGTCGATGGACTTTGTCAGCCCCTTTACTTCCAATATCTGGTTGCCCGGTTCGCGGTTGGGCGTGAACAGGATACCCGGATAGCGTCGTGAAGACGGCTTGATTTCTTCGATGTTTAGTTTCTCCAACATCTTTTTGCGACTGGTCGTCTGTTTGGACTTCGCTACGTTGGCACTGAAACGACGGATGAACTCTTCCAATTCTTTCTTCTTCTCTTCCGCTTTCTTATTCTGGTTCTGCTGCTGGCGAAGTGCTAACTGGCTGGATTCGTACCAGAAGCTGTAGTTTCCGGCGAACATTTGCAGTTTGCCGAAGTCGATATCTACCGTATGGGTACAAACAGAGTCGAGGAAGTGGCGGTCGTGGCTGACAACCAACACTGTGTGCTCGAAGTTTGCCAGATAGTTTTCAAGCCACATAACGGTTTCAAGGTCGAGGTCGTTGGTCGGCTCGTCCAGCAACAGGTTGTCGGGTTGTCCGAAGAGGGCGCGTGCCAGCAGGACACGTACTTTCTGCTTACCGCTCATGTCCTTCATCAGCGTGTAGTGGAATTCTTCCGTGATACCCAAGCCACTCAATAGGGCGGCCGCATCGCTTTCGGCATTCCAGCCTTCCATTTCGGCGAATTTTTCTTCCAGTTCCGATACGCGGATACCGTCGGCATCGCTGAAATCAGGTTTTGCATACAGGGCGTTTTTCTCGCTCATCACCTCCCAAAGGGTGGTGTGTCCCATCAACACCGTGTCCATTACGGTATATTCGTCGAATGCGAAGTGGTCCTGGCTCAATACGGAAAGACGTTCACCCGGTCCTAAAGATACCGTTCCCCGTGTAGGGTCCAGCTGCTTGCTGATAACACGGAGGAATGTTGATTTGCCGGCGCCGTTAGCTCCGATGATACCGTAGCAATTGCCCGGTGTAAACTTCATATTGACATCCTGGAACAGGATACGTTTTCCGAACTGTACGTCCAGATTGTTAACCGTTATCATATCTTCTATACCTATTAATTTGCTTATGAGTGTGCAAAGGTACAAAAAATATCGGTTACTTTCGGATTAAGCGAAAGTAACTATTTGTACAAGCCTTCCCTCGACAGCAAATGATCCAGGTTGGCCACTCCTAACGTCACGATCGCGATTACGGTGGCGGCATGCTCCTGATATTCCGGGATGCTTTTGCTGTAAGTGTCGCGTTCGGTGTGCCAGATCTCACCGTAGTTGAAGTTGTATCCTTTGATGTCCTTTTCGTTGAAGGCGATGGCCGGGACTGCTTCGACAGCAAAAACGGATGCATCCGTACCGGCAGGTTTGGCAGGTTTAGTGAACGGGCCGGCTTCTTTCACTTCGAACGGATAGTCGGGGCGGATCTTCTTGACGGGCGCGCATATCTTCACGAAGTCCTGATACATCGCTTTCGGAACATTGAGTCCGACGGGAGGTGTCGGGCCTCCGTCGCGGTTGAACAAGTTGGAGATTTTATCTAACTTATCTTTATTGGCTTTCACCCAGGCTGTAGAACCTAACAATCCGAATTCTTCGCCAGCAAAAGCACAGAATAACATCGTCCGTTTAGGCTTCGCACCGGATTTCATGATCATGCGGGCCGCTTCCATTACCGGAGTGATGCCGGAACCGCAGTCCACACCACCCGTCGCCACGTCGAACGCATCCAGATGGCCGCTTGCCATCACATACTCGTCCGGGTATTGGGTGCCTTTGATTTTACCGATCACATTATAGTATTTCACCGGCCCCATACGGAAATGGTTGCGGATATCGAATTCAAGGAAGAAGGTACGGCGTTCCTTTACCATCTGCTTGATGGTCGCATATTGGTGCTCGTCCAACTTGATGTCGCAGACGTCCGGCAGATTGTCGAAGGTGAAAGTCGGGTCGTTCATGATTGTCCTGTCATAGAGCGCTCTGAGCGGAACTGTCGCCGACTGGATAAAGCCTAATACACCGGCTTCGCACATCTGTTTGTAGAACAAGGCCGGGACATCCTCTTTCAATGGCAGCAGCGGGTTGTCGGTATTGTTGCGCCAGTTATCCTCCATGATCCGGTAGTTCTTTTGGGCCGTTTCATTGTTTTCGGCAATGATGGTGGCGCGTATGGAATCGCCTTTAGCGGAACGGTCGACCGGCCAGCCGACATTCTTTCCGTTAATCAGCACCCAAGCCCCTTTGAGTTGTCCTTTTATACGGTCGAATTCGCTTTGGGTAAGCGGTTCTTGTAAGACGTGTCCACGTTGAACCCCCTTTGTCCCGGCAGTGTAGGAGGGAGTGACGAAATGTAGTTCCATCCCGTTCTCTCCTAATAGCTTGCCGAACCACGGCCCCCGGTTGAAGCCGACCGGTAGCGTACCGGCCTCTTGCAGTTCAACTTCCAATCCCCATTCCTTAAACTTGGAAGACACCCAATCGACTGCATTGTCGTATGCGTTCGAGCCGATCACGCGGCCGCCGATGCGGTTGGTGAGTACATCTAAATGATCCATCACCTGATTATCCGTTTGACCGATTTCGATGATTTTATTTACCGTAGCGTCCTGTGCCGGAACCGAATGAACAGCCATGCAAGCCATCGCTGCCCAGATAAGTAAAGCTCGTTTCATATTGTGTGTTTTTTATGGTAATGCAAATTAAGATATAAAAAAGTCGTGTTCCAAATGAATCAGGGGGGAATGTAGAGCAGCGCTAAGAGAATTTCTTAGACAAGCCTTCCCTTTTTGTCATTTTCTTGAATTATACCTACTTTTGTGCTTCAAATAACGAATAGGAATATGATATTTTACTTTACCGGAACAGGGAACTCCTTTTGGGTGGCAAAGACGTTGAGTGAAACGTTGGGAGAATCGTTGATCTCAATTGCAGATGAATTGCATAAGGAAGAAAAAGACTTGATTTATCCGGTTCGTCCGGATGAAAAGATTTTGTTTGTCTATCCCGTGCATTCCTGGGGACCGGCGGTACTTGTTATCCGCTTTATCTCCCGTCTGACTTTAACTGGATATACCGGGCAACTGGTCTATTCTGTTTCTACCTGTGGAGATGAATGTGGATATACGGATCGGCTGATCGGGAAAGCGTTAGGAAAAAGAGCTATATCACTTACGGCAGCATACTCTGTTATTATGCCGAATAATTATATCTTGCTGCCTGGTTTCGATGTAGACGGTAAAGATGTAGAGGAACGGAAATTGCAAGATGCCCCGGCACGTGTCGCTGAGATTATCAGAGTAATCCGGGAACATCAGCAGAATACTTTGTATCAAACAGGGAGTATGCCCGGTTTGAAAAGTTACTGGATTTATCCTCTTTTCGCACATCTGGCCATCGGAAGTAATTCTTTCCGGGTAACGGATACCTGTATTTCCTGTGGGTTATGTGAACGGATTTGTCCGACCGGAACGATCAGTCTGCAGGGAGGGAAGCCTGTTTGGGCGAATACCTGTGTGCAGTGTGTCGCTTGCATTCATCGCTGTCCGGTTCGTGCGATCGAATATGGGAAGGGAACGCTGAAAAAAGGGCGATATCATCACCCTGAGATAAATAATAAACAAAACAGATAGAAATGAAACGATTAGTAGCGACAGTCCTGGTGGCCTTGACGTTGGTGAGTTGCCAGGAAACACCGAAAGGTTATGTAATAAATGGAGAAGTGACTGGCAGAACGGATGGGAAAGTTTATCTTAAGTCCTTCCGGAATAAGATGTTTTTTGATATCGATACGGCAGAATTAA
>ERZ857775.2698-NODE-2698-length-16334-cov-10.123963_pt1 | contig 16334 bp, 9 predicted proteins | sample MGYA00519698_ERZ857775 | MGnify/ENA primary metagenome ERZ857775 (study PRJEB31778, sample SAMEA3449363) | human gut metagenome | biome: human gut; feature: human-associated habitat; material: faeces | place: United Kingdom | collected 2010/2012 ...
CTTGACGTTTTCTTATATCACTGGCATATAAATCGAGATTTATATTTAAATTTGTATATAGTTTCCATAGTTTGAATAATAATACTTATAGTTTCCGTTTCCCGAAGAATGTGACGTTGGAAGAAATTATGCTAATTATTTCACAAGTAGTTGGAGATATCCACTATGTGATTAAAGACAATAAATGCTATATAACTAATTGAAAAATAACCCCTATGTCTAATTATTAACTTAACACACCATGAAAAAAAATATCCGGAGGGAACTGCCATTCCTTCCGGATATGAAATCGAAAAATTCCTTAATATTAGCGTGTTACTAACGCAATCCAATCAAAATAGAATTAATAACCAATTTACTAATACCAGGAAAATGCTACAAATGTATAAAGAAATAGCAGGACGAGTGCTCCAAAAACAGGTTTTTCTTACTTTTTTAGTATTATTAATGATGCAGACCTCTGTTTTTGGGCAAAAAGATAGTAAAATAACTATCCAGCAGAAAAATATGACTGTAATTGAGGCTTTAAAATCTGTGGAAAGACAAACTAAAATGTCTATCAATTATAGTGATTCTCAATTGAAAAGCAAAAAGCTTACCAATCTGAACTTGAAAAATGCGCTTATAACTACTGCGCTTGATACAATCTTAAAAGGAACAGGTTTCACTTATCAAATCCGTGATAATTATGTTATAGTTACCGAACAAAAGTCGGTAGCACCTTCTGTAGTGAAGAATATAAGAGGCAAGGTAGTTGATGAAAATGGAGAACCACTGATTGGTGTGAATATCTCGGTGGAAGGTAGTTCTACGGGAACTATAACTGATATGAATGGAAACTTTATGATAAAAGCTTCCGATAAATCTAAGTTGAAAATATCTTATATAGGGTATGCAACTCAAATGGTTGCCGTTTCAAATAAAGATTTTTATCAGGTTGTGTTAAAACAGGACGCTGAAGTCTTGGATGAAGTTGTTGTAACCGCATTAGGTATAAAACGTGCGGAAAAGGCTTTGTCATATAATGTACAACAGGTGAAAGGGGATGAATTGACTACTGTGAAAGACGCTAACTTCATATCTTCATTGAATGGAAAGGTTGCCGGTGTTACCATTAATTCTTCCAATTCAACCGGTGGCGCATCCCGTGTTGTTATGCGTGGTATAAAGTCTATCACTTCTTCCAACTTGGCGCTTTATGTGATTGATGGTGTGCCCATGTATAATATGATGAATGGTGGCAATTCACAAAGCGTTTTTGCTGACCAACCGGGTACGGATGGGGCGGCTGATATTAATCCGGAAGATATAGAGTCTATCTCTATGCTGACAGGACCTTCCGCCGCTGCATTGTATGGTAATGCTGCCGCTGCGGGTGTAGTGCTGATTACCACTAAAAAAGGATCTGTTGACAAGACGTCTGTGACAGTATCTAACAATACAACTTTCTCGAAAGTGGCGATGATGCCAGAAATGCAGAGTAAGTACGGAAATGTGGCAGGAAATGTGGATAGCTGGGGACCGATTGTGAATAGCAATTATGATCCGCGCGATTTCTTCCGTACAGGTAGCAATGTGATAAACTCTGTAGCTTTGTCTACCGGTAATCAAAAGAACCAGAGTTATTTGTCGGCTTCCACTACCAATACAACAAATATCCTGCCGAACAGTGGATATAACCGTTATAATTTCACTGTACGCAACACGACCAGTTTTTTGAAAGATAAAATGACACTGGATGCCGGTGCAAGCTATATTCTTCAGAACGATAAAAATATGGTATCTCAAGGATACTATTATAATCCACTGCCCGGACTTTATCGATTCCCCCGTTCGGAAAATTTTGAGGATGTGCGTATGTTTGAGCGTTACAATGAGGGTTTAGGTATAATGGAACAGTATTGGCCTTACGGAGAAATTTCCAGTGGACTGGCAAATCCATATTGGGTACAAAACCGTCAGATACGTGAGAATAAGAAAACACGTTATATGGTGAATGCTTCTCTGAAATATCAAATATTTGATTGGTTGGATGTCACAGGTCGTGTGAAAATTGACAATTATGAAAATCGTAAGACATACAAGGCGTATGCTTCTACCGGTAGTCTGACTGCAGGAGACAGAGGAACATATCATGATACTTGGGCTCAGTCAAAGACTACCTATGCAGATGCCATTGCTACGGTAAATAAGAACTTTAACGATTGGTCTGTGAATGTAAACTTGGGTGTATCTTTGAATGACAGTCGTTATGAATCGATCGGATATGAAGGCGGCTTGAAGATTTATAACTTCTTTGCTGTTCATAATTTGGATTTTGATAAAGCATGGAAACCAAAGCAAGAGGGGTGGCATGATCAGACTAGAGCTATCTTTGCGAATGCAGAGCTAGGTTGGAAGTCAATGCTTTATTTAACGGTAACCGGACGTAATGACTGGGATTCAAGATTGGCTTTCTCTGATTATAAATCATTCTTCTATCCGTCGGTAGGGCTTTCGGCTATTCTTACAAGTATGTTTGATACACCGGAATGGTTAAGTTTTTTGAAAGTTCGTGGTTCATATACTGAGGTAGGTAATTCTTACGATCGTTTTATGACTACTGTCACTTATCCATACGATGAAGCATCGCATAATTGGAACACGACTTCTGTTTACCCGAATACTAAATTGAAACCAGAACGCACAAAATCATGGGAAGTGGGGGTAGACGCCAGATTTCTGAATGATATCAGTTTCAACTTAACTTACTATCGTTCCAATACTTACAATCAGACTTTCCATGCAACTTTGTCTGCTTCTTCCGGATATTCATCTATTCCTATTCAAAGTGGAAATATTATGAATGAAGGTATTGAAATGTCTTTAGGATATGATAAGAAGTGGGGAGATTTCTCTTTCAACACTAATTATACGTTGACTTGGAATCGTAATGAAATAAAACAATTAGCTGATGGCGCTTATAATTATGCTACCGGAGAGCCAATCGTAATGCCGGAGTTGGATGTTTTGCATTATGGACAATTAGATGCCCGTCTGCTTTTGCGTGTAGGTGGTTCAATGGGAGATGTATATGGTCAGAAAGTGCTGAAACGCGATCTCAATGGATATATCCTTAATGAGGAAGGAGTAGGTCTTGCTCTTGAAAATAAGGAAACTCATTTGGGATCTATCTTGCCAAAGATGAATATGGGATGGAATTTGGGATTCGGATATAAAGGTATAAATCTGGGTATGACATTTACCGGACGTTTTGGAGGTATTGTACTAAGTGAAACGCAATCAGTATTGAATGCTGCCGGTGTGTCTAAAATTAGTGCGGATGTTCGTGATGCGGGTGGCGTACCGATTAATCAAGCCAAAATAGATGCGCGCAATTACTTCCAGACAATTCAAACAGCTTCCGTTTACTATACATATAGTGCTACAAACGTGCGTTTGGGTGAATTAAGCCTGAGTTATACATTGCCGAAGAAATGGTTTGCCAATAAATTAGGTATGACTGTCGGACTTGTAGGAAAGAATCTGTGGATGATTTATTGCAAAGCACCTTTCGACCCGGAACTGACTACTTCGGCTGCGTCTAATTTCTATCAGGGATTTGATGCATATATGCTCCCAAGTACGAGAAACTTTGGATTTAATGTCAAATTTCAGTTTTAAATAGTAAATAGGTATGAACAAGATAATAAAATATATTGGAGCAAGTGCGGTTATATGCTTGATGGCAGGATGTACTACTAATTTTGAGGATTTCAACACCAATCCGTACCAGCCTTCTAAAGTGCCGGCTAATACATTGCTGTCGGGAATGTTTAATGTATATGCAGCACCTATGCAAAATGACTGTCAGCATATAAATTGTATGTGGGCTTGTTTTAGCGGACAAATTACCGCGCCTAATACTTGGTCAAAAGGGGAAAATCTTTTTGCTTATTACAATGCGATGGAGGATCATAACGCTGCTACCTGGGCTAAAATATATGCACGTATTTATCCTAACTTCTTCCGGATTGAGGAAGCTACGGAGAAAAAGGGTGTTATCTACGCTATGGCTCAGTTGACACGTATTTATGCAATGCAGATGATGGCCTCCCTGCAAGGTCCTATCCCTTACTCTAAAGTGAAATCGGGTGATATAAGGGCTGCTTATGACGACGAACCGACTGCCTGGCGTGCCATGTTCGATGATTTGGATAATGTAATTACTATATTGAAATCTGCAGCGGAATTGGGAATTAACCAGGATTTGGCAGCAGTAGATCAATTTTATGGCGGAAATTGCGAAAAATGGATGAAATTTGCCAATACATTAAAACTTAGAATGGCTATCCGGGTGTCCGGAGTAGCAGATTATGCTCAGGCTAAAGCTGAAGAAGCTGTACGTGGTGGTGTGTTGGAGTCTGTTTCCGATAGTTCGTATGACACAACTAGCAGTGGTATCAATGAAAATGGCTATGCTATTGTGAGCGGATGGGGCGAAGTGAGAGCTAATGCTTGTATTACCTCATATATGAATGGGTATAAGGACCCACGGCGTTCCGCTTATTTTACTAAGCAAGCGGCTGGCTTTTCTGAAGATTATGTAGGAGTCCGTTCGGGATCTTCGGTAGCTCCAAGTCCTTCTGATTATCAGAACTATAGCAACCTGATGATAACGACTGATAAAACATTGCCGCAACCGGTGATGTATGCTGCAGAAGCAGCTTTCCTACGTGCTGAAGGCGAGCTGAAAGGCTGGGATATGCAGGGTGATGCAGAGACTTTCTATGAACAGGGAATTCGGTTGTCTTTTGAGGAATTTAAAGTAACCGGAGTAGATGCGTATTTGGATGATGATAAATCGAAACCGGGAAATTACGTTGATCCCAATCACTCTGCCGACAATTATAGTAATCTGTCTACTATCACTATTAAATGGGACAAAAGTGCCACTCCGGAGGAAATGTTGGAGAGAGTGCTTACTCAAAAGTGGATAGCTCTCTATCCTGATCCTTTAAATGGCTGGTCGGATTTCCGTCGTACGGGATTCCCGAAAATATTTCCGGCAACACATTCTGCAAATCCGGATTGTAAACCGGCTCGCGGGCAACGCCGTCTTCGTTTTGCTGACACAGAGTATAATACGAATAAAGAAAATGTGGAGGCTGCTGTGACTATGCTTAGTGATGGGAGAGACTCTAATGGTACCGATTTGTGGTGGGCTTTGAAAAATTAGAGATTATTAATGGTTAATTTTAAGATTATAGTATGAGAAAATTAATATATTTCATATTTGCGTCTGTCGCTGTACTTGTATTTGTGCAATGTAGTGACTGGACTGAAATGGAGAATAAATTTACTGAACCGGTGAATATTAATAGCGAGGATTACTATCGAGCCTTGCGTGAATATAAAAAAACAGATCATCCTATTTGTTTTGGATGGTATAGCGATTGGTCGGGGACAGGTGACAATATGAATAACCAATTGAGAGGTATTCCCGATTCCATGGATTTAGTATCTTTGTGGGGCGGCGCTTTCAATTTGACAGAAGCGCAGAAAAGTGATCTTAAAGAGGTTAGGGAAAAGAAAGGAACCCGGATATTGTATTGCCAGCATATCATGGATATTGGTAGAAGTATGACGCCTGCTTCTGTGGAGAATGACCATATAGTAGACGGTGTGCAATATAACTCTTATGCAGAAGCTATGGCAGCTTACTGGGGATGGTATGGTACTTATGGAGATGTTTCACCGGAAGGCATTGAAAAAGCTATCCGCAAGTATGCACGTGTCATTGCGGATTCTATTAATAAATATGGTTATGACGGCTTTGATATTGATTATGAACCGAATTGGGGCTATGAGGGAAATATTTCCAGTTATTCGGACCGCATGCATATTCTTTTGGATGAATTATCGAAAGACTTCGGACCGAAATCAGGGACAGGGCGTATTTTGATGGTAGATGGAGAGCCTCAAACTTTAAATGTGGAGTCTGGTGAATTGTTAGATTATTACGTTGTTCAGGCTTATGATAACACAGGCGATGGTAGCGTATACATTCATGATTCATTAGACGAACGTTTTCAAAGGTTGTTGAATAAGTTTGGTTCGGTAGAAGATGAAGCCGCTATTCTTCGTAAAACCGTGTGGTGTGAGGATTTTGAAAAGCATAAAAGTGATGGAGGCCCGCAATTTACCACTCGGGACGGGATAGTAACCTATTCATTAAAAGGAATGGCTATGTACTATCGCCCGGGAGTAGATGCACGCATCGGTGGTGTAGGAGCGTATCGTTTTAACTTGTGTCGTCCGGTAAATGATTATTTCTTTATGCGCGAAGTGATTCAGGTGATGAATCCTGCCCAACATTAATACTATGAATATAACTAAAAATGAAAACTATGAAGATGATTAGATTTTCTAAATATGTGGCATTGGTAATTATTCTAGCATCAGTCTTTGGTTGTGATGATGCGGAAATGAAGGCCATTGACAATGGATTATATATTCAGGAGGCCGCACCTTCTAATAAATTCGATCAACAGATAATAACGCAGTTGGTAGATGATGAAGAAGTTGTGAAAACGCTGACAGTTCGTTTAGTTCGTGCTATGGATCATGATGTCACTGTTACACTGGATATTGATCCTCAGTTGCTTGAGGAGTATAATAACAAAAATGAAGCAAACTATTTAGTGCTTCCGGAAGAATATCGAAATTTTGAAAAGACGGTTACTATTTCTGCTGGTAATGTTTCAGCTCCGGTTATTGATCTTACTATAAAACCATATAGTTCTTCAAATGGTGAGGCATATGCTATCCCTATACGAATTACTTCTGTGGACGGACCGGTCGAAATGAAGGGGAACGCGAATCATCTTCTTTATTTGCTAACCTCACCTCATAGGCAAAAAGCTGTAATAATAAAAAGAGGAAATAGAACTATTAAAACGTTTAGTACTGCCATTCCTATGGAACAATGGACTTTTGAATATTGGGTGAAGGTAGATAATATAACAGGGAGACCTACAGGAGATTGGGAAGGTCTGAAAAATAAAAATTTCAGGGCACGAATTTTTGTTCCTGATTCCCAACCGCTCACATTCTCTGATTTAACTCTTCGCTATTATGCTGATGGAGCTAATGTACAGATTCCTATTTTACAATTCCAAAATTCGGCAGGTCATTTTGATACTACCGGATTCTGGTGGCCTGATACATGGTATCATATTGCTTATACCTATGATGGTACAACAGTTACAGTATATAAAGATGGTGTAAAGGATAATTCGTTAGCAAATTCTATTGACTGGACTTTTAAAAGCCTTTCTTTTGCTATAGGAAGCTTTGGATATGAACAACAAGTAGAATTCGCACAGATTCGTATGTGGAAGAAATGTCTTTCAGAGAATGTGATAAAAGACAATATGTCGCGTCAAGTTGCCGGAGATTCTGATGGGTTGATAGGTTACTGGAAATGTGATGAAGGAACGGGTAATGAGTTGAAGGATAGTAGTCCTAACCAGAACCATGTAACTCTTGGTGGAACACCTCAATGGAGTGAACAAATTAATTTTTCTCATCCGAATAAATAACTCCTAGTGAAATGAATAGAAAAGTCGTCACGTTAATAAGTGGCGACTTTTTTGTTTCTAGGATTGGAATCTCATATTCCCACTTACGGTCGTTAAGTTAGGTTCTAGTTGTATTAGAGGAATGAATAAACTAAAAAGTAATTCCGAATACAAAATAGACCTGTTCCTCGTAAGGGTTAGCTATTAATTTTCCGAATATGGGCAAAGAAAAATTGGATGTAATTTTGAGTTCTTTTGTTGCGGATAACCCGACGTTGACTACATTGAATTTATTGGAATAAAAACTTTCCCAAGGTGTAAAGCCTGCTTCGATACTTAGATTTACGTCCTTCACATTGAAAGGATAACTCAATTCACAGTAACTAGACCAAGCGCGTTTCCCGTTTTCCCGGTAGTCATTTCCTGCAAATGTGGTGTACCAGCTTACAGATAGTGGAAATTTCTCGCTAAACATATATCCGGCTCCTATTTCAAAAGTATGTCCGGTGGAGTGTGAACTGTAATTGAAATATTTGAAAGGCTCATCCTCTGTTTGGGTAAAGTAGTTATTGAAGTAAAGAGTCAGGTTTTTATACTCATATTCTAGTGAAAGGTCTATTTCATTATTTTTTTCCCGGAACTCGGTGGAACCCCAAGCATAGACGGTCACTCCTTTCCAGTTGAGGCCGAGTGAGGGTTGCACACTTGCATTGCCGCTGTCAATACCACGCCAGATATAGCTGCTGACGAAATCTGCATTTACAAAAACTTCTTGTGCCTGTGCAAAGGCTGCGTAAAATAGGATTGCAATAAGTACAATATGTCTTTTCATTTTATCGGTTGTATTTCTTTGTTTTCGGGTGCAAAGATACGTAATATATAAATTAAATGTGACCGGATAGGGCAAAAAAGGAAACGACTGCATTATGCAGCCGTTTCGTAATCAATTATAAATCTTAATAGTCATTTAGAAAGTGACATCCATTTTCAGTACGTAAGTGCGTGGAGCGGCAACCGCCATAGGACGATAACTGTATTCCTTGTTCAATAGGTTATTTACCATAAATTGGAACGCTACTTCTTTGGTCGCTTTTACTCCAAAACGCAGGTCGACGGTAGCATAATCCGTATTGTGCTTTTTCCAGTAAGTAGCCAGTGTCTCGCCTTTTGAATAGCCGAAGAGAATACCGCGTACATAGTCCATCAGATCTTTCTGCTGTTTATCACGTTCGTCCATCATCAAATAGTCTACTGCGAGAATTTTACTCTTCCATGCAATGTTGGCACCTACGTTGATACGCTTCCACTGGAAATCTACCGTAGCTTTAAAGCTATGTTTAGGACGGTATTTCAGATATTTTCCCGTATTTGATTTCTCCTTCATCTGTAACGGGTCGGTATAAAGTCCTTCTACGGCATTGCGTTCCTGATAATCAGCATCACGAGGTTCGGTATATACATATCCTAAGTTATAGAATAGTTTTGTATTCTTATTGAAGTTGTACACACCATTTGTGGAGATTTCAATACCGTAGATTTGTGCTTTCGATACATTATGAAATTGGGCACCGATTCCAAAGCCTTTACCGTCTGACAACATCTGAATGGCATCGCCAATACTGTTGATCATCGTATAGTTGGCATTGTTGAACAAACCGAACTGGAATTCAACCATATCTTTATATTGCGTATAGAATCCTGCAAGGTCTACAAATCCTTGCAGATTGCCGGCTTTATATCCCTGTTTGAATCCTAATTCCGCATTAAATCCCTTTTCCGGTTTGATGTCCAGATTAGGATAGATACCGACTCCACCGATATCTTTACGCAGGTATTTTTCATTGATAGACGGGTTGCGGTATCCCTGTCCGAAGCTGGCGCGGATAAAACTGTAATCAGCCAATTGGTAATTTAATCCGGCACGGAAAACAGGACGGAAGGGAACCTTTGTTCCGAATATTTTTGTTTCCGCCTCGCGGTGATGGTTGTTTACGCGGTAGTATTCGGCACGTACACCGGCCGATACGCTCAGACGGTCCCAAAAACGTTGGTCATATTGCAGGAAAGCGGCGATGTTGTCACTTTTATATATCTCATCCATTACGGCAGAATCATAGCGGATATGTTCGAATGTAACCCCCGTAGTGATTTGCGCACCACTGTTCCATTTTTTATTAAATTGGTAGTCGAGGTAATAGTCGAAATTCTTGTCCGTCTGTGTTTTCGGATTAATGCGTGACGGATTAATAACATTAGATAGCCAAGGAACGAGATCACTGGGCAATTTGCCATCCTGTATCAGTTTGTCTAAATCAGCGGGCAGCCCGTGATCCATAGTCCATGAGATTAAGTCGCAATAGTCGGCGGTTGTTGCATTCGGGAATATATTTCCTAATGAAGTGAATATTCCATTCATTGCATCTTCCAGGTTTCCATTGATAAGTCCTGAACCAATGCCAACTAATACCGGATAAAGTGAACTGTAATCACCTCCTGCTATATTCTGTATTGTTTGGACATCGGTTCCCATATTCCCTAGAATATCGGTAATAGAGGCTCCGTTGGTGGGGCGTATAATGTTGTCGGCGCTATAATAGAAGCGGCCTTTAATCTTATGTGATGTACCGTTCTCCGGATTCACATAGTTGATGAACGGGTCAATATGGAAGTTATTTTCTTCACGTCCCATGTTGGTGAAAGGAGATGGCTTGTATACTTCTGTCGGTGAACGCCAGATAAAGAAATCTCCATATTGGTTGGACAGGAAGTCAACATTGAATCCATAGTTCAACAGTTTCATACCCATATCCGGCTGATGATAGGTCAGGCTCCCACCCATCCGGAAACGTTTGTTGTATCCTTGTTCGCGATATCCTTCGTCGGTGAAGAGATTAATACCTCCGCTAACGTCGAAATTACCGATACGGCGGGAGTGGGAAAGGTCGAATCCTTCGTAAATAGGATTGCGTACACCACTAAGAAGGCTTCCACGCAAGATAGGTTTCACTGCGTATTTATCCTCTTTCCAAAAGCTCTTGTCGCTCCATTGATATTCATCATTTTCTGCATCACCATATACACCGACGTAAGCACTGAACCTGGTTTTCGGGGTTAGTCCCGGACGGGCGGTACGGATATTGATAATACCATTCAGTGCTGACGAACCATATAGTACCGAAGAAGCTCCTTTTATCACTTCCACTTGTTCTACATTTTCTAGAGGTACGGTGTTCCAATTTATTTCTCCAGTTTTAGGGTTGAGTGTACTCATTCCGTCTACCAGAATTTGGCTACGTGCACCTACTCCGTAGGTCCATCCGCTACCACCACGCATGGAAGGCTGTTTATCTACAATATCTACTCCGGGAAGTGTACGAAGGGTAGAGGAGATATCTGTCGGTGCCTGGCGGGCAATATCTCCTGATTTGACTACATCCATAGAGACGGTAACATCGCTCAACTTCTGTTCAAAACGTCCTGCACTGACCACTACTTCTTCCAGTAGCTTGGTGCTTTCTTTCATATAGACGTCTTTGGTGACAATTTCACGTTTATTGATCACAATAGGCATTAGCACATCTTCATAACCTACATAACTGAAAATAAGGTCAACTCCTCCTTCTGGAAGTTTGATTTCATATTCTCCGTTGATGTTGGATACTACTCCCTGATTGCCGTGAAGCTTATAAGTGACGGCTGCTCCTACCAATGGTTCATTGGTCTTTGCATCGTATATATGTCCTTTAAGGGTTTGGGCAAAACTATTCCCAAATCCAATAAGACTAATTAATAAAGTTAGGATATGTAGTTTTTTCATTTTTCTTATTTTTTATTGCTTTGTACAAGCTCTAAACCAAATTCGATTTTTTGGGGCGAAAGGAAAGCTTTCGAAATTCCATCTAAAAACGCAGAGATTATGCTTCCTAATGCTTGCATATCCTCTGGAAGCATACTAATTACTAATGGACTCAAGTCTGGAAGTAATTTAGCTATAGGAGTAAATTCTTCTTTATCTAGATAAATATGAGTGTGCCCCTCTTTTGAGGTAACAAGCATTGGAATTCCTGTAGTTAACCAATTAAAAAGTGCTTTGAAAGAGGTATCATTGATATTGATCAGAAATCCAAGTGTGTCGTTGTTTAGACTTTGATTAAGGGTAGTTAGTAGTTCTTTCAATTTCATCGGATCCATTTGAGAGATAGCATCAATGATTGCATTAATTATATTTGCATCTATATGCTTGTCGCTAGCTATTTGAGAAATTATATTGGCTAAGTTTAATTTTAATATAAACTTGTCATTTTTCTGATGCCAGTTGGCAAACCCTTTAGGAGATGGAATGTATTTGCGGTTAGCAATATGAGGAGTGATCATATCTTGTGTCAGTGGAACTGAGAGAAAGCCAAAAATAGTTTCCATATCTAGTCCTGATAGTGGTTCATTAGAATAGGAGGCTGTTATATTTCCATCTGCTCTTAAAGTTATATCTTGTAAAACTTGTGGTAAGATATAGCTTAAAATGTTTTGAATTGCATTACCCCATGTCTGAGTTGTGGCTCCGCTTTCTGAAGCTTCTATGTCTGCATAAAAATAGCATGATGCATTTAAAACCTGTCCATCAACTTCTTGCCATGTATATTCATCTCCCCATATATCCCCCACCACAATCCTTTTGATACCGTTAATAACTGTAGGTAGTTTGTAGGTGTTTGCCCATAACTCAGCATTACCCATTTGAAGATTGGATATATTTAATGTTAACTGCCCTTTTGTGACACGCCCTTCGTATCTAAAGGAAGTTAAAGTGTTCTCTCCCATTCCACTCCCGGAAAAAGAATATCCTTCCTCATCTCCGGAAAGAGGGATGGATGCCATCTTTAATTCTTTCTCTCCCGGTAAAATATCATAAAGAGTAACAATAGCTGTTTCTCCGGTTACAGTACTAAAGTCTACAGATTTTCCAATCATCGTTTCTCCATTATAGGTAAGAATTAAGTTTGGATTGGGATTTGATAGCTTGTTTGAATAATTAGCTGTCACATCTACCGGAGCCGGTCCGTAATGATCATTATCACAAGATGTCAGTAAACTGAGCGTTATGACAAGGAAGCCTGTCATTAAAATAGATATCTTTTTCATTGTTCTTTCTTTTTGATGGTTAAGATAATTATTGTTGAATAGTGAGATCGACTCCTATTTCCATTTTGTCTAATAATGTGGTAACTTCTTTTAAATCCATTTTCAATAATGACGAAATGATATTGACGAACGGCGTAAGACTTTCTTTATTGAAATAGATATAGGTATGATCCTTTGTTGTTTGGCTGATTTCCATTGGAATACCATTCTTTAGCCATGACATTAGCATAGTGAAAGTGACATCGTCTACCTTTAAAATATACGTCAGTATTTGATTATTCAGAACAGTATTGAGAGCGCTTAATGCTAGTTTCAATCGTACTGGATCAGATTTGATAAGTGCTTCGCCAATGCCGATGATGAGTTGATTATCTATTTCTTGTCCATTATTTTGAGTAATAAGGGAGATGATGGCGGGTATGTTCAATTGTAATACAAATGAATTATCATCTGTTTGATTCCAATAAGCTAATCCTATGGGGGAAGGAACATAGGTACGTTGTCGAAGCAGGCTTTTAAACTCTGCGTCTGTTTTATTTGCATTGGCAATCTTTATAATTTCATCAAGGTTTATGGAACTGGTAGTATAATTGGCAGTAACAAGCCCATTTCTCTCTAACGTTAAATCTTTCAATATATAAGGATAAAGTACGTCTAAAACATTGGTTGCCGTCTGTTTTATTTGTAGGATGATTGGTTTTATCGATTCGTTTTCTTCTTTTACTGTTATGTTTACATAACTAGCTCCACTATTGCGTACTGTTACTTCTTCGGTTGTTGTATGTGAGTAGGCGGGGAATACGTATGTATTCGCAACAGAACCGTAATGAGCCATCGTCACCTCAAGTGACAATTGCATAGCTTTCGGTGTAATTCTACCGCTATATTTAACTTCAGCCCCTGTTTCCGTAACGCTCGTCCCATTGAATGTATAAGCATCTTTTTCTCCACTTTCATTCAATTGCACATCATTGATTGGAGTTGTGTTTTCTCCCGGAATTACATCGTTTAATGTCAGTGTTCCTGTCTCACTGTCTTCCGTTTTAAAGTTGACTGTTTTTCCAGCCAATTTCTCTCCACTGTAGGTTAGGTCTAAAGTGTATGGCTTGATATACGAGCCATATTCCTGGCTGATTTCTCCCGGCCAAAAGAGTTTGTCGTTGTAGGTTTTCTCGCAGGAAGCCAAGAGTAAAGCCATACAGGCGACATAAAATAGTTTCTTAGAAGTTTTCATTCTCTTTTAGTTTTTATTAGAATATTAATTAAAACTCTGCAAAGGTCGTTTAATGTTTATTTGCTATCAAGCTCCATATTTGGGATTCAATGTTCTATATTTACTATTTTAGTTCGTGTAATCTAATGAAATATTAAATAGATGTTCCATTTGTTAGATATGTTGTTCTATTCTTAATGTGCTATAACAAAGGTCTCAAAAGAAAAACTATCTTTGGGCAACTTAATTTTTTTGATTATGATAATAGATGGTAATCTTCCTAAATTTGATCTTCCTATTGATTTTATAGCGGATGATAGTATTACTGGTGATATATTAAATATGTATAGTCGGTTTCCCTGTCAGATAAAAGCCGGGCTTTTTATACTTTGTACGGAGGGAACTGTTCGTGCCACCATAAATTTGTTGGAGGTAGTCATTCGTCGAAATGACTTTATCACTCTTCTTCCTAATTCATTTATCCAAATACATGAAGTATCTTCGGATACCCGTGTTTGCTTTGCCGGATTTTCTTCTGACTTTGTCGCCTCAGTGAATTATGTCGATTCGTTGTTGGGCTTATTGCCAAACATACTGAATACTCCGGTTGTTCCTTTACCGGAAGAAATTGCAACTTTGTATCGTAATGCTTATAGCTTATTAATCAGGGCTTATTCTTTGCCTAATACATTGGAAAATAAAGAAATCCTTCGTTCTATTCTTACCATCTTTTTTCAAGGAGTGAAAGAGTTGTATAGTCGACAACAAACAGTAGTGAATGAACCTCTCAAACGTGAACATGAATTATATCGGCAATTTGTTCAAATATTAATGGCGAATTACACAAAAGAGCATGAAGTCGCTTTCTATGCCGATAAATGCGGAGTGACACCGGCACATTTCTCCAGTACAATTCGAAAGGCAAGTGGGCATAGTCCGTTGGTGATTATTACAGGTATGATAATAATGAATGCTAAGGCACAATTAAAGTCTACCCGTTTACCGGTGAAAGAAATTGCATTCTCGTTAGGCTTTAGCAATTTGTCTTTTTTCAATAAATATTTTCGGAAGCATGTAGGGATGACTCCACAGGAATATAGAGAGAAGTAATTATGAAATAAAAGAACGGTATTCCTGCACATTTGATGTAGGGACACCGTTCTCTATATTAATCAGTTATGTTTTTTAATACTATTTTCTGGCAGACTTATTTGATACCCAGTTTCTTGGCAATTTCCTTAGGAAGCGCATCCTTGTGTACTAGAATATTCATAGTCTTATAAGCAACAAAGGCTTTGGAGGCATACCAGATACCGTTATATTTGCCGGCTTTTCCCCAAGAATTCTTTACCATGAAATATTCTTTCCCTGTCTGATCTTTGGCGATTCCATAGATTTGCATTCCGTGGTCATCTGTTGTTTCCCAGTTATCAAAAGCAGCCTGACGCATTTCTTGAGTAATTTCCATTTCCGGTGATGGTTTGCTACTCAATTCTCTGCGTTTGTCGGCAGGAGTCATACCTGTCCAACGGGCCATGTCCGAACCGGAAAGTTCAGCTCCTTTGATGATATCCGGCATAACGGCGGTACCATTGCGGCTGAACCCTTGTTCACTGACATCACTACCCCATGCAAAAGTATATCCTTTCTTTACGGCATTGTCCATTACAGCCATCAGTTCATCGATTGGCAGGTTGTATGACAGACCGTTACGCCAATTATCCTGAACTTCTACGGCAAATTGAGTATAGAACGGATGATGAGTATAAGAAGTCAGTGATACATAGTCATCGCAGTTCAGACCAAGTGATTCGGCGAAACTTTTCGGCGTATATTCTTTTCCTTTGTAAGTGAACTTCTCAGGACATTCTCCCAAATATGTATCATAAATAGCTGTCAGACCGTTTTTCCAAACCGGAGTCAATTTGCTTAACTTGCCTTTGGCTATTGCATTAATGTATCCTTCGGCAACTGCGTCCAGTTCATTGTGCACCGGTAGAGTATCACCGTACATGATACCCGGCATTACTTCTTGCGGAACGATACCGTAATTCTTAATACAATACATCACATCATAGAAACTTCCACCCGGTGAAAAAGAACTGTCGCCATGATAGCGTACATAATTCACTCCACGATCTTCCATCGTTTTGTGTACTACGAACATTTCAGAAAGGTCATATTCACCTTTTCCTAGCCGGAGTAATTCGGACTCTACAAATCCAAGAGTAGAGAAGCTCCAGCAGGTGCTCGAACGGTTCTGGTTCTTAATGGATGTAATCGGATTTTCTTTCACTGTCGTGAAAACGAAGCCCTCTTCGGGTTTTGTGTCTTGTGCCGTCATGCTTAGGCTGAATAAGCCCAAAGCAGCGATAAGGATACTCTTTTTCATTCTTATGACATTAATATTAAATTTGTTT
>ERZ857775.2712-NODE-2712-length-16249-cov-3.308386_pt1 | contig 16249 bp, 12 predicted proteins | sample MGYA00519698_ERZ857775 | MGnify/ENA primary metagenome ERZ857775 (study PRJEB31778, sample SAMEA3449363) | human gut metagenome | biome: human gut; feature: human-associated habitat; material: faeces | place: United Kingdom | collected 2010/2012 ...
CGCTCTGGAGGGCATAACCAAGCTCTATGGCATTACCGGGTTCTGCATTCCAGATTACGTTATTGTGAACGCGCACTTTTGTCACATCCCTTACTGTTGAAGGATCCTTGAACAGCCCCTGGGATTTGATGCAGATACTGTCATCTGTGGAGCGGACAAAGCAGTTTTTCACCTCCACATCCTGGCTGCTGGTGATATCAATTCCGTCTCCAGTTACGATTCTTGACATAATATTCATATCATCAATGACAACATGATCACAGGCTGCCGGAACCACATGCCAGGATGGTCCGTCTACTGCAGTAAATCCTTTTAAGAGAACATTCTTGCACCATTTGATATAAATAAAGAAACGATGTGCATTGCTGTCCGGCAGATGCCAGCAGGCTCCGTTGACAATTCCGTTTCCCACGATGGAAATATTTTCACTATGTTCTGCATAGATACATCCGGAAACAACAGCACCTTCCTCGATATAGACCGTATCATTTGATTTCAGGGTAAGAACTCCTACATTGTATGCCTTACCTTTTTCAAAACAAATAGTGGTATTTTCCGGTTTTTCGATTCTGCGAGAACAGAATACAAACAGGGCGTCATGGAGACCACCGTCTGTCTCTACTGTGAATTTTCTCGGTTCATCGAGATGAATATGAACGGTCTCTCCTTTTACGGAAGGTTCTATTCCGAAACTGGTGGGCCGGATGGCCAGTTCTTTAAACGGTGTATGGATGGAAATTTCCAGATCATATGCCTCATTGTCTACTACTACCACATAATCGAATGAATCTGTATGGTATACCACACGTTCTGTTCCGTTGCAGATTACACTGTATTTTTCTGATTTCTCCAGTTCATCTACAGAATTTAAGACAAATCTCGGTTCCTCAATGGGATCCGGATTGGGATAATAAATCAAATCCTTTTCAAAGTCTTTCATCGGTCTCTTCCTTCTCCTTATACTTAAATATCTATCTCACTGCTTCCCCATTCATGGTCGCTGCTGTTTCCCACACTGATTCGAAGCTTCATTCCGCAGCTGACGATTTTCATATTTTTATCATAATAAGAAAACTCTTTCGGGTCAATATAGAAATCCACATTCTTCTTTTCTCCCGGATCCAGAAAGACTTTCTGGAAACGGACAAGTTCTTTCTTCGGACGAACCACAGATGCATGCAATGTTTCGTAGTAGCACTGAACGACCTCTGCCCCCGCAACATTACCTGTGTTACTTACATTACAATGCACATGAACTCTTTTGTCCTGTCCCATCCGGACTTCAACATCTGAAATATCAAACCCTGTATAGGATAATCCAAAACCAAATGGATATAATGGTGTGTTGGGAATATCCATATATCTGCTGGTGAAACGGTTCTCCAGGTTATCCGCAGTAAGTACATGTCCGGTTTTTATATCCCAGTAACTTATCGGCACCTGTCCCACACACCATGGAATACTTACAGCCAGTTTTCCCGAAGGATTGGTTATGCCATACACAAGATCTGTGATCGCTTCCGCTCCCATGGTTCCCGGTCTCCATGCCATGATGACGGCTTTGGACTTTTCTGAGATTCTCCGCAGATCCAACGGTCTTCCTGAGATGACCACTGTCACGATATTATCCGTGCGTTTTGCTATTTTTTCAAAAAGCATCTGCTGCTCTTCCGGTAAAGTCAGAAATGCTCTGCTGGCAGCCTCTCCGGACTGAGATTCATGTTCCCCAAGTACACATACAACGGTATCTTCCCGGGTTATCGTTTCTAGCCACTGCTCATCTATTTCTTCATCCGAATCATCCTGTTCCACCTGCCAGATCTTGCATTCTTCCTCAGAAAGCATTCTACAGCCCGGAATACATTCCGCATTCATCTTCTTATCTTGAAGAATAGCTTCGATCGTTTCAACAGGTTCATGCTCACCAAAGATTGCCCAGCGGCTCAGGAATTCCTTGGATGTCACATAAGGTCCTGCCCAGATGACTTTCTGTTTCTGACACAAGGGCAGTATTTCTTCATTTTTCAAAAGGACGCAGCTTTCGCTGGCCATCTGATATGCTTTTGTCCGGTTATACAGGGTCAGTTTTCCACTCTTTCCAAGACCTGCAAAGGGATTTTCAAAAAGTCCCAGCTGATTTTTCATCATCAGAACCCGGAATGCGCTTTCGTCGATAAAGGATTCCGGAATCTGTCCGTTCTTCACCAGTTCTTCCAGTCGGAACATATAAGCAGGGCTCATCATATCGATATCCACTCCGGCTTCTATAGCCTGAACCGCCGCTTCGTCCATATCGGCTGCCACACCCTGTTCTTCCAGCTGTCCGATGGAACCCCAGTCTGAGATCACTGTACCATCAAATCCTTCTTTATCCCGCAGAAGGTCTCTGAGAAGTTCCTTATTCCCACTGATCGGTTTTCGGTCTATGGCATTAAAAGCGGTCATAACCATAGCTGGTTTTGCCTTCAGGGCCATGCGGAAAGGTTTTACATACTGTTCCAGGAATGTCCGTTGGGATATTTCAACATCGTTATATTCCCGGCCTGCATTCACTGCTCCGTAACCTGCAAAATGTTTCAGACATGCTGCGATTCCTTCATCGTTTTTCTGCTGATAGCCATCTACCATGGCTTCTCCCATGACTCCGTTCACATATGGGTCTTCACCAAAAGACTCCAGCATCCTGCCCCACCGGGGATCCCTTGAAACATCGATCATCGGAGAAAAGGTTGCCTTAAGTCCTTCAGAAGATGCCTCAGAGGCAGCTATCGATGCTGCCTCTGACACCAGTTCCGGATGAAAGGAACATGCCTGCCCCAGTGGAATCGGGAAAATCGTCCGGCATCCATGGATCACATCTGCCATAAAGAGTAGAGGGATATGATGGGGATGCTGTTCCATATATTTGCTCTGAATATCACATATTTTTTCTTTACCGATCACTCCCAGTACGGAGCCTGCATACTGAATGACCCATTCCGGCGGTAATTGTTCGCCGACAACTCCGGTAAGCACTGCCTCTTTGTCAAAATATACACCGGTAAGCTGTACCATCTGTCCTATTTTTTCCTGCAAAGACATTTCTGACAGCAATTGCTGCAATTTATGTATTTCCATGATTACTCCTTATGTTTGATCTGTTGTAACTGTAAAGGTACTGAACAGTTACCATCTTTTTTTATTTCTTTCCACTACAGTGTTTCGTAAATAACTGTATTATTCACGCAGGATACGGATTCGAGTGCGCAGGTCCAAAACGCAGACGTAGCAGTCTGCGCTAAGGCTTTTAGCCCTGCACGGTCAGATTACTTTTTAATCAAAATAAATTGTCTTACCGCTCTTTGCTGACTCATAGATTGCTTCCAGTACACGGGTGACAACTGCAGCCTGTGCAGGTTTTACTACCTGTTCAGCTCCGTCAGCAACGATGTGGTAGAACAGTTCCTGCTCATAGTCCGGTGCTTCTTTCTCTTCTCCTGAGAAGAATGCTACTCCTTCGCCGAATAATGCCGGTTTCTCTACTACCTGTTTATTGTGGTGGATGTAGTTGATCCGCAGGCCGTCTTTCATATCTGCTCCGGCTTTTGTTCCGCACAGACTTGTCTTGGCCTCATCAACTTCCAGTGTGTTCAGTGCCCAGGCTGCTTCCAGCTCGATCACTGCACCGTTTTTCATACGGATGAATCCGAAAGCGGAATCTTCTACACTGAATTCCTTCGGATCCCAGTCTCCAAAGTCATTTCCCTGATTAGTCTGGTCAGCCAGTTTGCGGAAGGTCTGTCCTGTTACAGACTCTACTTCATAGTTATCCATCATCCATAAGGTCAGGTCCAGTGCATGGGTTCCGATATCGATCAGCGGACCGCCGCCCTGTTCTTCTTCATTTAAGAATACACCCCAGGTAGGAACTGCTCTTCTTCTGAGTGCATGGGCTTTTGCAAAGTAGATCTCTCCCAGTTCGTCAGCCTTGCACATTTCTTTCAGATACAGGGAATCTGGACGGTAACGGTTCTGGTATCCGATGTTCAGGATTCTGCCTGTTCTCTCTGAAGTCTCCACCATCTTCTGTGCTTCTGCATAATTCTTTGCCATCGGTTTCTCACACATAACATCTTTTCCTGCTTCCATGGCTGCGATAGAGATCTCTGCATGGGAGCGGTTCGGTGTGGTTACATATACAACATCCAGGTCCTCTTTGATAAGCTCCTGATAGTCTTCAAATACTTTTGCATCTTCTGTGCCATATTCTGCTTTTGCTTTCTCTGCACGCTCTCTGATGATGTCACAGAAAGCTACGATCTCATAGAGACCACTTTTCTTCATAGCCGGAAGGTGTTTTCCGTTGGCGATTCCTCCGCATCCTACGATTCCTGCTTTTAATTTTCTCATGGTATTATCTCCTTTTTCTTTATTCTATATTAAATCACGAACTGTTCCAGATATCTCTTGCTGAGGATCAAAGAATTCTCAACCTTTTCCTTGGAATCTTCAAAGGCTTTATCCTCGACCTCAATGCAGGTATAGCCGTCATATCCAATATCCGTAAGTGCTGATACATATTTTCCCCAGTCCACATCTCCGAGTCCCGGGAGCTTCGGTGACATGTATTCCAGCGGATATGCCATGATACCGCAGGATTCCAGCTTGTCTTTGTAGATCTTGATGTCCTTGTAGTGGACATGGAAGATCTTATCTTTGAACTCATAAAGCGGGCGGATATAGTCGATCATCTGCCAGATAAAGTGGGATGGATCGTAGTTGATGCCCAGATGGTCACTGTCCAGGATCCGGAATACCTCTCTCCAGATCGGCGGTGTTGTCATCAGGTTCTGTCCTCCCGGCCACTGGTCCTCGCCGAAAAGCATCGGGCAGTTTTCGATGGCAACCTTCACGTCACATTCCTCAGCCAGTTTTATGATCGGCGGCCAGATCTCTTTTACCAGTTCCAGGTTCTCCTGTACATTTTTGGTCTGGTCCCTTCCGATAAATGTGGTGACCATGCCCACACCTAATTTCTTACTTGCAAGGATCACCTGTTTCAGGTGTTCCACAGCGGCTGCGCTTTTCTCTTTATCTGCCGCCATCACATTTGGATAATAGGCCAGTGACGAGATCTCCACTCTTGATTTTTTTGCATATTCCACGATATGCTCTGCATATGCATCATCCTGGTTGACCCGTTCTGCATCGATATGGCTTACACCGGCATATCTTCTTTCTGCTTTTTCCTGTGGCCAGCATGCCACTTCCACACACTCAAATCCCTGTTCGGATGCAAAGTCCATCATTTCTTCATAGGTCCAGCTGTCAAGGATGGCTGTGATAAACCCAAGTTTCATAGAAATACCCTCCTGTTTCTTCTGTCTCTGCTATATCTTTGTTAACTGTTCAGTATCCACTGTGAAGGTACTGAACAGTTACAATCTTTGTTATTTCTCCCATGGAGTTGGTGTGAACTCTCCGCCTCTGCACCATTTCAGATAGTTCAGTGCGTGGAGCTGTCCGGTCATCTCCAGTTCTCCCCGGTATACCGGATCGTGATATCCCTCGATACAGATATCGTCCTCATATCCGTTGCTTCTTAAGATAGAAATGATATCTCTCCAGTTTGTGTCACCAAATCCAGGCATACGGTGCCATACAAAAGGAACCGCTCCGGAGATTCCGCCGTGTCTTACTGCATCCCAGTCGATGGTCGCATCTTTTCCATGTACATGGACGATCTTTTTGCACCATTTTCTCAGCTCTGCCACAGGGTCGATCAGCTGTACCATCTGGTGGGTCGGCTCCCATTCCAGACCGAAGTTGTCATTCTTTACTTCCTCAAACATCACTTCCCAGGCTTTCGGGTTGAAACCGATGTTGCAGGTGGCATGTTCCCAGGTTCCATCCATCAGGCAGTTTTCAATACCCAGTTTCACACCTTTTTCTTCTGCAAGGTCTGCCAGTTCACGGAACACTTTTCCGAACTCTTCGTATGCGGATTCTACCGGTTTTCCTTCCCATGCTCCTGCAAAGGTGCTTACATGGGTAGCTCCGAATTTTTCAGCAGTGCAGATCACCTTTTCCAGTGTCTTTCTGTGCTCTGCGTACTGGATCGGGTTACAGTAATATCCGAGTGTAGTAATCTTGGAATCTGTTCCTGCAAGGAGTTTGTCTGTGGTCAGTGCCAGTTTGTCAAGATCTGTTCCTTCCAGTGACATATGGAAATTAAGGGAAAATGTTTCGAATCCTTTTCCAACAAATCCTTTCAACCATTCTTCTGCAACGGGTCCCGGCACGCAGGTTCCGATTTTAATCTGTTTCATGCTTGTTTCCTCCTGTTCTGTTACATGCACTCTCAGAGAACATGTACAACTGGTTTCAATTTTTATGTTATAACTGTTCTGCTTATGATTTCTATCTATAGTTATTCAGTATCTTCTTAGTTACATCTAGAGCGTTTTCAAAATAACTGCACAATACACTTGTCTACGAATCCGTATCCCGCGTGTATGGTATAGTTATTTATGAAACGCTGTACTAGTCCTGAAATTTGATCACCTGGTTTGTCTCCGCTGACCGGAAGATCGCTTCCATCAGTTTCATCACGCGCATCACCTGGAACAGTTTGATCTCAGGTTCTGCTCCGTCCCGGATCACTGCAACTACATTTCTGTGGAAGTCTGCAATATCTCCGGATACTTTTGGTAAGTCTTCTTTCACAATGGTATCTTCCCGTCTCGGTGCCATGGTCTTTGTCAGACCGGCTGCTGTCTTAACCGGTACTACCGTCTCTTCCGTCATACCGGTCTTACGGATGATCTCACCGTTTAACTGCCAGTCCCGGATCACTGCGGTACCGTCTTCTCCCAGTACATACCATCTCGGCAGGGAAATATAATTATTGGTGCCGACTTCCACCAGGACTTCCGTTCCACCTTCAAATGTCAGGATGGCAGTGAAGCCATCGTCCACTTCCTGGTTGGTGACATTGGTAAGTGATGCGTATACGGTCTCGATCTTTCTGTCGCCGTACATATACAAGATCTGATCCAGCAGATGTACGCCCCAGTCCAGGACCATTCCGCCACCATGGACCTTTTCTTTTCTCCAGTCACCAGGAATTCCTCTTGATCCATGGACACGGCTCTCGATCCGAAAGACATGGCCCAGTTTCTGCTCCTCTACCAGCTTTTTGATGATCAGGAAATCATCATCCCACCGTCTGTTCTGGTGTACAGTAAGTAATTTTCCTGTCTCTTTGGCTGCATTTTCCATCTCCAGCAGATCTGCGGAAGATAATGTCACCGGTTTTTCCGATATTACATTCTTCCCTGCATGCATGGCACGAATGGCGATGGGTTTGTGGCAGTCATTCGGAGTAGCGATCAGAACCACATCGATATCCGGATCTGCCAGCATGGCTTCTTCTGTTTCATATACAAAAAAGCCCTTCTCCTTCGCTTCTTCTCTCTTTTCTTCCTTAATGTCATAGATACCACCGATTACAGCTTCCGGAACATTGGAAAGGATCTCCGTATGCCATCTGCCCATTCCGCCATATCCGATCAGTCCGTAAACTACTTTGTTTTCCCTCATTTTACACCTCCATATATAATTATCATAACGTTACTGTTCACTCTGTGCCCAGTAACACGCTTCGCGATGTACAGAATTTATACGAATCGCATAAATCTTTGCGAACAACTATCAACTATCTTATGTTTTCTCAGATCCGGTAAAATCCTGCTGACTGTGCCGGAACAGTTATTTTTCCATTTTTAGCCTCTGCGGCTGCGCCAAAGTTATAGATTGCTTCTTTTGGCTCTGCATCGCATGCAAATGTTTTTGCCTCTGCGGCTGCATTGATGATCACGAGGATCTTCTCATCACCGGCTTCACGGATGTATGATAGTGGATATGCATTCTTTTCTGCATAGACAAAAGTGATCTTTCCTCGGCTCTGCAGAGCTTTGTGGCTCTGACGGATCCGGATCAGTTTTTTCACTTCATGATACAGAGAATCCGGAGCTGCCATCTCTTTCTTTGCTGTTGGCCGATCTTTATCCGGATCCATGGCAATATACAGATCACTTGCCGGTGCACTGGAAAAACCTGCGTTGGTGCTGTCATCCCACTGCATCGGAGAACGAGAACCGGTACGGTTGTAACCGCCTTCTACAGATTTCAGTCCTTCTACATAACGCATACCGATTTCATCGCCATAATAGATAAATGGCGCACCTGGCATAGACAGGATAAATGCAAAAGCCACTTTCAATTCATCACCATGAAGATGGCGTGCCAGACGGTCTACATCATGGTTTCCTGAAAACATACACATCAGACCTTTGCCGGCTGTCTTTTCACAGTTTTCTTTATAGGATTCTACGAAATCATAGATATTTCCTTTTGCACGGGATGAAAAATACGGCTCTTTGCAGCGGAACAGATCGTTGGAGTGTGAAGTACCAAACTCCAGCAGAAAGTCCATGTGGAATCCTCCCTCCAGAGATCTCTGTGGATCACCCCATTCAGATACCATTGCTGCATCCGGAAATTCTTTATCAAGGAATTCTCTGATCTGTTTCCATACGCGGATGGTTCCTTTTTTCTCCGGATCATTTTTCACCAGAGACTCTGCCATATCTACCCGGAAGCCATCACAGCCCATACCCAGCCAGAATCTCATTACATCTTCCATTGCTGCGATAGTTGCCTGTGGTCCTTCATCGTCGATCGACTGCTGCCACGGTTTCTCCGGATCCGGCTGATAAAAACCATAGTTTAATGCCGGCTGATTGGAGAAGAAGTTGACGGCTACCGCACCGTCACGCTCGGAGATGCCTCTCAGAGATCCGCCAAAGCTTACATCCGGTGACTCCCATACTTTATCCGTCCAGATATAACGATCGGTGTATGGGTTTTTATCTGCTTTCATGGATTCGATGAACCATGGATGTTCTATAGAAGTATGTCCCGGCACCAGGTCCAGCAGTACATGAATTCCTTTTTTATGCGCTTCTTCAAATAACTGTTTCAGATCTTCGTTGGTTCCGTAACGTGGAGCTACACGACAGTAATCTGCAACATCGTATCCTGCATCTCCGAACGGAGAGAGAAAACAAGGATTGATCCATAAAGCGTTACATCCAAGTTCTCTGATATAATCTAATTTTTCGATAATACCCTGAAAATCTCCGATGCCGTCCCCGTTAGTATCTTTAAATGACTGCGGATAGATTTCATAAAAAATTGCATTATCTAACCATTTTGACATTTTGTAAAACCCTCTTTCTTTCTGATGTTGTCTCGTTTTTCTATAACAACTACCTTCGCTTACCAGAATACTATTTATTTTCTTAGATTTCAAACAATATACTATTTATTTCTGATACTATTCTATGATTTTTGTATAATGTTCTTGTGTTTCTTCTTATCCATATATATTTTTTGGTTATTTTTATCCTTTATTTCATTCTCAAAAAATAATTTATATTATTTTGCACAGCAAAAAAAGGGTTACTGATGCCACAGATTTTCATTCTGCAACATCATACCCTTCTCTGTTTTCCGTTGCAACACGTATCATTATATGATATATTACAACTGATTCTTTTATATTTTCCGGAAACAGTATTCTTTGCAATACTATTCTATGATTTTATTTATTCTGCCGGAGATATTTATTTTACGGAGGCGTATGTTATGAATCTTTATGCGATAAAAGAAAAGTGCCAACACGGATCCATTCAGGTTCCATACAGTTACTATGACTGCGGTATACCGGATTATTTTACGAGTGTACCGCTGCACTGGCACAGTGAAATGGAATTAAATTACATAAAATCTGGAAATGGTTTTTTCAAATACGAGGATCAGACCATCTCTGCCAAACCGGGAGACATCTTTCTGATCCAGCCCAACGTCCTTCATGCTATCATGTCGGATGAGCACAGCTCTTTTTTTTATGATACCATTGTTTTTCATCAGAATATGCTGGTGGGAAGTTACGATGACCGTTGTTATACAGATATTCTGCTGCCGATCTTTTCTTCCAGACGAAGAGTTCTGGTCCCTGTATCTCAGGAAACCCCGGGGTATCATGAACTCCATGATTCGGTCCGAACTATTATGCAGTGTGCGCACAAAAATCTTGCGACGTCGGATCTGTTACTGAAAAGCGAACTGCTTCGCTTATTTTATTTGCTAGCATCGACACCGGGACTCTGCACCGAACACACGGCTTCGACAGAATCCCGGCTGACCGAAACACTTCGGCCTGTTCTCACTTATATACAGAAACATCATTCCGAATCTGTTACCATAGAGCAGCTGGCAAAGATTGCTCATATGAGCAGCAGTTACTTTATGAGCTGTTTCAAACAGAATTTCGGTCTCGGAGCCATTGAATATCTGAATCAGGTACGTATCCGATCAGCATGCGACCTTCTGCGCAATACGGATCGCAATATCTCCGACATTGCTTTCGATACCGGATTTCATAACCTTTCAAATTTCAATCGACAGTTTCGCACCAAGGTAGGATGTTCTCCTCAGACTTACCGAAAAGAATCCGTTCTTTCCTGATAGATCCAGTAAGTGATCATCAACATGATCCAGGCGCCGATCCAGGCAGATACTTCTGCCAGAGCAACACCACGAAAAGCCAGATATGGAGTCAGCAGCTTTACCATGACCACTCGAAGAGACACTTCCAGGACTCCTGAAAGCATCGGAACAAACGTATGCCCCATGCCCTGACACCCGTTGCGGAACACAAACAGCCATCCCAGAGGAAACAGACAGATGCCTGTAACCGCCAGAAAATCTCTTGTGTAAGAAATAATCGACGCATCATTCAACATGAAAGAAGTCAGAAACTCAGGAATACACAGCAACATCAGAGCCAGTGGAATATTTATCAGGATCGTCAGGATAACTCCTTCCCGGATACCGGTACGTATCCGCTCCTTTTTTCCGGCACCATAATTCTGTCCCACAAAAGTAAGAAGTGCCAGGCCCACTGTATTTGCCGGCTGTTCAAAAAGACCGAGGATCTTGGAGCATGCCGCATAGGCAGCCACATAGCTTGTTCCCATATTGTTGACAAATGTCTGCAATACCATTCCACCCACTGCAGTGACAGAATTCATAACGGCAACCGGCAGGCCTTTTAACGTCAGTTTTTTGATGATCACACCCTGTGGTTCCCAGTCCGTTTTTTTCGGGATCAGATTTTTTTCCTTTCCTATGTAGTAACAGCAGTAAAGCGCAGACAGAACCTGTGCCAGAACAGTGGCTAACGCTGCGCCAAAAACACCCATATGTAACGGGAAAACGAATAACAGATCCATCAGAACATTAGCAATGGCGGAAATTATCATTGCAACCAGAGGCACCCTGCTGTTTCCCACGGAACGCAGAAGTGTCATGGCAAAATTATTAAAAATTGTAATGGTGGTTCCCGCAAGAATTGTTCCGAAATATTGCAGTGTTTCCGTCATCAGATCTTCCGGTGTATGGAGAAATGTAAATAATTGCCGCATGAAGGCCAGACTTACCACTGTGATCACAATCCCAACGGCCAGACAGATCCAGACAGACATTGCCAGCTCTTTACGAAGTTTTTCATAATTGCCACTTCCAAAAGACTGAGAAATACAGATTCCCAATCCTCCTGTCAGCCCAATTGCGAAACCAATGATCAGAAAATGTACGGAACTGGTATTTCCGACTGCTGCAAGTGCCGTATCGCCAATTCCTTTTCCCACCACCATAGAGTCTGCAAAGCTGTATAACTGCTGAAACAGATTTCCTGCCAGGATCGGCAGAAAAAACTGTACCAGTAAACGCATGCAGTTTCCCTGCGTCATATCATTTGTCGTGTTCTTACCCATTATGTTACCTCCTGATGTCTAAACGGTACTCTCCAAATACTGTCTGCTTTTAGCCAGTATTTTACTACTGAAATGATACTTTTTCCATGACATTACTATTCTGTTTTGATACTATTCTATGATGTTGAGGTAAAAGTCAGAGTGAACAGTAACATTTTCTATTCTGCAGGCGTTCCCATATAGTAGAATCCCTTGCATACGTCCAGATGAATCTGTTTGAATGTGCCAATCATAGAAGCATCCCCCGGGAAATGTACCAGAAGATTATTGCCCATTCGTCCGGTTACCAGAGATGCATCCTGATCGTTGACACTCTCTACCAGAACTTCCTGTACCGTTCCCTCAAAACGGGAAGAACGTTCTCGTGCAATTTCCTGCACCTGCGCTAAAAGACGGTCAAAACGATCTTTTACAACCTCTTCCGGCACCTGATCCTCTTTGGCCGCTGCAGGTGTTCCGCTTCTTTTGGAATAAATAAAGGTAAATGCGCTGTCATATCCCACTTTTCCGACTACATCCATGGTCTCCAGAAAGTCTTCTTCTGTCTCTCCCGGAAATCCCACAATAATATCCGTCGTCAGAGAAATATCCGGCAATTTCTCACGAATCCGGTCAACCAGTGCCAGATAGGACTCTTTTGTATACCGACGGTTCATCTCTTTTAACACCCGGCTGCTGCCTGACTGCAGAGGCAGATGAAGATGCGGACAGATCTTTTTACTCTCAGCCATCACCTCGATCAGTTCATCGGACAGATCCTTTGGATGAGAGGTCATGAACCGGATCCTCTTCAGTCCTTCAATCTTTTCAATCTCTTTTAACAACTGTGCAAATGTAATCGGATGCTCCAGATTTTTTCCATAGGAATTTACATTCTGACCAAGCAGCATGACTTCCACCACACCGTCCGCTACCAGATGTTCGATCTCTCTTACGATATCTTCCGGATTCCGGCTTCGCTCACGGCCACGGACATACGGTACGATACAGTAACTGCAGAAGTTGTTGCACCCAAACATAATGTTGACACCGGATTTGAATTTGTATTTTCGATCTACCGGCAGGTCTTCCACGATCTGATCGGTATCTTTCCAAACATCGATGATCATCCGGTCCGATTCCATAGCATAACACAGAAGTTCCGGGAACTTGAAGATGTTATGGGTTCCGAAGATCAGATCCACGAACCGGTAACTCTTCTGGAGCTTGTCCACTACCGTTGCTTCCTGCATCATACAGCCGCAGAGGGCAATCTTCATGTGGGGATTCTTTTTCTTGTAGCCATGCAGTACCCCCAGACGTCCATACACACGCAGGTTGGCATTTTCACGAACTGTACAGGTATTGTAGATGACAAAATCTGCTTCTTCATTCTCTGTCTCCACATAACCAACTTCCCGTAAAATACCTGCCAGTTTTTCAGAATCTCTGGCATTCATCTGACACCCGAAGGTCGTAGTGCAGGCAGTCAGAGGCCGTCCAAGCTCCTCAGACTTTGCCTGTACCAGTTCTTTTGCTTTTTTCAAAAAATAATACTGCCGCTCCGGCTCCTGCACCGGCGGCAGCAAGGATGTGTCCATCGCAGCAATTTTCGCTCTGATTTCTGTATCTATAGTAGTATTCACGTTTTCGTTCCTTTCATTCCTCTTTCTCGTCTCTGTACTATTGTACACGAACCCACCCATGAAGTCCACACCTAAAGTCCGAGCTTTTGCATCTGGGCATGCAGTTCCTCTGAAAATTGATCCTCTGTCACCAGTTCCAGGATATCCTCTGCCGATATCTGGCCGACACTTTGCCCGGTTGTCCAGAGATAGGAAAACACCCCAAACAAAATAAGACAGATGAAAAAACGAATTTTAAAGATAGCCAAAAACCTGGAGGGTTCCTCTGCTTCCCTGATTTCACCGCGCTCTTTTAACAGCTGCTCTCTGTATGTTCCCATCGATCATCACCCCGGACTATCTTATGAGACAATTTTCAGAAACATGCAAAAAAACCGCCCTTTGCAATAAAAGGCGGTTCCGTTGTCGTTCTGTTTCCGATCTTTCTGTTTATTCTCTGTTGGCCAGCTCTCTGGTAATATCTTCCCAGGTCACTCCTTTTTCCACCATCAGCACCATGGCATGATAAAGGAAATCCGACAGTTCGTATTTAATCTCTTCCGGATCCGGATTCTTGGCCGCGATGACAACCTCCGTTGCCTCCTCGCCGACCTTCTTTAAGATCTTGTCAATACCCTTGTCAAAGAGATAGTTGGTGTAGGAACCTTCTTTCGGATGCTCTTTCCGATCCTGAATCACACCATACACATGTTCAAATACTTTCAGCGGATTGGCATCATGATATTCTTTTTTCACCATTTCCCGGTAGAAGCAAGTATGATTACCGGTATGGCAGGCAGCGCCAATCTGGCTGACTTTTGCCAGAATCGTATCATTGTCGCAGTCAATGGACAAGGATTTCACATACTGCAGATGACCGCTTGTCATTCCTTTGGTCCACAGTTCCTGACGGCTGCGGCTCCAGTAAGTCATCTTACCGGTCTTCAGAGTTGTCTCAAAGGCTTCCTCATTCATATAAGCAACCATCAGCACTTCAGAAGTCTTATAATCCTGTACCACCACCGGTACCAGTCCGTCAGAATTCGGACGCATATCGTCCCATGTATAGCTGCTGGTCAATGTGTTCATCTGCAGGCCGCGGTCTGCCGCTTTTGCTTTCAGTGCCATGAAATCAGCCGCACCGGATGAAAAATAAGCACTGGCAATTCCATCCGCCCATTTATTGGACAGTACATTGATTACAGCATCATCCGTAGATGCAGAACTGATACTGATCACCGGAAGTTTTCCTGCCACCGGGCAGATTTCATCTGATCCGGACCAGAAAATCAGACTGCCCAGTTCTTTCAGACTATCACTGTACTGAGACTCATCTGAAATACTGAATGCAATCTTCTCTTTTCCGAAACGTTTGGACACTTCCTCTGCCATCTCCACATTGCTGGAACGTCCGAAATTCAGGACTGCCATCTGACAGCCTGCATACAGAATCTTTTTTACGTCCTCCACTCTGCGGATATGACCTCCGGTATAAACCGGAATCTCTGTACAGCGGACAATTTCTTTCAGAAGACCAATATTCTGATCATGTTCTTCATCAGAGTCTGAGAGATCAAATACCAGAATGGCATCTGCTCCGTTATCACTGTAAAATTCTGCCAGTGCTGCTCCGTCCTGGCCATTTACTTTTCCGTTTTTTACCGGCATTACCGGTATCAGACTTTTTTTTCTCATATTATAAGCTGCCTTTCGTTGATAATACATCGGTAATACGCGGATCCACTGCTACTGCCGCATCCAGAGCCTTTGCAAAAGCCTTGAACATCGCTTCGCAGATATGATGGCTGTTGGAGCCGGAAAATACTTTAAAATGCAGGTTGATGGCTGCACTGTAGGATACCGCATAGAAAAATTCACTGATCGTCTCCGTATCCAGATCTCCGATCATCGGTGCTGAAAAACTGGCATCCGATACATAATAGGGTCTTCCTGACAGATCTACAGCACACAGTACCAATGCCTCATCCATGGGAAGGATACAACTTCCATAGCGGCGGATGCCTTTTTTATCACCCACTGCTTCACGGATAGCATTTCCAAGCACGATGCCTGTATCTTCTACCGTATGATGACAGTCTACATCAAGATCCCCATCTACGTCTACTGTAAGATCAAAAAGTCCGTGTCTTGCAAATCCATCCAGCATGTGATCAAAAAAACCGATGCCGCTGTGAAGCTCTGCTTTTCCTGTGCCATCCAGCTCCAGTGCAATTTTGATCTTTGTCTCTTTTGTATTGCGTTCAATTTCTGCCCGTCTGCTCAACTTTAGTCCTCCTTCTGCTCAAAGCGGACTGCAATGGAATTTGCATGTGCGGTGAGCTGCTCAGCTTTTGCAAAATATTCAATATCCTTATGTACTTTTTCCAGTGCTTCTCTGGAATAGTAAATGATGCTGGATTTCTTTACAAAGTCATCCACAGATACCGGTGAAAAGAAGCGTGCGGTACCATTCGTCGGTAAGATATGGTTCGGTCCTGCAAAATAATCTCCCAGAGGCTCGCTGCTGTACTCTCCCAGGAATATTGCACCTGCATTCCGCACCTTCATCATGGCCTCAAAGGGGTTCTTTGTTACAATCTCCAGATGCTCAGAAGCAATCATATTGACAGTTTCGATAGCATCATCCAGGGAATCTGCCACCAGAATATATCCATAATTATCAAGGGACTTCTGAATGATCTCTTTTCTGGACAGCACCGCCACAAATCCGTCTACCTCCGCAGACACTTTTTCTGCCAGTTC
>ERZ857775.2724-NODE-2724-length-16203-cov-5.750743_pt1 | contig 16203 bp, 22 predicted proteins | sample MGYA00519698_ERZ857775 | MGnify/ENA primary metagenome ERZ857775 (study PRJEB31778, sample SAMEA3449363) | human gut metagenome | biome: human gut; feature: human-associated habitat; material: faeces | place: United Kingdom | collected 2010/2012 ...
TCAGTGATGCCGTACGGCGCAAAGACGACAACGGCGCAGTAAGTAAACCCGCTGCGTTAACGCCGTATTAAATAGCGAGCTTATTGCCACGAAGGCGGGGAATATTACCGTCTATAACTATGATGGTAAAACTCGGGAATATATTTCTACTTCAAATGAATATCTTGCCATTGGTGTCGGTATCCCTGCATATTCCTGTCTGGATGAACCTGGTATACATAAGGCGGGTTATGCTATCTGCCGTTCGATGGATTTAAACTCATGGGAATATGTGCCAGACCATCGCGGTGAAATCGTCTATAACACCGAAACGGGAGACGCCAAAGAAATCACAGCTCCGGGTGATTATCCTGAAAATACAACCACTATCGCCCCGTTAACGCCATTCGATAAATGGGATGGTAAGAAATGGGTGACCGATACTGAGGCACAGCATAGCGCCGCAGTAGACGCGGCAGAAGTACAGCGTCAGTCACTGATTAATACTGCAATGGCTTCCATTAGTCTGATTCAACTTAAATTGCAGGCCGGGCGGAAGCTGATGCAGGCAGAGACCACCCGACTTAACACTGTGCTGGATTACATTGACGCGGTGACGGCAACAGATACCAGCACAGCGCCGGATGTCATCTGGCCTGAACTGCCGGAGGCGTAGGCCATTCAATATCTGGCACACTGGAGGTATCAACCAGCTCCAGTGCGTCCAGGTAATCCAGCCACAAATTATATTGCGCCAGTTCCTCGTCTTTCAGACGACCAATAGCGGCTTTACCGGGCCATTGTTTACTGTTCATGTATTCGTTGGCCTGATTAAGCAATAATTGCCTTTCTGATTCTGCCTGTTGAATAAGTTCTTCATGTGATGGTGGAGGTATTAGTGCCCATGTGGGTAATCCATTCTCTCCTGCAACACGAATTTTGCCATCTGGGGGCGTATTTATTGCAAATTTATTATAAACATCATCACTGACAGCCAGAGCATCATCTGGCCATGAATTTGCATTAATGTAATCATCCTTAAGTGCAGGATTCACAAAAATGTTTAAAGATGGACTATAAAACATATTACACCCCTATAGCGATATAACGACCAAATACAGCGTTTGCAGCAGTCGCTATGCTTGAAAAACCGCGGAACTGATTTGATGTAATGGCAGAAGCCGACAGGATTCCTGCGCCTGAAGGTGTATACCCCACATGACTAACTATCACCCCATAACATGCTGACGGAAAGGCAAAAGGAAAATCATTAAGATATCCGGCATCTTCACCACCAGACCCACCAAATCTCGCCTGCCCCCACTGAATAATCAGTGTTCTCCGGGAACCTGAAATAATTAACGGAATCGTTACATACCCATTCAGACCAATGACACCCGATGCAGTGCCAGCCAGAGATAATTCTCCCAAACCAAGGTATGTGAGAAGACCAGCTACATCCTTTCCACTCAAATTGGTAAGCGTATTGTCCAGCGGTTGTTTACCTGCCAGCGCATTAAGCATTGTCGTGGCAAAGTTCGGATCATTCCCCAGTGCCGCCGCCAGTTCGTTCAGTGTATCCAGTGCCGCAGGTGCAGAACCCACCATTCCTGCAATCGCCGATTTCACAAAAGCCGTAGTGGCAATCTGTGTATTGTTGACCGACTGCGCCGCAGTAGGTGCTGTTGGCGTTCCGGTGAGTGCCGGACTCGACAGCGGCGCTTTTAGTGCCAGCGCATTGTTAATGGTGGTACTGAATTTCGGGTCATTGTTAATGGCTGCGGCAATTTCTTTCAGTGTGTCCAGCGTGGCTGGCGCACCGTTAATCAGAGCAGTAATAGCGGCCTGAACAAACTCAGTGGTCGCAATCCGCGTGGTGTTATTTCCTGCTGCAGGCGTCGGCGCTTTTGGTTCTCCGGTAAATGTCGGATTATGTTTCTGCGCATACTGGGTATGAGGATCTTGTGCGGCAATGTGGTTTCTCATCTGGTCATCCACATACAGCTTTAATTCCAGGACTTCATCATCCACGTATTTACGGGTTGCCAGCACTACAGCAGGGTCGATTTTCAGGGTGATATTGTCCGTACTGCTGGTAATCAGCACCATGCGCACGGTCTGGGTGCGCCCGCTGCCTTCAGCCAGTTGCGGCTTATAGCTTTCCGGGCAGTTGCCCACGGCAATTAGTGCCCCGGATTCATCAAACAGGCCCACTTCACGTATCCACCAACCGCCCTCGTTTTCAGGGATCACCTGTTCAGCAATAATCTGGCTGCTGTTTTGCTGGTCGATATAGAGCATATTCAGCGCAGCCCGGCGTTTCTCATTTACCAGTGCAGTCTGCTTTGCGTCCGGCGTCGGCAATGCTCCGCCGCCATCGCCCACCGCCATATGGGTAATTTTTAGCGGCACACCAAGCGCGGCGGCGCTGGCAAGTTTCGCCGCGCCAATATCCGTCAGCAGGGTATAAAATTTTGTGCTCATGGATTCACTCTCATTGTGTCAATAACATGGACCGCCCCGCCTTCATGCGCGGTGCCGCCGGAAATAATTGTTTCGTTGATATACGGATAGATCGTGATTTCTTCGCCAAGATAGCTGGCGGCTCCCACCCAATGCGGGCCGCTGGTCTGCAGGTTGATGGACATGCCGATCATGTGACGGCTACATGGTTTGGCATCGCTTATCAGTCGCTCAAGTTCCAGATAGGTATCTTCAGTGATGCCCTGGTCCTGCACGCCGATATCCAGACGAAACGTGCCCGGTGCCTCTCCGATCTGCCACCACTCAATAATGCGGATCAGAAAGCCGAACGGCTCCACCACCCGCCGCACGGCACTGGTGGTCCCTTTATGCTGATGAATATAAAAAGCATCCTTCACCACCTGGCGCTTGACGCTTTCTGTCCAGCCCTCGTCCCAGCGATCCACAGAGAACGCCCAGGCGAGATAAGGCAGGAAACTGACCGGGCAGGTAGTCGGATTCCACAAGTCACGCAGCGGCACCTGCAAATCAGAAATCCCGCTGCAGGTTTGCGCCAGTCGGCGCTCCAGTGGTGTTGAACCCGGTGGCAGCAGACTATTCATCCGTTCCTCCGTTGGTTACGCTCCACTGCGTACATGATGCCGCCTGTGTTTTGTTCAGGACCACATCCGCCAGCGGAGAAGCCAGTTCCACACGTTGAACACCCTCAACATGCAGAGCAGCAAAGATGGCGCTACGGCGAATATCCCGACCAAGACGCGTCTGACTGGCGATGTACTTCTGCAGGCTGGCTTTTGCCGCTGCCATTACCGGCTCTGCTTCCGGTCCCGGATAGAGAAAAATGGTGGCTTCCACGCGATACGGGATGATTTCTGCGCTGCGAACCGTCAGACGGTCAGCCACCGGGCGGACGTTCTCACTGTTCAGAGCTTTTTCCACCACGTCCAGCAGATCTTTTTCTGCAGTTCCATCGCCTTCGCGGCTAAGGACAGTCAGCACCACTTCTGCAGGTGCCGGGCTGGTTGCACTGGCATCTGCCACCCGACCGTCGGCGCTTCGGGCATGAAATTCATAAGCTGCAGTTGGCCCCGCAACTGAAAGCCCTTCAAAGGCTGCAGGCACACGCAGGCGTAACGCTTCATCACTTTCCATCACAGCCGCAACGGGTGGCACAGCGTCATTATCAGCAGGCGTCACCGTCAGGCGTTTCACGTTGTAGTTGGCAGCGAGCTGGTCAAGATCGCCGCCCATCGCGTAAGCCACCATCACCGCCAGCGCGGCTTCGTTAATGCGCTGGCGCAGAAGCAACTCACGGTAAGCGTTCTCCTGCAGCAATTTGGTGACGGGTTCAGATTCAAGTTCCAGCGTGCGGATCACGGCTTCCTGCTCATCTTTCGGATGAAGCGCAACAAATTCGGCCTTGCGTTCGGCAAGCAACGTCTCAAAGTCCGGCACATCGACAATCTGCGGCGCAGGCAACTGCGAAAGGTCAATCACTGCCATTCTCTGCTCCTGTTGATACGGAAAGGGAAACAGGCACACCGTTATTACGCCGCCCAGTCAGTCCCACCACCATTGAACCGTCAAAATTGCTGTTAATGGTCATGGAATCCAGCGTCAGCCGTGGCTCCCAGCGACTCAGCGCCACATACACTGCCGACATGACCTGCAGGCGTAACGCCGGATTTTGTGGCTGGTCTATCAGTGCCGACAGCAGGGAACCATATTCACGGCGAGCAATGCGGCTACCCTGCGGCGTCAGCAGAATGTCCCGCACCGACTGGCGCAGATGGTCAATATCAGTAATGGCTTTGCCGCTGGTATTGTTCATCCCGCTATAAAGCGTCATACCGGGCCTCCGGTTGTATCGCCGCCTTTCAGGACGCCAGTATGCTGATGCGCATCAACCACGATCCCGTTAGAACTCATCGCTCCGCCGCCCTGGGTAACGCCACCATTGATCACCACTTCGCTGTTAATGCGCGTGCGGTCAGCCTCCAGTACAAACTCACTGGTTTTCAGGGTGATGTTGTCAGCGGCCTCAATGACCATTGATTTGATGCCCCTGACATACCAGCGCCCGGTGGCGGGTTCGTATTCAAACCAGCCACCGTCAGGATGTTCTGTCACGCAGGCGTCCGCCGACGTCGACGGTGGTGCGAACTGATTCGAATAGACAGCGGGCAGCGCAAAGGCGGTCTCCAGATTGCCGCCCAGACTCAGCAGCACCACCTGCTCACCTTCCGATGGTTTCCACCATGTGCGGGCATTACCCGCGCGCAGCGTCAGCCAGTTAATCCAGTTGGTTTCAAGGTCGCCCGTTTTCACCCGACAAAGCCAGTTTTCCCGGTCCACTTCGGTGACTACCCCAGTGCGGATCAGGTTGGTGATAAGGCGCATGATTTCGGTTAATTGTGCGTTCATAGGGAAAGGTTGCCATCAGGGGAAGAAAGGCGGCAGTGCTGCAACTTGTATCAGTGCTGATACAAAGATCACCCCGCCAGCCATTGCAGAATCATGTCGCGGGTCATTGCCTCAACATCATCATTTACGCCCAGAAGACGACGCTCTGCGTAACGGACCTCAGGTCCTTTGCGACTGACGCGATCACGCAGGCCGTAATGGTGAACGCGGGCAATACGCTGCACCTTACCTTCAAACTGCACGCTGGCAGAGTCGGCACTGGCGGCAGTTTTCAGGTATTTTGTGGTGCGCAGCTTTGTAAACATCTGACGTTTGATGCGCCCCTTCTTGCTGCGTGCTGTGACCCTGCGCGGTTCATAACTGCTGCCATCTGGATTGCGCTGCATCCTGATATTCTGCTGCTGTGTCCGGCGCAGTTCCTGCGCCAGCTGGCGCATCATTCGGCTTCTTGCGGCTGGTTCCAGATTCTCCAGCAAAGCACTCAGCCAGTCGTCCACCTTCTGCAGTTCAGCCACGTTTCACCGTCCACATTTCTTCAGGTTCATCGGGTTCTGCTACAGCTTCAACGCTCGACACACTGCCGTCAGTGCTGACCAGCACACGCTCCGTCAGCTGCAGGTTCAGGCTGATATCACAGACATCGTTGCGCAGAATATCCACCTCAAATGTGAATAGCTTTTCCCGTAACGTCGGGTTATTGATGGCATCAGGCTGGTTATCCCGCAGCCACAGCAAAACCGGGGCCATCAGCAGATTCTGGTCCCCGCTGAAATCCTCAATCACCGCGTTCAGGGTGTAACGGTACTCCCATGACATGGAGCTGGCCCCGGTGGCAACCAGCGAACCGTTATCCACAAACAGATGCAGTTTGTCCGGGTTATTACGGACATAAGGCACTGCTTTATTGAGGGCGTGGCGCAGGGATTGTGGTTTGTTCACTGTTTCGCTCCTGACACGCAATAATCATGTCCACTTTGTCTGCACAGACCGCCCAGGCGGCCTCCGTTTCATCCAGCAACGCGTTCAGATCACCGTTAGTGCGCGGCGCTGCCTGATCCAGCCGACACGGCGTCACTCGCGGACAACCACTGACGGTAAGCTGCACCTCCGGTGAGCGTCGGACGTTCCCGCAGCCGGATAATGTCAGCAGGCAAAGGAGTATTAGCCCAGCGGCGTAAATCCTCGTTCTCACGTTTCAGTTCCTCAATCCGATGTTGTCGTTGTCTCAGCAGCGCGCTGGTCTGTTCTGCTTCGGCATAGAGCCGCGCCTGCTCCCGGTTATTGGTTTCAGTCAGAATGGACAGGCTGATAAGCTGGCTGTTGCTCTTTGCCAGTGCCTGACTTTTGCTCCGCAGCTCGTCTGCCTGCGTGCTGATGGTCTGGCTGGCATCAGCCAGCCGCCACGTCTGCCAGCCCAGCGACGCCAGTAATAACGCCAGCACAACCAGCAGCAACCGGTTCATGCTGCTACCTGTTGCGCCATCTGGTTACGAGTGATCCAGAAGGCAATAACGGTCAGCAGATAAAAGGCCAGGGTAATGGCCCACCCCGTCCAGGCGAGACTTACGATAATCAGCAATCGCATCACCCAACTGATAAATACGTTTTCTTTTCGGGTAATTGTCTTCAGCAAAGATGCCCTTAACTCCTGCCAGAGCGGGCCATTCTTAATTAACGCAGCCAGTGCTACCGGAATTACCGCCCATGTCAGCAAACAGGCTACCCAAACGCCGGACGCTGCCAGTACCGGAAAAATCCCCTGCGGATACACCATTGCTGCGATTAACAGCGCCATCCATAACATCAGAAACAGTCCGCTGATTAATTTCTTTTTCATTTCAGTTTGCTCCCTGTAAACACCAGGCCATCTCCCGCGCACGGCGGTTATCCAGCCCCTGATTAAACACACCTTTTACATAAACCCAGCGCGGCAACTGTCGGCACGCATCCGCCCAGCGCCGTTGATTGAGCAATTTCACCAGCGTGGAACTGCAGGCATTGCCTGTCCCCACGTTGAAGGCAAATGACACCACCGCGTCATACACTTTCTGCGGTGGCGGTTGCTTCACACACCTTTCCAGTGCCCGCTCCACACGCAGCACGTTGGAGATCAGCCCTTCCGCGGCCTGTCGTTCCGTAATGGTTTTGCCTGGAATGACGCCAGATGTATTACCAATGCCGTCGGTCCAGACACCCGCGCTGCACTGATACGGCTGCAGACGACAGCCTTCGTAATCGGCAATCAGTTTCAGCCCCTCCACGGAGGTGTGAAGCTGCTGAAAACCCGGTAGCGCGGCAGCAATAGCCAGCACGGCCCCGACAAGGCAGCGTTTAACGATTGATGGATTCATAGTCCTCCCGCGAGATCTGCCCGTCGCGCAGAAGCTGGTAGGCTTTGTGTTTGTAGTACCAGTTGATAGCCAGCATCAGCACACCAATCATCAGGCCGCCCAGCGTTGAGGCATCCTTGATGGACAAATCGCCCAGCCAGGCCAGCACGACGGCGATGCAATACGTGATAAAGGCGCTGATTCGCTCAAGCGTCATAATTCAGTCCCATAGCTGGACGGTCTGCAAGGTGGTGGTTGTCGGTATGTCCGGCAGCTCCACCTGCAGCCCGTGAGGTAAAAAGGGGCCGTATTCGGCAAGCCCCGGATTTGCCTTCAGTACCTGCTCCGTGACACCCTGCGTGCGCCCGTAATGACGCCAGCAAAGCGCGTCCACCGTGTCATACTGATGCGCACGCACTTTCATCAGATAAGCTCCACTGTGCAGTGCGGCGCATCCTGCACCCGGCTGATGGCCCAGCGGGCGTCACGCCACAAATCACCGCTGGCTTCTACCAGTTCCTCGCCCCGCTTCACACCGGATGCTGTGGCGTCATAGTCCTGATAACGCTCGTTGAGCATGGCGCGTGCCCAGCAGTAAACCGCGTTGAAATAGTGATGAATGCGCTCACTTTTGCCGTCCAACTGTTCCGCCGGAACCTCTGCCAGCGAGGCATATCCCAGCATCTGCTGACGTCTGCGAAACTCATACAGCTCTGCGTTGACCTCCGAAATTGCCGACAGCGCAACCTGCTTTAAACGCGGCTGCGTCACCGTGCCGTCAGTGCGCATGACACAGCGAAACTCCGACAGGTCCACATCAGGCCAGAACGGCGTATTTCTGATGATTTCCGCCTGTTCCGGTGCCTGTTCTGGCGCAACAAACTTCATGCTGCTTTCTCCTGAAATAAAGGGCGGTGGACGGGGTTTTGATGTGGCAGTGCCTTTCGCCACCCCGTGCCGCCCGTGCGCGGGGGCACGTTCTGTCAGCGGCTGTCATTGCGCAGTCTGCGCTCCAGCTGCTGTTTGTCTTTTTTCACGCCACAGCGGGGATCGAGCTGTAACGCATGGTTGAGATGATTAAGGGCGGAAGCCGGATTGCTTTCACTCAGGACAGCGCCAATCGCTTTATGCAGACGCGCCCGTGACTGGTCCGGCATATCCAGACCGTCTGTCAGCTCCAGCGTCTGCAGCAACAGATCGGCATCAAAGCCGGTGGCGGCAAGCATTGCGCTCTGCGCTGCATCTGCCATTTCCTCTGCCAGCACGGTCTGCACGTTGCGGTTACCCAGCGGCATCACCCAGCCATGACGCAGGGCATGACGCCCGATCTCCAGCGCCCCGGCATAATCTCCGGCATCAATGCGCCACAGCATCACGTACATCAGCACGTCATCCTGTTGAGCGCCTCCGGCAGCCAGGACGCCCTCCGCCCAGGCGACATATTTCGGCAGCAGCTCCACCTTTATTTCCGCTTTTTTCACCGTGGACTGAACGCCCTTGAGACGGCGGCGGTCTTCCGCCAGTTGCAGCAGCATCAGGTCATAGCCCGACGCGTGGCGAACACTGCCGCCCTCACGGGCGGCCTGTTCAGCCTGAACGCGCAGGCGATGCTGCCGTGCGGGACTCAGGCTCATGAATTACGCTCCGGTTTCTGCTGCGGCGGCGCTGAAGTCGCCAATCTGGATGTTTTCCACCAGTGCGGCGCAGCGGTAGTCCTCAACCACATAGGCTTCGTTAACGGATTCAAAGTTTTCAATCCGGTCACGTTTCGGGTTGTCGATAACTGAGCGGCGGCGGGTGTCTTCCTGCCAGTAGATGGACAGGTTATCCAGACGGGTGATCAGCAGTGCATTCGGCGGGAAGAACGGCGCACGCACGGCCTGCAGGCCACCCATGCGTTTCTGACTGATGATCATATCGGCAGCCAGTTTTTCACTGTTTTCCTGCTCTTTGTTGACCAGCGGGAAATACTTGTCAGACAGCAGTTCACGACCGCAAATCACCACCAGATCGTCATCGTCCTGGTAGACCACATCGATAAGCTCATTGACGGCATCCATCACCACGGCGTCCAGGTTGGCATATTCGCCACCTTTCCCGACTTTCACCGCACCCGGTGTGGTTTCACCGCCCGTGGTGGTGCTGCCCATGACGTGATCCGGTGCATCCTCACGGATTTTCTGCAGCCAGCCTTTATTCACATCCTGCAGTAGCGGGTTTTCGCTACGGTTGGAGGTTTTCGCACGCTTCACGCCGTTAAAGCCGATCATGATGCGGTCCAGTGCCTGACGTTTCACGATGGCGTCACGGATACGCACCTGAAAATCCTGAAACTTCGCCCACAGGTCCAGCTTCGCGTAGGTCAGTACCGTGTCAAAGTTGGTCTGCTCGCATTTATATTCCACATCGACCATCAGCGTCGGATCGACAGGTTCACGCTCTTTCGCGGTGGTATCAGTGGTTCCGGCAATGGTGCTGCCAACTCCCAACCCCAGCAGCTGACCGGACTGCTCAGTCACTGGCGTGACGTTAATCAGCGTCAGGAAAGCGGTGGACTGCTGGATCTGGTCTTCCAATGTCTGCTGCACGGACGGCTCTACGGTGAACTTGCTGGACAGTTCTTCAACTGCCACACCGTTCAGACGCGCCAGTTGCTGCAGGTAAGCGTTAAAAGCAAAGCGGGTATTCTTCTTCATCAGGTTTTGTGCTCCATCAGCAATTGGTCAGAGTGTCAGCGGGGGCGTTACCGCCTGTTGCACGCTGGCGGTAGTCCTGGCGGCTGTCTTCATGACTCAGCTTATTCACCAGTTCGTTAAAGGCGGTTTGCTGCTCCTGCAGAGCAGTCTCCAGCTCAGACAAGCGTTCTTCCTGCTCAGACAGGGATTTTTCGGTGTGCGCACTCAGGTTCTGCTGCTCAGTGGCGACCAGTTCCACGGCCTTATGCACATCAGAGAACCGGGCGTCATCGGACTGCTCTTTTTTGGTGAACAGCGCCGTGACACGGGCAAACAGGGACGGTTTGTCATCCTGGATTTCTTCCAGTTCGATCACCGTTTCCTCTGCAGCGGTAAAAAGATTGGCGGGATTCTGCTTGCGGTTTGCCAGCGGGTTATGGGCTGCACTGGCGCTGAATGTCAGCATTTCAGTGCCCAGACTGGCAGGGTCATCAGTGGCAGCCAGGCCGACCAGGTAGGCTTTGCCCGTATCAGCAAACTTCGGGCTGACTTCCATAGAGGTGAATAATTTCTGGCCTTTTTTCACCAATTCCACCAGGGACTCCGTTGGCTCAACGTCGGCATACAGCGCCATCTTGCCTGCCAGCGGACCTTCCGTGATTTCTTCAGCAAACAGCGCCGTCACCTTGCCGTAGCGGTTAAAGGTGCTGTCCGGCAGATAAGACTTGATGTGCTCAAGGTTAATCAGCGCGGTATACACCGCCGGGTTGTAGCTGGCTGCCATCTGTTCCAGCCATTCACGCTGGATTTCGCGTCCGTCGGTGGTGGCACCTTCCACCCCGATGCGAAAACGCTTTGCTTTCACTGTCATGAGCCGTGCTCCGTTAGAAAAAACTTACTGGAGCCTTATGGTTGCGGTGATAGGGGCAGTGAAACAATGCGCGGTATTTGTACCGACAACCACACAAACCGCAGGCGGGGAAAGCCTTCATTCAAGGCTGTAGGTTTGTTCCATGAACACCACACTGACACCCGCAGATCTCGATCCCCGTCGGCAGGCCATGCTGCTGTACTTTCAGGGATACCGCGTAGCCCGCATTGCTGAAATGCTGGGCGAGAAAGTTGCAACCGTTCACAGCTGGAAAAAACGCGACAAGTGGGGTGACTATGGGCCGCTGGATCAGATGCAGCTCACCACCGCCGCACGCTACTGCCAGCTCATTATGAAGGAGCACAAAGAAGGGAAAGATTTCAAAGAGATTGACCTGCTGGCGCGCCAGTCGGAACGCCACGCGCGGATCGGCAAGTTTAACAATGGCGGCAACGAAGCCGACTTAAACCCTAACGTCGCCAACCGCAACAAAGGCCCGCGCCGTCAGCCGGAAAAGAATGTTTTCACCGATGAGCAGATTGAGAAACTGGAAGAAATCTTCCATTCCTCCATGTTCAACTATCAGCGCCACTGGTGGGAAGCCGGAAAAACCAACCGCATCCGCAACCTGCTGAAGTCACGCCAGATCGGCGCGACCTTTTACTTTGCCCGTGAAGCCCTGATTGACGCTCTGCTTACCGGACGTAACCAGATTTTCCTTTCCGCCAGTAAGGCACAGGCCCACGTCTTTAAGCAGTACATCATCGACTTCGCTAAAGAAGTGGAGGTGGAGCTGAAAGGCGATCCGATGGTGCTTCCTAACGGGGCCACGCTTTACTTCCTCGGCACCAATGCCCGCACGGCCCAGAGTTATCACGGCAACCTGTATCTGGATGAATATTTCTGGATACCGAAATTCCAGGAGCTGCGCAAAGTGGCTTCCGGTATGGCTATTCACAAAAAATGGCGACAGACCTATTTTTCCACGCCATCCAGCCTGACACACAGTGCTTATCCGTTCTGGTCCGGTGCGCTGTTCAACCGTGGGCGCAACAAAGCCGATAAGGTGGACATCGACCTGTCCCACAGCAATCTGGCCCCCGGCCTGCTGTGCGCAGACGGGCAATACCGCCAGATAGTCACCGTGGAAGATGCGGTGCGCGGCGGCTGTAACCTGTTCGACCTTGACCAGTTGCGCATGGAATACAGCCCGGACGAATACCAGAACCTGCTGATGTGTGAGTTCGTGGACGATCTCGCGTCCGTGTTTCCGCTCAGCGAGCTGCAGGCGTGCATGGTGGACAGTTGGGAAGTCTGGACCGACTTTCATGCACTGGCCCTGCGCCCGTTTGGCTGGCGCGAAGTATGGATCGGTTATGACCCCGCAAAAGGTACTCAGAACGGCGACAGTGCCGGATGCGTGGTGGTGGCACCGCCAGCCGTACCGGGCGGTAAATTCCGCATTCTTGAGCGTCACCAGTGGCGCGGGATGGACTTCCGCGCTCAGGCTGACGCCATCAAAAAACTGACCGAACAGTACAACGTGACTTATATCGGTATCGACTCAACCGGCGTTGGTCACGGGGTTTACGAGAACGTGAAAGCATTCTTTCCTGCCGTCCGGGAGTTTGTCTACAACCCCAACGTTAAAAACGCCCTGGTGCTCAAGGCCTACGACATTATCAGCCACCGCCGTCTGGAGTTTGACGCCGGACACACCGACATAGCGCAGTCCTTTATGGCAATACGTCGCGCCACCACCGCCAGTGGCAACCGCCCGACCTATGAAGCCAGCCGCAGCGAAGAAGCCAGCCACGCCGATCTGGCCTGGGCAACGATGCACGCACTGTTTAACGAACCGCTGCAGGGCGAATCCGCCAATGCCAGCAATATTGTGGAGATTTTTTGATGGGAAAGAGTAAGAAGAACCGCGCTGCGGCGACGAATCAGATCCAGCTTAAAAGTCAAACTACAGCCGAAGCATTCAGCTTCGGCGATCCCGTTCCTGTTCTGGACCGCCGAGAATTACTGGACTATGTGGAATGCGTACAGATGGACCGTTGGTATGAGCCGCCCGTCAGCTTTGACGGACTGGCGCGCACCTTCCGCGCTGCCGTGCATCACAGTTCCCCGATTGCAGTAAAGTGCAACATTCTGACCAGTACCTATATCCCTCACCCGCTGCTCAGCCAGCAGGCTTTTTCACGTTTTGTGCAGGACTACCTGGTATTTGGTAACGCCTACCTGGAGAAACGCACGAACCGCTTCGGTGAAGTTATCGCCCTTGAGCCTGCGCTGGCAAAATACACCCGACGCGGGTTAGACCTGGATACCTACTGGTTTGTGCAATACGGTATGACAACCCAGCCGTATCAGTTCACGAAAGGCAGCATTTTTCATCTGATGGAACCTGACATCAACCAGGAGATCTACGGCCTACCAGGTTATCTTTCTGCCATTCCGTCAGCCCTGCTCAACGAGTCCGCCACGCTGTTCCGCCGGAAGTATTACATTAACGGCAGCCATGCAGGCTTCATCATGTACATGACCGATGCCGCGCAGAACCAGGAGGATGTGAACAACCTCCGCAATGCGATGAAAAGCGCCAAAGGCCCTGGCAACTTCCGCAACCTGTTTATGTACTCGCCTAACGGCAAAAAGGACGGGCTTCAGATCATCCCGTTGTCAGAAGTCGCGGCGAAGGATGAATTTCTGAACATCAAGAACGTCAGCCGTGATGACATGATGGCGGCACACCGCGTACCGCCTCAGATGATGGGAATTTTGCCGAATAATGTTGGGGGTTTTGGTGATGTGGAGAAGGCGAGCTGCGTCTTCGTAAGAAATGAACTATTACCACTTCAAAAAAGATTCATGGAAATAAACAGATGGCTTGGTCATGAAATTATAAATTTTGAAATATATACATTATAAAACCCAACGGCATCACAATGATGCCGTTATGAACGAATTAATATTCAAAATTATTTTCTTCAATAGAGAACTCAATCCCTCGGGATAACTTATCAATATTCACATCAAATGCGATATCTGTTAATTCACCATCCTCGATTTCATACATAACTTCAATTTCAATATCGAAACTAATCTCTTGAACTTCAGTTCGTGTGGTTGTCTCCATTGGAATCATTACTTTATCTTCGCTATCCCAATACCCATTATTAAAGTCTGGACCAGAAACAGTAACTTCAAAATCTACAGAAACAGAGAAGGTCGCTAGACAATAATTATTGTCAATCTTAATTATTGATGGTTCAAAGTCATCAATATTGACGACTTCAAATGAATCCAATTCAGCGTCTTCCCAAGTTGAAACGTTATATCCATCGGCATCATTGAGTTGGGCAATTACGTCCGCTCTTATGTCTTCACGTTTGCTTTCGATAAACTGCATCAATTTATTACTTAATTCGTTTGTATGCGTATTGTATTCACCTAGAAACTTATCAAGTGAATCAATTTGATGAAGATTGTTTTTACCATCACAATAATTTTTTAAGTCACTATCCTCAGAAATGATATACACATCTTCATCATTAACAAATCGCTCTACCGCAGCTAAATTGATTGCATCAGGAAACTCACTTTTTTTCTTATTTTGCCCAAATGGTGGTTCTTTGCCAAAGTATTTATCTAAAACCTCATTAAGATCTATCACTTCTATTGTAGCTAATTTGGCGTGACATCCTTTCAAAAAATCATCAAAAACTTTTTGTGCTGCTTCGTGAATTTCATGTTCGTTAAATTGCTGAAAAAAACCATGGAGCGGTCCATTATCAATACTATTCAAAAGCCTAGCTTTTCTTTGTACTGTGTTTATAGCCTGCAGAGCATCCTTTATTGATTCCTCTATTTTACCTTTTACTTCTCTCTCTACAACTGTAGTTGTAATTAAGACTAAATCACCTTTCGCACATAATTCATGGAAAGCTTTAAATGCTACCCCCTCAAAATGAAGACCAGCCTTTACGTACGTTTGTGTGTCAATAAATACCTTATTTGTTTTAAGCATACTAATCCTAATAAGTTTTAAGATCCGCTACAATTGTTTATGTTTATTTTTTATCAATAATCATACGTAGTTAAGATTATCCATGTCGAAAAATTAAATCAACTTCAATTTATCCTTAAGCGCGCGCTCGTATCCCCGCCACGCCTGCCCGCTTTATGTAGTGGTTTTCATGCGCCTGCATGACATAAGCAAAGGCCCGCCATTCCTAGCGGGCCTCAGCTAAAACGATCCTCAAACGATCATGCGGATTCATGCGGCATAGTCATGCACTTGTGTGGTTACGAAGGAATATAGTTGCGAAAATCGATTAAAATGTCTTAAGCTCTCTTAATCAACCCCTTATGCGTTGCTTTGGTAAGATAAGCTAATTCTTTAGGCCCCTTATCTCTAAAGCCCACCCATTCTGGTTGGAATTTTATAAAACTTGGAATTGCGGTTGCCAAGGCTGTAACCATACCGGGAATAATACCGCCTGAATAACCAGCAATAGCAGCATGGTACAACGGTTTTAAAAATTCCAGAACCTGCCCACCATCTACTTCTGGATTGGCTTTGACTCCCATTCTGATAGGATTTCTCCATTTCCCTTCGATAGCTTTATCAAGATTAACTACAGCCTCTTGTAATAAAGAAAAATTTTTAGCCCTCGTTAGATTAGGGTCTCTAGAATAAAGGACTTCAGTATACAGTTTTTCTAAGTACTCATGTAACGCATTAAGATCATCCTGACAATCATCTTTAAAACGTAATATATCTTCTATATGAGCATCTTTATCAGGAATTCTCAGAACATTAAACAACTCCAATCTCAACTGAAGGGCCGTTTTCTGTTCTTTATCATATATTAAATTTTCCCCTGTTTGATGAAAGTGCCAATAAGTAGCAGGCTCGTTCTTCCTGAATTCATCCAATGTCTGCAACTGAAATTCCGTATATAAAAATGGAAAGTCTTGGATATTCAGCATCCCATCATGTTTCATAATAGGTCTACGTAATACCCCATTATCTAATAATTCTTTTTCTTTAGGCACAATCGAGTGAATATTTTCACTATCTAGAATAACCACATCATCCCAGTAAAAGCAGAAATAATTAATATCCTGCTCAGTTAAACCTGCCCCAAGATAGACCGTACTATTATTTCTATGAAAACTCATTTCATTAGGATTAGCTACAATGCCACGTTTCATTCTTGCTCCTTGATAAGCATACACATTTTAAGAATGACATATATTATAATAATTTCAATACATTATGAGTTATAACTAAAAGTGCAGCATAGGTCTCGCCCTGATAGATAATCAAGTGATTACTGTCTTTTTACTTATGGTTAACGCCTCTCAAGGCTCGCGGTTCAACCTTGCTGACGCCAGAAGCAGGTTCAGACGCCAGCAACGTTTCTTAATG
>ERZ857775.2726-NODE-2726-length-16193-cov-11.392552_pt1 | contig 16193 bp, 9 predicted proteins | sample MGYA00519698_ERZ857775 | MGnify/ENA primary metagenome ERZ857775 (study PRJEB31778, sample SAMEA3449363) | human gut metagenome | biome: human gut; feature: human-associated habitat; material: faeces | place: United Kingdom | collected 2010/2012 ...
AGTCCCTGAAAAGATGGTGCAGTTGCAAAAAACGAAGAAAGAATTTGAAGGACATCTGACTCTGGTCGTGTTCCCTTTCTTGAAAATGTCAAGAAAAGGACCGGAGCAGACAGCCCAGGAGATCGGTGAGTATCTGAAAGCCAACGAACTGGCTGTAGCTGCTTTTAATGTGATAAAAGGGTTCTTGAACCTGACTATTGCGTCGGCTACATGGATTGAGTTGCTCAATGAGATTCAAGCCGATGAACAGTACGGGTTGGTACAGGCTACCGAGACTTCTCCATTGGTGATGATTGAGTATTCTTCTCCGAATACGAACAAACCGCTTCACTTGGGACATGTGCGCAATAACCTTTTAGGTAACGCATTGGCTAACATTGTGGCTGCGAACGGCAATAAGGTGGTTAAAACAAATATTGTAAACGACCGTGGTATCCATATCTGTAAATCCATGTTGGCATGGAAGAAATACGGAAACGGTGAAACACCTGAGACTTCGGGCAAGAAGGGCGATCATCTGGTGGGTGACTACTATGTATCTTTCGATAAGCATTATAAAGCCGAAGTGAAGGAACTGATGGCTCAATTTACAGCTCAGGGGATGAACGATGAAGAAGCGAAGGCGAAAGCCGAAGCAGAATCTCCGTTGATGCAGGAAGCCCGTGAGATGTTGGTGAAGTGGGAAGCCGGTGACCCGGAAGTACGCGGATTGTGGGAGATGATGAACAACTGGGTATATGCAGGATTTGATGAGACTTACAAGATGATGGGTGTCGGCTTCGACAAGATATATTATGAATCCAATACTTACCTCGAAGGAAAAGAGAAGGTGATGGAAGGGCTCGAGAAGGGTTTCTTCTTCAAGAAAGAAGATGGTTCAGTATGGGCGGACCTGACTGCCGAAGGATTGGATCACAAACTGCTTCTTCGTGGTGACGGAACTTCTGTCTACATGACACAGGATATTGGTACGGCCAAACTTCGTTTCGCTGATTATCCGATTGACAAGATGATTTACGTTGTGGGTAATGAGCAGAATTATCACTTCCAGGTACTTTCTATCTTGCTCGATAAATTGGGCTTTGAGTGGGGAAAGAGTCTGGTGCATTTCTCTTACGGAATGGTGGAATTGCCGGAAGGTAAGATGAAATCCCGTGAGGGTACAGTAGTGGATGCCGACGATTTGATGGAAGAGATGATCGCTACCGCTAAAGAAACTTCACAGGAACTTGGCAAGTTGGATGGCTTGACACAGGAAGAAGCGGATGATATCGCCCGTATTGTGGGGTTGGGTGCTTTGAAATACTTTATCCTCAAGGTTGATGCCCGTAAGAATATGACATTCAATCCGAAAGAATCCATTGATTTCAATGGTAATACAGGACCGTTCATACAATATACCTACGCGCGTATCCAATCGGTTCTGCGGAAAGCGGCCGAATCCGGTATTGTTGTTCCCGAACAAATCCAGGCAGGAATCGAATTGAGTGAAAAGGAAGAAGGACTGATTCAGATGGTAGCTGATTTTGCAGCCGTTGTGAAGCAGGCCGGTGAAGATTACAGCCCGTCTATTATTGCCAACTATACATACGATTTGGTGAAAGAATATAATCAGTTCTATCATGACTTCAGTATTTTACGTGAAGAGAATGAAACGGTGAAAGTATTCCGTATCGCTCTTTCTGCCAATGTGGCTAAAGTCGTTCGTTTAGGAATGGGACTGCTGGGTATTGAAGTTCCTGCCAGAATGTAATATTCTCTTGAACAATTGTTATAAACGGAAAAAGGTGTTGCAATGATTATCAGAGCAACACCTTTTTCCGTTTATTTTTTCTTTGGAGCCGTTTTTCTTTTCTTGGTTGTACCAGGCTCTTTTTCGTTCTGTACCTTGATTAGTTCCAAGCAACTCTTCAATGTCAAATCTTGTGGAACAATATCTTTGGGAATCTTATAGTTGGAACCTTTGTAAGTGATATAAGGTCCGTAACGTCCGTTCAGAATTTCAAGTTCCGGTTCTTCTTCAAACTTCTTGAGGTGACGTTCCATCTCCTTCTGGCGTTTTTCCAGAATTAGTTGCTCCGCTTCTTCCAAAGTGATGGTCATCGGATCGGCAGCTTTCGGCAGAGATACATATACCTTGTTATGTAAAACATAAGGACCGAAACGCCCCACACCCACACTTACTGTTTTTCCTTCGTATTCGCCTAATGTACGGGGTAATTTGAACAATTCCAGTGCCTCTTCCAATGTAATGGTTTCCATAGACTGCCCTTTCTTCATTTGTGCAAAGCGAGGCTTTTCTTCATCATCTGCCGTGCCGATCTGTGCGACAGGACCGAAACGTCCAATCTTAACTGAAACAGGTTTGCCACTTACCGGATCTTCTCCCAATATGCGTTCTCCTACCTTATGTTCAGTCTTGATAGCCAGAGTGTTTTCTACAGACGGGTGGAACTTATCATAAAAAGTTTTCATGATGGAAGTCCATTGCGCTTCTCCTTCTGCAATTTCGTCAAATTCCTTTTCTACACTGGCTGTGAAGTTGTAATCCAGAATGTTCGGGAAATATTCAGTGAGGAAATCATTGACTACGATACCTGTGTCCGTAGGAAATAATTTCGCTTTTTCCGCACCGGTTATTTCAGTATGATTTTCGTCTTTAATCTGATTTTCTCTCAGGGTTAATACGTTGAACAGGCGTTCTTCCCCATCTTTGTTTCCTTTCTCCACATATTCGCGTTGTTGGATAGTAGAAATTGTCGGAGCGTACGTAGACGGACGTCCGATACCCAATTCTTCCAGTTTGCGCACAAGACTTGCTTCTGTGTAGCGTGGCGGGCGTTGAGTGAACCGTTCGGTTGCGATGATAGGGCCGTATTCCAGTCGCTGGCCTTTTTTCAAAGGAGGTAATAAGCGGCTTTCATCTTCCTGTTCATTGTCATCATCGTAGGACTCACGGTATACATGCAGGAATCCGTCGAACTTGATCACTTCGCCGGTAGCTGTGAATACATCTTTGTTACCGCTTATGCTGATTGTAGCAGTTGTCTTTTCCAGCTCTGCATCTGCCATCTGGGAAGCGATGGTACGTTTCCATATCAAGTCGTACAATTTCTTTTCCTGCGCTGACCCTTCGATGGATTGGTTTTCCATATAGGTGGGGCGGATAGCCTCATGAGCTTCCTGTGCACCTTTGGTCTTTGTCTCGAAGTGACGGGGATGTACGTAGTTTTCTCCCATCATTTTAATGATAGCCTCTTTGCTTCCTATTGTTGCAAAATCCGAGAGGTTGACAGAGTCCGTACGCATATAAGTGATAAATCCCGATTCGTACAGGCGTTGTGCAAGCATCATGGTCTGCGCAACGGTATATCCCAATTTACGTGCAGCTTCCTGTTGCAATGTAGAAGTGGTGAACGGTGCAGGAGGTGTTTTCTTTACCGGACGGGTAGTGATATCTTCGATTGTAAAAGTGGCTCCCTGACAAGCTTCGAGGAAAGCTCTTGCTTCTTCCTTCGTCTTGATGCGACGTGTCAGTTCCGCTTTCATCTCCACCGACTTGCCATCTGTGTCCGGAACGAGGAATATGGCGGTGACGCGATAAGCGGCTTCTGTCTTGAAGGCATGGATCTCACGTTCACGCTCTACAATCAGACGAACAGCAACCGACTGAACACGTCCGGCAGAAAGGGCCGGTTTTACTTTTCTCCAGAGTACAGGTGAAAGTTCGAAACCTACGATACGGTCCAGAATCCGTCGTGCCTGCTGTGCATTTACGAGGTTGAGATCAATATCGCGTGGTTGTTCGATCGCTTTTAAGATTGCGCTCTTTGTAATTTCATGAAATACGATTCGTTTGGTGTTTTCAGGTTTTAGTTTTAAGACTTCGTACAGATGCCAGGCAATAGCCTCCCCCTCGCGGTCCTCATCGGATGCGAGCCATACGGTTTCTGCGCTTTTTGCTTCTGCTTTCAGTGTACTAACCAGAGCCTTTTTGTCTGCCGGAATTTCGTAGTCGGGTTTGAAGTCCTTCTTTACGTCAATGCTGAATTCTTTTTTCTTCAGATCGCGTATATGTCCATAACTTGAAAGGACCTTGAAATCTTTCCCAAGAAACTTCTCGATCGTTTTTGCTTTTGCCGGAGACTCGACAATGACAAGGTTTTTCTGCATAATTCTTTCTTTTATAATGGCTTGTACCACAATATTCGGGGACAAAAGTAAAAAAAAAGATTCTCCCTACCTTATATTATAAGGAGAATTTAATAAAATCTTAAGATTTATGCTCTGAGGGAATTTTAAGATTGCTTGTTTATTCCGTTATTGACGAGTGTTCCAAATTGGTTGCTAGATGAAATTATATATTAGTTAGTATGGATAAATGCTATATATTCTACGTATATTTGTCACGTTACTAAGTGGGTTTTCGTTTGACAGTTGTCAAGCGATAGTTCAACAGATGTAACTCTATCGCTTGACAACTGTCAAACGAAAATAGGATAGTAGACTGAATAAATAATATATAGGAAGAGCGAAATAGCCTTTCTTTAATTAAAGACTTGTTGGTAATGAGTGTGAATTATGATCTTTATGAAACTCCGAATCCGGACAAAAATGGAGAAGAGTTGCCTTTACATGCACGTGTAGTGTTGAAGGGAAGTTATACAGCCGAAGAATTTGTAGAACAAGTGACTACGCTTCAGCATATGCCCCATGCGCAGGTGGTGGGTATCATAGAGGCTATATCAAAAGAATTGAGGCATTTGCTTTTAAAAGGATTCTCTATTGAATTAGGGGATATCGGTTATTTTAGCCTTTCGTTGAGTGTTGACAAGAAGGTGAAGGAGGCAAAAGAATTGCGTTCGCCGTCTATATCTCTGAAAGATATTAATTTTCGTGTGAATCGCCAATTTAAGAAGGATATTGAGAGTGGTCTTGAATTACGGCGTTATCATTCACCCTTTCGTGTGAAAAATCCGTTGCCAGAGGAAAAGTGCCTGCAACGGTTAGAAAGGTTTCTAAAAGAGCACCCGTGCATTAATCGGCAGGATTATGCCCTGCTCGTTGGAAAAACGAAAACACAGGCATTGCAGGATATTAATGCTTTCATCGAACAAGGTGTTTTGAAGAAGTATGGAGTGGGGCGTTCGGTAGTATATATAAAGGTATAGTAAATCATTTTATTGGATATATATACTTGATATTAAACATTTTCTGCTTACCTTTGTTTGCATGAAAAAAGATAACGAGAAAGGAGACGAGTCTATGGCAAGTAATTATATTCGTTTCGATTGGGCTATGAAGCGCTTATTGCGTAATAAAGCCAATTTTGCAGTTCTTGAGGGCTTTTTGACAACACTTCTCAATGAAAAAATTGTTATTCAGAAGTTGTTGGAAAGTGAAAGCAATCAAGAGGATGAGTTTGACAAGTATAATCGGGTAGATATGCTTGCCGAAAACTCTAGGGGAGAGCTTATTCTGATCGAAGTTCAGAATAATAATGAGTATGCTTATTTTCAACGTATGCTGTTCGGCACTTCCAAGTTGGTGACCGAATACATTAATCGTGGAGAAGGCTATGATAAAGTACGTAAAATATATAGTATCAATATTGTCTATTTTTCATTAGGTAGCGGAAAGGATACGGTTTATCATGGAAAAACGGAGTTCAGAGGTATTCATCAGAATGATGTGCTGGAGTTGACTCCTTTTCAGAGACAAACGTTCAAGGTAGATGCTGTGAGCCAACTTTATCCGGAATATTATATATTGAAAGTGAATGATTTCAATCAGGTAGCCAAGAGTCCGTTGGAAGAATGGATATGTTATTTGAATACAGGTGATATCCCCGACAGCGCCACAGCACCGGGACTGGAGGAGGCCCGCGAGCGATTGAAACTTGACAAAATGACGAAAACCGAACTTGAAGCTTATTATCGGCATTTGGATAATATTGTAATATTGAGAGATAATATATTTACGGAACGTGCAGAAGGTCGTGCAGAGGGTCGTGCGGAAGGTCGTGCAGAAGGACTTGAAGAAGGGCTTGCGAAAGGACGTGTGGAGGAAAAGAAAGAAATGGCACGAAATATGAAGTCTTTGGATATACCTCTTGATACTATCTCACAGGTAACTGGTCTGGCAATAGAAGAAATACGTGATTTGAAAATTTAGTTATCACTGATAGCTTTTCTTATAAATTTAGTGTGTCTTATCTGAATTATCCTGATTTGTTATAAGGATAACAAAATAATTGAAGGTTGTTTTGGTGTGTAAAGGGGGTATTCATATAAGTAGGAATACCCCCCTCCTTTCTTTATCTTAGAACCGGAAACTCAGTCCTCCTAAGAAGTTGAATCCTTCGGCGGGATAGCCAAGATAGTATTGGTATTTCTTGTTCAGTAGGTTATGGACTTGTGCATAAACGGAGATACCTTTGAATATATTGTAATTGGCTCCGATATGCAAATCGTTGATTGCACTCATTGAAGAGTTATCATCAAGCTTGATTTCTTCCCAGTCGACATAATCATAACCTAAATTTACGTTGAGGGCAGAAATTGGGTGGATATGTGCATTGAACGATAGCTCACTGACAGGTTTTACAGCTAACAAATATTTTTCTGTTTTACTGTCCCAGTTTCGATAAGTATATTTAGCGGATATTCCCACAATGTCTTTGTAGTCATAGCTGATTTCACCTCCTAGATAAAAATTATCCGTATTGTCGTGGATAAAACTCAGATAAAAGTCAGAACGGCTGTTATCGGAGTCGAGGGCGAAATAAGATAAGTCGTTTTTCAAATTCTGATAACCGCCATACACATTGAACCAAACTCCGGGATAAGGACTGGCTTTGAAGCCAACACTACCGTTGATTTGCTCGTAAGTATCAACAGGACGCTGTACATATCCCCATGAAGAGAGAGTACCGGCATTCGGTAATTCTCCGTAAGGACAGATATTTTCTAATCTGCGGAAATCATTCAGTTGCTTACCGCCAGTTGCTTTTGCATAAACAATGTAACTGTCCGAGAAAATGTATTGTGCAGTGACATCCGGTGAAATACGGAATGACTTGTCGAATCCGAAAGATAAATCTACATTGGCTCCGATGTGTAATTTCCAATCGTCATTATTCAATTCATAGTATGGATTCACAAGTAGAGTCGTATAGTTCTTGAAATATTCATCTCCCGTAGATGGGTTCTTTGTGTATCCACTGTATAAAAGATTATTCATTTCCAGAGCGATAGTAACGGATTGTTGATCGTTGATGGCTCCTGTGACATCACCTTTGGTGCGTATGATTGTTTCCTTGATGGCTGTATTTGCATCATTTTCACTGATCATATTGTGTTGGCGTTCGTACATCAACAGGTTCGTTTCTGCATTGAAACGCAGTGGCGCAGTCTCATCAATGAAATGAATACCCGCATGGAAGTCACCGGAGGTGAATTTCTGCTTGCTGTTGACGCTTCCCGGCAGGAAGTTGAAGTTGCTTAGTCCGAAGTTTCCGGCAATATTCAAGTCTAATTTATTGAACTGGTGCGTATAATCCACATTGGCACGTGTGCGGTAGTAGAAAGCATTCCATTTTTCGCCGTCTGTGTAAGGGAGAGTCAACTTCCCATCCATACCGTCCATTTGAAAACGTACATTCAGCTTGTCTTTCTTCGACAGACGGAATAGATAATTGGCGAGGATGTCCAGATTGCCTAAATTGCCGTAACCGGCACGTACATATCCGGGAGTAGTGCCTGGCTGAATTTCTTTTCCGGTATAGGGACGCATCAGACCTGCCGGAACGGAAGTTGCCGGAAAAAATGTAGTGGCATATTCCACTTCTTTTTTGCTGACAGTCGGTTCTTCGACTTTAGGCAGGACGTTCACTTTGGAAGCATCCATGATGTCCGGATTGTATTCTTGTTCCACAACGACGGTACGATTCATGGTCGTATCTTTCGGCTGTGTCGTTTGGGCTAGGAGATGGGATGGCATGGAGATTGCCAATGTGATTCCACCTATTATATAAAGAGATCGTTTCATTTTAGTTTTATATTTTAGTTCTCAACTTTCAATTTTTAACTTTCAATTTGCTCAGTCTGCTTTCGATCATAGTTGCGATGTCATCGTTGCCTTGATAATTCTGTTGCAGACTCAACAGGTATTGGCGTGCATCCAAGTCTTTGCCCATGGCGGCATATACATCAGACAAAAGGACAAAACTGCGTGCCAGCCAATAAGCGTGTGGTGTACTTTGCTCTATGTAGTTGAGAAGTTCTTTCTCGGCGGCGTTGTATTCTTTTGCATCGTAAAGCGATTGTGCCACCAGATATTTGGCTTCAGCTCCATATGCATTACGTGTATCTTTGGCTAACTCACGCAAATCATCCACAGCTTTTTTATCGGCTTTCTGCTTGGTATATGCTTTGGCGCGATAATAAAGGGCTTCGTTTCTTAGCTCCGGATTAAGTTTGGCCTCTGCCAGCAAGTCGGTAGCGGCATGAATTGTTTCGATGTCGTCTCTCAGCAGAAAAGCGCAACGAAGTACTCCGGTTTCAGCAAGCTGGCGGCGTTCCACATTAGTTGCTTTCTCTTTCAGCATTTTATAGCTGGTCAAAGCGTCTGCAGTCTGTTGCTGATTGAACTGTACTTCGGCACGAAGAATAAGAGCTTCTTCTGCAAATGGGTTGTTAGGGTATTCCAATAGCTTTCCGGAATGGAGAAGAATCATATCATAGTTCTTCTGTTCGCTTCCGATCAGGCAAAGATAGTAATGTGCGTTCAAGCTGAAAGCTCCTTCTGGGAAAGTCTGCAAGTATTTGTTGAAACTTGTTTTTGCTTCTTCCTGTCGTCCCCGCATATAGATTTTTTCTGCGGCAGTATATGTCAGAGAGTCCTGCTCATTGGCATCGAAGCGGATATGTCCCGGCATGGCATTGGCAAGAGCAGCAAATTCATCGATGCGGTTGAGATCTACATAGATCGATTTTAGATCGCGCATAGCCATCCGGGCTTCTTCACTGCCCGGATATTTTTCGATAACTTGTTTATAGGCTTCGATTGCCTGGTTGTAATCATCCTTTTGATAATACAGCAAACCGATTTCTGCAGCGGCTTTTCTGCTGACAGGGCTTTCCGGATATTTGTTCATTAGTTCTTTAAAGGAAGTAATAGCCTGGTTATTGTTATCCATCAGCACATACGATCGTCCTTTTTCATAAATGGCATTCACAGCGTATGGAGAAGCCGGATATTTTCCTACCAGGCGATTCAGTAGGGTGATTTTGCCGGAATAATCTTTCTGTAGACCGGACACAAGAGCCAATTGATAGAAAGAATAGTCTCCGGAGAGAGTATTCATTTGTTCGGCTTGTGAATAATAATGCTTGGCCTCTTCGAAATTGCGTACGTGTAGGTAACAGTCGCCGACACGGTTATAGGCATCGGCAAGTGCGGTTGTATTTTCTCCTTTCTCCAGCCGGATATATTTTTGGAAGTAGTTACTTGCCTGGGAATAATCTTTTCGGTGGAAAGCGATGTATCCTAAATTGTAATTGGCAAGTGCATACGTTTCGTTGTTGGGTTGGGTTGTCAGTTGCAGATATGCATTGAAGTCGCGTGCGGCTTCTGTCATACGGTTGAGGCGATAGTAGGATTCTCCGCACCAATAATACGCGTCTGCTTTCGTCTGACGGTTGTATTGTCCGATAGCTATGGATTGATTCAGGTATTTCAAGGCTTGTTCAAAGTTGGCATTGGCAAATGCTTGTGTACCTAGTTGGAACAGGATTTTCTGTTTGGCTTCCAATATTTGTGCACTTGGTTTGGCAATCCGGTCGATGGATTTCAGGGCTGCATCATAACTGCGGGTATTCATGTAAACTTCTACCAAATAGCTGCTGACTTTTTCAGCGTAAGGAGAAGTCGGGAATTCATTCAGGAACTTCTCAAAGGCAGTGACAGATTCGCCGAAAGCGGAGAAGGAAGTTTCATGCAGGCAAAGAGCGTAATTGTAGGCTGCCTGTTCCTTGATTTGCATATTAGCACTGGAGGCGGCTGCTTGTTCGAAAGCCATACGGGCTTTGTTTTTTTCTGCCAGTTGCAGATAGGAAAGCCCCATATGGAGGTAGGCGTTTTGTGTGAGGGCATCGTTGGTTGTTGTCACTTTACCTAATGTTTCGGCTGCTTTGGAATAGACTTTTGTCTGATAATAAGAAAGTCCCAACATATAAAGTGCATCACGACGAGGTGCTGAGTGATCTTTATCAAGATATTCGTTAAATGATTCTACTGCTTGGTGATATTGTCCGAAGTGGTAGTAGACATCTCCCAGAATGCGGTACATTTCTGCAGCATGTTCGTTGTTTGGATAAGCTGATAAATAATTCTGAGCTACAATCTGTGCCTTATCATAATTTTTTAGCTGTGCATAAATTTCGGCAATGTAGTAGGGGACAAGTGCCTTGTACTTCGAATCGTCCTGTAACGGCAGGAAACCTTTCAGTGCTTCGTTATAGCGTTTTTGCGTATAGCGGATATAAGAGAGATAATAATCACAGTCTTTGGCATATTTGGGACTGTTGGCACGTAATGTTTCAAACCAAATTGCGGCTTCTCGTAGATTATCGGTTTTCAGATAACAGGTAGCCAATTGGTAAGTGCAGTCATCCCGTTCCTCGTTACCCAGTAGACCGAGGTCGGCAGAGTTGAAGAGTGCCAGTGCTTCGTCGTATTCTCCTTCATAGAAATAGCAGGAGGCTAATAGTGCATAAATACGGTTGGCGTAAGGAGTGTCTGGATAGCGGTCAAGATACTTGCGCAGGATTTCGATCCGGTTCTTGTCTTTCAGTTCATAAGCGGAACTGGCCAGCATGTATTCTGCGTCTTGAAGAAGGCTGGCGGCAGGCTTTTGTTTTACAAATGCTTTCAGTGCCGGCAGGGCGGCTGCATAATTTTTTTCCTGGAAAAGTTCTTTTCCTTCTTTATAAAGGTTGTCGGTCGAAGTGAACTTATCACTTGTCTGGGCAAATCCTATCATAGGCGTGCAGCAGATAGCCGCACAAATGAGTCTAGTAATTTCTTTTTTCATAATCGGGTGTTTATGCAAAAGTACTACATATCTTTCAATGAGAATCCTTTGAAAGTTATTTTATAATCATTTAATTCTTTATGTAAAGTTTCTCCTTTCTTTTCCAATGCCGGGATACTTATTTTTCTCGGATTTCTTTTTACCTCTCCGATAAGTGCTGTTTTGTTAAACCGGTTGAGGGCAATCAGGTCTATTTCATTTTCTCCGTTTTTGTCCCAATAGTTACCTACGTCAGTAACTTCCTCTTCTTCAGCTATGCGTTCACGGAAATATTTTTCTAACAGTAGGCCGCTGTATTGTTCGTAGTTTTTTTCTACATATTCTATCAGTAAATGGTTTTTCCCCATTTCCAGTACTGCGTTGTTTGAGAAGATGAAGCGAAACCAGAATCGTAGAAAATTGTCTTGCAGGCAATAACGGGTAGCACGACTATTAGGTTTAGCAAACATCGGTTTCACTTTTTTGATTAATGAATATTCATCCTCAAGATTGGCTAAATAGGAACCGGTGTTTTTATTGATGATGGAATCAATCTCTCGTTGTGTTGTTTTTCCTTCCGCAATAAGAGATAGGATAGAAAAATAATTGGCATAGTCTTTTCCGAACTCGGAAATCAACATGTCTTTGCCTTCTGTCAGAAATGGTGAGCCTTCGGAAAGCGCATAATTTATCATGGCATTTTTATTAAATGCTTTCGCTTCCATCAATAGGGTGATGTATTTGGCTACTCCACCTGTCAGCAAATACAGGCAAAGCAAATCTTCCGGTGTGAATTGAGGGGCATGGTCTGCCAGAATCTCTTTGATGACGGTGGTGGTGAATGGATGCAGAGAAATTCGGGCGGTAAGGCGTCCGTATAGTGGCTCCTTGCGGTCTTCGAATATTCTTTTCATCATTGAATAGACGGAACCGCATACAATGAAATTGATTCTGGAAGTCGCGTGATATTGATCCCAGATACGTTGTATGTCACTGACGATAGACGGATTGATATAGAGGAATTCTTGAAATTCGTCAATGATTAATGTGAAATTTTCCTTTTGGGAATGTTGCATCAGCAGTTCAAAGAGTTGTGCGAACTCTCTGATTTCTCCATAGATACGAATGCCAAGTGTTTCCTCAATGACAGGTTGATATTGTGCGCAAAGCAGGACTTCACTCTTTCTTGCTACAAATATATATACGAATCGGGTGTCTTTGACAGCCTCTAAGAGTAGAGCTGTTTTTCCGATTCGTCGGCGTCCGGTCATTACAGTAAAGCAAGCGCTCGTTTGTGATTGCTCTTTAGCTGCATACAGTATTGCCATTTCTTTCTTTCGGTCGTAGAACTTCATATTATTGCTATCTTAATGGCGGTTAATTTAATGGCCATTAAATTAATGGTGGTTACAAAGATAACACAATATGTTGTATTTTGTTCATTTATAGTAATATAATATGATTGTTTAAGATTGTGTGATAAATTGCTTTGATCTATTTGGTTGAGATGAACTTCTATTTTACAAATACATCAATTGACTACTGAAAAATGGCTCATCTTAAGAAAAGGAATATTTAAACGGGAATAAAAGGCGTAATTACTGGGAGGGATTGAAAAATATTAAAAAGCGCAGAGATTTGTAGGTGCGAAATTCTTTCTTTTTGTTATAGGAGATGTTGGTCGATTAAATTGTAATGCTTTTCTTCTTTTTCACTTGTTGTGTAAACTGAAATGTGGCTAGAAACTGGCATTTTGTTGTTTGTTGCCTTTTCGATATTTGTGATGAAATAGAAGAAAAACGGTCTTAATTTTCCCTTATTTGTCTTCCTCACCGAGCAAAAGCAGTTTCGTCGGTGAGAAAGGAAGCGTTCCTCGGTGAGGAAGAACTCCTTGATTTTAAACCAACGAATCTTTTCTTGATAGAAAAAAATGCATATTCGACTTGAATTTATACGGTATTAGCCTGTGATTTTGCATACAGTTGCATGTTTTTATACATTTTATTCTTCAGATCATTATTTTTTTTATCTGATGTTTTGGAGGAATATCTTAAAAATGGGACATAACTATAGATGAAATACTCTCAATCTATCAGGCTGATGAGATTACCTTAGCGGCATTGAGCTAGAAACAAGCTAAGTCCGCACCGGATAGAATCCAACCCAAAATTTTCCGGATGAATCTCGGAGAGAGGCAGGAAGAAAGAATCTGCTACATCATCCATGGCGGAGAAATGGCTCATGTCTTCTACAGTGCAGAGGAAAAACATATCGAGTGTGTGTACAGGAAAACCTGAATAAATATAAATATTGGGAAGTGTGAACTGGTAAACGGCTTTTTTAACTTTCAGCCCTGTTTCTTCCAGTACTTCGCGGGTAACACCTTCTTCGCCTGTTTCATTCATATCGATGAATCCGCCGGGTAGGTCGAGAGTCCCTTTGGCTGGCTCTTTGGCACGTCGGCAGACAAGCAGTTCATTTTTCTCATTCAAGATGAGTGCTACTGTAGCAGCAGAAGGATTGAAATAATAGACAAAGCCGCAATCTGCACATTTTTTAGATTTCTCGTTGTTGACCTCAAAATGAGAGGAACCACATTCAGGGCAATATAGGAACTGGGCAAGAGGATGTTTCATGATCGTGTATACTTTCAGTTTTTTATTTATGCATGCAAAGTTATAAAATGCTTTTATTAATTTCATCTATCATAGCATAGAAATATTCGATTGGACTTTTTTTGCAAAGGCGGGGTTTCTGCCTTTATCTTTGCACCAGAAACAAAAAACAAAACATTGTTTCTGATGTTATAAGTCAAATCAATTAATAACAATAAAAGCAATAAAGATTATGGAACCAATTTTAAATTCTCAACTTCCTGAATTCAGCGTTCAGGCTTTTCACAACGGAGCTTTCAAGACTGTAACCAACAATGACCTGAAAGGTAAATGGGCGATTCTTTTCTTCTATCCTGCTGACTTTACTTTCGTATGTCCTACTGAATTGGTGGATATGGCTGAAAAGTACGACCAGTTCAAAGCGATGGGGGTAGAAATCTATTCGGTAAGTACTGACTCTCATTTCGTGCACAAAGCTTGGCATGATACTTCTGAAAGCATTCGCAAGATTCAATACCCGATGTTGGCAGACCCGACTGGGGCTTTGAGCCGTGCACTGGGTGTATATATCGAAGAAGAAGGTATGGCTTATCGTGGTACATTCGTTGTCAATCCGGAAGGAAAGATTAAAGTGGTGGAACTGAATGATAACAATATTGGCCGTGATGCAAGTGAATTGCTTCGTAAAGTGGAAGCTGCACAGTTTGTAGCCAGCCATGACGGAGAAGTTTGCCCGGCTAAATGGAAGAAGGGTGAGTCTACCCTGAAACCAAGCATCGACCTAGTAGGTAAGATTTAGCCCCAAAAGATATGTTAGAATCTGCATTAAAAGAACAATTAAAGGGTATTTTTGCTGGGCTGGAGGCAAACTTTACTTTTGATATATCCGTATCATCCAGCCACGAAAACAAAACAGAATTATTGGAGCTGCTGGGAGATGTAGCGGATTGTTCCGATCATATCACTTGTGTAGTGAATGAGGGAGAAGCATTGAAGTTTACTTTACTGAAGAATGGCGACCGCACCGGAATTACATTCCGGGGTATTCCTAACGGACATGAGTTCACGTCATTGCTTTTGGCTATCCTGAATCTGGATGGCAAAGGAAAGAACTTTCCCGATGAGGCCGTTTGCAACCGTGTGAAAGCACTGAAAGGTCCGATACATCTGACCACTTATGTTTCGTTGACTTGTACGAACTGCCCTGACGTAGTGCAGGCTCTGAATGCAATGACTACTTTGAATCCGGCTATTACGCATGAAATGGTAGACGGTGCGCTTTATCAGGATGAAGTAGATGCACTGAAGATACAAGGAGTGCCCTCTGTCTTTGCAGACGGAAAATTACTTCATGTAGGCCGTGGTGAATTTGGCGAATTGCTTGCCAAGTTGGAAGAACAATATGGTATTGACGAAACCAAAGCGAATGCAGAGGTGAAAGAATATGATGTGATTGTAGCTGGTGGCGGACCTGCAGGAGTATCGGCAGCTATTTATTCTGCCCGTAAAGGACTCCGTGTAGCTATCGTGGCCGAGCGTATTGGCGGACAGGTGAAAGAAACGGTAGGTATTGAGAATTTAATCTCTGTTCCGGAAACGACAGGAAATGAACTTGCCGATAATCTGAAAACACATCTCTTACGTTATCCGGTGGATTTACTGGAGCATCGTAAAGTAGAAAAAGTAGAAGTGGTTGGAAAACAGAAGCAGATCACGACCTCTGTTGGTGAGAAATTCCTGGCTCCGGCACTGATTATTGCAACTGGTGCAAGCTGGCGTAAACTGAATGTTCCGGGAGAAGCCGAATATATAGGTCGTGGTGTCGCTTTCTGTCCTCATTGCGATGGTCCGTTTTATAAAGGAAAGCATGTAGCAGTAGTAGGTGGAGGAAATTCAGGTATTGAGGCAGCCATTGACTTGGCCGGTATCTGCTCCAAAGTCACTGTTTTTGAATTTATGGATGAGTTGAAAGCAGACAGTGTACTTCAAGATCGACTTAAATCATTGCCGAACGTGGAAGTGTTTGTAAGTTCACAGACAACGGAAGTGATAGGAAATGGTGATAAACTGACTGCCCTGCGCATCAAAGATCGCAAAACGGAAGAAGAACGTTTGGTTGAGTTGGATGGTGTATTTGTACAAATCGGGCTTTCTGCGAATAGCAGTGTATTCCGCGACATAGTGGAAACCAACCGTCCGGGCGAAATCATGATTGATGCACATTGCCGTACGAATGTGACGGGTATCTATGCAGCCGGAGATGTTTCTACGGTTCCTTATAAGCAAATTATTATCTCTATGGGCGAAGGGGCGAAAGCTGCGCTTTCTGCATTTGACGATAGAGTGAGAGGGATTATCTGATTGATATATTCAGATATAAAAGCACATAAACAAAACATTAGCAAGAAGAGGAATGACTCCTCTAAAAAACACCCTCGTTACAGATTTGTGAAGTGACCCCAAAAAATTGGACGGGTTAAACATTAACTAGTAATTGAAAGAGT
>ERZ857775.2736-NODE-2736-length-16133-cov-10.612638_pt1 | contig 16133 bp, 22 predicted proteins | sample MGYA00519698_ERZ857775 | MGnify/ENA primary metagenome ERZ857775 (study PRJEB31778, sample SAMEA3449363) | human gut metagenome | biome: human gut; feature: human-associated habitat; material: faeces | place: United Kingdom | collected 2010/2012 ...
ATCTCGTACCACCATGTGGTACAAGGTTAGCACTGCGCAGTGGTAAAGTGGTGACGCATTGCAGTGGTACAAGGTTAGCACTGTGCAGTGATACAATGAGTGCAAAAATAATAAGCAGTTTATACACTTGCTTAGGTGTCTTTTATTTATATATTACTCATACTACAATTTATAGCATAATTTCCTGCTTTAGTAAGGTTTGTCGAGTTTATTTTTAATATAAAATAATTATCTTCGTAAATAACGCGCGTGTCAACAGGTGTAATATTGGATGTACCATCTTCACATAAAATTGCACAACTTATTGCATCATTTAGAGGCAATAATCCGTTTTCAAAAATTGTAGCACTATCTTTAAGTAAAGCAGATAAATTAAATTTTAACACTGACTGTATTGATGAGTAATATAAATGTTTTAAATTTAATGTGCATGAGTAAGGGTTTAATTGAACACTTATATCTATTGCATTGTCATAGCTATCTGTTAGTGTCTGTCTTACTGTTGTTGTTGAATAAGTCACTGTCTTTCCAAGTAACTTATTTCTTAAGCAGTTGCCTATATTATTATAACCCGAGTCATTAGGATGATAGTTGTCATCACTAACATATAATTTTGAAAAATTCCAATTCCAACCACACCACCCTAAGTAGTTCATTCCTTGCTGTTCACACACTTTACTCATAATAGAATTAACTAACCACTCACTTCGCGCACTATTATTAATATCATATAAAGTTTGCATATAAAAATATCTTATTTCACACCATGCGTAGTTTACTTCTTTGCAATTAGGAAAATGTATTTTAACAAGTTGCATAAATGTTTGAATAGCAATTGCTATTTTTGTTGACCCTACTATTGCACCCTCTTTTGCTATTTCTCTACTTTCACCCCATGCACCAATAATGTTAATATGCGTTACTTTGTTATGGTCATAGCTTGTATCATTTATAGCGTCATTTAGTTGAGTTAAAAAAGTATCATTAGCATGTTCTCCGTAGTCAATAAATCCTGTTCCGTCTCCACTATATAATTTACTATCATCATAAATGTCTTTTGTTAGAGCATAAAGTCCTTTATTATTTGTAGAGCCAACACCACGACTATAGCTATTTCCAAAATATAAAGCAAAGGTTTTGAATGAATTTTTATAATTGATTAAGTCATTAGCAACTCTCTCTGTTTCTTTTCTGTACTCTTCAACCTGCGCATTATAATTACCAGTATTAATCCAATACTCTACATTATTGATATCAACATTAGCAGGCACTGGCACCTTACTTGTAAAACTATTACCCTTATACGTCACCACACTCAACGCTTCATACTGTAAGGCCTTATTCCACTCGCCCATAATCTTCGGCACATACCTAGCACCAACATACTGTCTGTTAATTAAACCATTACTCATATTACTCTTACCTCTCTTTCTTAATAGCTTAATACTAAATGACCATAGTCATAGTTACCAATACCGATATTATTCTCAATATCCAACCCAGTAGTATTAAATGTAATACTTTTCCAATTAGCAGGAATATTATAAACGATATAACCACTGTCACTAATAGTAACAAATATCATAGTTGCAAGATATTCTCTGATGATACTTTCTGCAAAGCTAGTATCATAATTATCAATCCATTCCTGCACCTGTTTCATTTCCTGCTTTAACTGTTCAACGTCATTACTAATAGCTTTATCATTTTCAATCAAGTTATTAATATAGTCAACACATTTGCAGATAACTTCATAATAACTTAATTCATCATCATACACTAGTGGTAACACTTTAAAGCACCAAAACCTAAACTCTGTTAAGTCTCTATAATTTGTGTTCATTATTACCTCACTTTCTCTTTACCATAAAGTAAAGAAACAATCACTACAATCCTCAATAATCATCATATCAATATTGAGAAAAGTCTCTCTGAATTTCTTTAATAAACTGCTATAATTTTCTGTACCTTGTTTACCTCTTACTGTCTCAATATACTTATCAGTGCTATTAACATTCTCTGTATTATTTCCTGTAACATTCTCAGTACCATTTCCAGACCTACTTCCATTACTTGTAATTGTATCAGTACTATTATTAGTTGTAGTATTATCTTCATTTACCTTAGTAACTGTAGTCAAAGGAACACTATCAGCAATACCTTGCGTGTCCATGCTATTTTGTGGTGTATCACTAAATCTATTCAAGGTATCAGTATTGCTTGTACCACTAGCACTATTCACATCTTTAGTCTCATTCTTATTTGTCTCTGTATTGCTATTAGTCCTATTACTAGTACTACTACCTGTCGTATCCCTTGTACCACTACCCTCTCTACTCCTAGTTAAATCAACATCATAAAAAGGATTGAACTCAAGCAACTCACTTTTATACAACTGATTGTAGTAAGGCATAATCTCATTGAGCTTAGCATTTAACGCAAGTTTCCACCTGCCTACAGTCTCATGTGCAATCTCCCTTGTATAATAATGTTTCAATATCTTCCTGCACAAAACCTGCCTATAGTTTTCATCAAAGATAGGAAAGTCAAAATTAAAAACCTTATTCCAACACCTATCTAAGATACTATCAATATTATCTGCACCATCACTTTCACTCAAGCCTGCACTATTTTCACAAATAAATCGCACCTCTGTTGTATACTTACTCATTATTCTCACCACCTTTACCTACATCAGTTTCATTACTCAACTTTGCTTCATCAGCGTCATAAGTATCAAGTACCTGCATATCCTCACGATAATCAACACTAATGTTTAGTCCAAACATTTCATTAATCTGTTCGCAAGCCTGCTGTCTCATAAACAATCTTGAATACCTACTAGCAATAGTTCCACCTAAATTTCTTTGTACTTCATCAGTTATCATTCTTTCTTTCTTTACAGTATTAACATTACTGATACCTAAATAAGTCAATGCTTCATTCCAATACTGCGTTTTTAAATCATACAACTTATCAGCAACATAAGGACTTGTAGTATCAAGTGTCTTAATACCGCTTAGGTCTAAGTTTTTATCACCGAAAATAAATGGTTCATTACCCATATACTGTGCATACAGATTTTTCATTACAAGTCTCTGATTTTCAGTACAAGTAATAATCTTAGGTGTTTTCTGCTGTATTACATTTACATCAATAGTTCTTTGTATTTCATACAACCTTTTACTCATTTCCTGTACGTCAAGTAAACTGTTAGTGTGTAGCATATTATTAAAAATAATAACACTATTGCTAGGGTCAAGTTTCATTTGATACCCGTTCTGTGCAAAGGCTGTTCGAGTAATAGGTATTCTGTAAACGTCAAGCGCACCACCTATCATAACTTGCAGTCCTAAATAACCCATAACTTCATCCTTAAAAAATACTGCCATGCCGTCATTGAAAAGTGCTAGTTCTAAAAACCTTGCGTCAATAGTACTAGGTAAGTTTTTCCATTCAAACATTGAAATGCTCAACTCTGTCAGTCTATTAACATACTGTAGATATGTTCTCTGATTTTGCAAGAACGCTTCGGACTGTGCTCTTCTACCTTTTCTACTCATTGTCTCACCTCTTTTCTATATAGGTCTGTTATCTAATGAATAGTTACCTATTTCACTAGCGTTTTTCCAAAATGTAATACCATTGTTGAAAATATTTTTAATAGCTGTTATATCATTGTTACTACAATTTATACCAACTAAATTACATTGTTGCGTTTTGGTGTAAGTCCAATGTGGCCTTACATTTATATTAGGTACTTTTACCTCATTAGTAGCATATCCAAACATAGTAAAATAATCATCAATTATTTTCGCTATCTTAGGGTGTACGTGTGTATTCATGCTATAGAAATCAAGAAAAGTAGTATCTAACATAACATTATTACCACCACCACCTCTTGAACTAACTGGTAATGTTTTAGCTTGTTGCATTTGAATTAAACTGTTTTTAATATCAGAATAACCACTGACAGCCATTCCTGCCTGCATAGCTGATTGAATAGGATTACTGTTCATATTGCCATTTCCAATATATTGTGGTGTCATTGGACGCATGACATTATTTATATCAAATTGTCCATTTCCTGCCAGTTTAATTGATGTACTGGGATTTAACTCTGGTGCTTTTGGTTGATGAAAAATTCCACCACCTGTTGGTATCATTGGTTGTGCTTCTAATAGTCCTGCTCCTAGTGTAAGCTTTGCTAAACCAGTTGCTATATTACTTTGAACACTTACTTTATTCTGCGCCCACCACACTTTAAATGTATCACTACTCCATGGTACAATTGGCATATTATCAAGTGTTAAACTAAAGTCAAAATTTATAGTTGTATCTCCTGCTCTTGTTGTTTGTCCATTACTTGTTCCGTTATAGTTCAAGGGACTTGCCATGTAATATCCATTAATAACATCACTAAATACTTCAAAATTACATTTACCACTTACATCATCAAATAGTTCGTATCTATATTCAATGCTATTACCACTGCCATTACTTAGTGTTAAATAAGTATATGGATAACATAATAGTTTATGATTTTTAGGTGTATATGTACCTACTTTATTAGTCGGTTTGTTTATCTGAAATGGTAATGGTTCATTTTGTTTAAGTCCATATATAGGTTTTTTATTCGTGAGTGTTTGTCCATTTGGTAATAAATGTTCTATTAATGATTTAGGTGTCAATATGATATTAATTATCTGGTCTGTTTTTCCTTTATTATCAAGTGCCATTATAAATTCTGCTAAACTGTGTTGGTTGTTATCACAATATATTAACATACATGGCGAATACATACCATTATAATTATATTGTAATTCTGAAATAGCACCCTGTTCATCAGCACCACTTACTATTATTAAACACCAATCATTAAAAATTCCACTTTTAATTGGTTGGTCATACATCATCTGTCCTGTCGGTATATTTTCACCAACTAAACAATCATTTGTAGTATCAGTTGCATGATGTTCTCTCTCAACAAAACTCTCTTTAAGAGTACAATCAAAAAGGAACCATGTTTGCATAACATCAATAGTAAAATATATATTACTAACTTTATCGTTTACATACTCGATATTAGTAATAAAAGCATAAAACCATTTAGTAGTATAGTTGGTATTCTGAAACATCATATAGTTGCAGTTATAAATATTTTCTGCTCCTGCGTTCATCCTAACAACACCTTGTTGTCCATTAATTCTCTGAAAACTAGCTTTGTCCATAGTTCTAATAACTTTACTTTCAAAGTAAGTTTTCTGTGCTTCTCTACTTTCAAAATAAATAGTATCTTTATAACTACTATCTATTGGTACACCACTACACAATTTGATAATACTATTAGGTTGTATCTGCATATCTTCACCGCCTTTACAATAGCAGGAAAGCAATCACGCTCTCCTGCCGTATTAATATCACGCAACTGTAATAGTCGCAGTACCAGACATTGTACTATCAAACGTGCTAGTTGCTTTAACTGTAATAGCTCCTGCCTCAGCGCCACTATTAATCTTAAGCATACCAGTACTTGAGATACTAGCCTTATCATCACCCGTAGCAATACTCCATATAACACTCTGTGGTGCATAGTTATCAGTATCAACAGTAACACTTAACTGTATCTGTCCACCTGCACTAACTGTAGCTTCACTAGGTGTAACTGTAACTGTCTTTACAGCAGGTGTACCTGCAACGAATACAGCATTGTTTGAGAATGGAGATACACTAAATGTTTTCCATACATGATACCAGTAGTTCCAATACAGTCCCTCACCATTGTACTGCTCTGTGAAGTTCTGATAGTTGTCGAAAATCATAAACCAATCACTATCTACTAAAACGCAAGGAATAGCGTCAAGTGCTTCAAGTTCTGCCTGTCCTATCTCTGTATAGGTAGGGTCATCAGCAAAGAGAATATTTAATCTCTCAATATCTAAATCACCAAAACTATCTACAAGTACATGATGTCCGTCAAATTCTGCTCTATCCATGTTAAAAGCACTTGCAAGTACTTCAACGTTCATAGTAGCGTCAAACTGTGAATTGACTAACAAATACTGTTCCTGCTTAGGTGTATGGTTCATAACTCCTGCAAGGTTATTCTTTGAGTTAAGGAAAGTAAACTTATTTGATACTCCCTTGATAGTACTAACAATACTATTCATGTTTGCCGTGTTAATAGCAGGAATAGTGACAGGGTTCATCAGTCCATTTAAAATATGTTTTGCAAGCATATACTTCATAGTCTGAAACTCGTCATAGTTAGCACCAGTATACATAGCGTCCACAATCTTAGCAATTAAATCTGTAATGCCGTCAATAGACAGAAAAGCCTGTCTCAACTGGTCATTTGAGATTGTAGCTTTATAGTACTTCTGATAGTTCATAATGTGAAATGCACTGCGTACGTCGGGAATTTCACGTTTGAATACATTGGACTCTGCAACCTGTGGGTCAAACTGAAACGGTTTTGCAATATTAACAAATACTTCCTCAATAGACTCACCAAATTCGAGCATACCTTTTTTAAACATAGCCCATGGATTGTCGTATGATTTACTTGTTAAAATTACTCTGCCTATTCTGTTTACGAGTGCTGATAAAAACTCATTCTGCAAAGCAGGGTAGTCCATAATTACTGCACCGATTTCTCTGATTGAGTCAGAGTCTGCTGTAGCCTGTGGTACATAATCTTTGTAATTTGTACTTGCGTTGTTTCTTATAGCATTTAAGATGTCAACGCTTGAATTAGTAAGTGTCTTAATTTTTGGTTTTGTAGCCATAATTCCTAGCCCTCTCTTTCTTTAAATAAATCATCAAAGGAAATTTCATTACCATCATCGATAATATCTTCCTTTTGTTTCTCAATTACTGTTGCAGGGTCTGTACCTGCACTGCCCTCAAAAAATCGTGCTTTATATTTTTCTCTCCACTCATTATCATTCTGCTCATATTTTGCTTTCCAATCAGTGGTATCTTTTGCACGTGTTTCAAGGTCATTGAATGTGTCAGTAAAATTTTCAATCATAGCAAGTGTATTATCGTCAGCGTTGTCACCTGCTAAACCTCTTACTGCATTCATAAAATCATCATGTGAAAGTACTGCCATTTTTCTCACCTCTTTTCTATTTAAAATAATGGTCTACACATCATCCAAACTGGCATACCTTTTCGCTTAGTTGGTGTAGGTGGTGTAGGTGGTGTAACTCCTGTTAGGTATTTATACCACGCATTAGCATATGCAACTCTTTTTTCTGCAACTTCTGCACTTGCTCTTTCACGCTCTATGAGATAAGCCATACAAGCGGTAGTTACATTTGTAAGCTGTGAAAATTCCTCACCACTATACGGGTAACCCTTATTAGGTTTTGGTATCCATTGTCCGCCATAATTATTAATAATCTCTTCCCACATTAATTGTGTCTGTATTTCACCTGTAGCCCAGTCAGAACCTTGGGCACTTGTATAGTCTGTTAAATTAGTGTGTGGTGTCCACTGTATTAGTCCCCAACCGTCACCGCCTTTTTCTTTACAACCTGGATTTATTTGTGACTCCTGCTGTAAATTTCCTAACATACCCGATATGCTTTCAATAGTAAAACCTTTACTATTAAAATATCCATAAAATTCAGTAGCATTATTTTCAAGTTCTGTTTGAGTCATACCAGGGTCTAAACCTATTTTAACTATCCATGCCATTATCTTATACCTAAACTAAAAAGTTTATTCCATGTGTTTTTACCACACTCTCCGTCAACAGTTAGCCCATAATCTGACTGAAAATTTTTACAAGCCCTTATACAGCCTGCACCATATTTTGTATCAATGCTACCACTGTAATAACCTAACTTTGTCATAAGTATTTCAAATACTGTTACGTCAATATTTGATATTCCACTCTTTAATAAATTCATAGTATAGCCTGCACTTCCTTTATCACAATTATAACGTAAATGATAATTCCAACCATAACTAGGTGTGTAATATTTTCTTATGCAAATTTCTTTTCCTGTTTGGTCTCCTGCTTTACGTCCTTTTGTAGTCCCTCTTTCATCAATGCTTGCATGAACTATATGTTCACTATCTGTTGAAACACAAACATGATGTCCTACCGCTAAATGAATATCACCTTTTTGAAAAGGCCTGTTACATGAAGTAAAGCCACATCGTTTTAACTGTTCGTACAAGTTTCGCGTTGTGCTGTTTACATTTACATTAAAGCCTGCTTTAGCAAGTGCGTGTCCAACTAATGAACTACAGTCAAAGTCAGGATTTCCACTTCTGTTAATCTGTGAATAACCATGTGAATTGTCATTTGCTATTGCAATCATATAATCAGTGTATGTGTCAACTTTACTCATTCTTATCACTTCTTTCCACATTTAATATGTCACACAATTTCTGCAATACTAATGTGTTTTCATTTAATGCAGTGGTAAACTTATCTGTTTCGTTCTTGTGACTTTCATTAAGTTTCATACAATACCATGCCAAACATAAGCACATTACTATTGGAAATCCCACTGTAGTTATAGCCTGCATAACTATTTGAAATATATCCATACTTTCATCTCCTTTCTTTTATTCTCTTTTTAATTATAACATATTACTTGATATTTTGCAATATATATGATATAATAAATTGAGATAAATATAGTTAATTTTAAGAAAAGAGTACAACAATATGAGTGAAAATAAATACTATGACGGAACTAAATTGTTATCAATGAAAGATATAAATGGATTAAAGCCAGAACTATTTTTATGTACCACTAATAGAAGTGGTGGTAAGACAACCTATTTTGGTAGATTGTTAATCAACAGATTTCTAAAATATGGTAAAAAATTCTGTTTAATTTATAGGTACAACTATGAACTTGATGATGTATCTAATAAGTTTTTCAAGGATTTACAAACATTATTTTTTAGTAATTACACTATGGAAAGTGAACGTTGTGCAAGTGGTATTTATCATAGTTTGTTTCTTAATGAACAACACTGTGGTTATGCTATAAGTTTAAATAGTGCAGACCAGTTGAAAAAATATAGTCACTTACTTAGTGATACTGATAGTATGCTATTCGATGAATTTCAGAGTGAAACTAATCACTATTGTAGTGATGAAATAAGAAAATTTATCAGCGTACATACAAGTATAGCGAGGGGACATGGCGAGCAGGCAAGGTATCTTCCTGTATATATGTTAAGTAATGCTGTCAGTATTATCAACCCTTATTATACAGAGTTAGGAATATCTGAAAGATTAAACAGTGAAACTAATTTCTTAAAAGGTGACGGATTTGTACTTGAGAGTGGTTTCATAGAAACTGCTAGTAAGGCACAAAAAGAGAGTGGATTCAATAGGGCATTTAAGAATAATCAGTATGTCGCATACTCAAGTGAAAATGTGTACTTAAATGATAACACTGCTTTTATTGATACCCCTGTAGGAAAAGGAAAATATATTGCAACCTTAAGGTATATGAACCATGACTATGCTGTGAAGCAATTTAGTGAGCAAGGATTTTTATATATTGATGATAAGGCAGATAGTACTTTTAGAACTAAAATAAGTGTTACTGTTAATGACCATGATATTAATTATGTTATGTTAAAACAGAATGATTTATTTATTAGTCAATTGAGATACTATTTTGAAAAAGGTTGTTTTAGATTTAAGAACCTTAAATGCAAAGAAGTTTTATTCAAAACTATCAGTTATTAGGTATCTGCTGTTGTATGTTCACTTGATACTGCTAGGTAGCACGTTTGGAAGATAACGCTAGTATGTATTGTCGTAAATGCTGTGCGCTTGTGTTCTGCAATAGTTATAGATATAGAAAAGACAGGAATTTTTACTCCTGTCTTTTTGCTTTATTTGTAAAAATGATTGTGTATATCTGTTGCAATTAATATGTTTAATGATAATACAATTTCCCTCGTATCTTTTTTCTTTATAAAATCGTATGATAGTAACTTTGTTATGTATAAACCATTTAAGCAATATTCTATTTTATACTGCTCTGTATATGGTACATCATAAAACTCTATTGAACCTCTAAATCTTTTGCGTAGTTCCTGCACTACTTTTTCCATTTTATCGTTCATAAATTTATCTCTCCCTTGTAAAATAATCACAATCATATCTGTACTTACAAAAACAACAAATATGGTTACAAGTTTTTTCATGTTTCTTTGCTTTGTATCTATAATATAAATCTACTAACCATGTTATCATATTTTTCTCTCCTTTAAATGACGTACTACATCTTTAATATCTCTTTGCATAAAGTATATGTCGCAATAATCACATTGTAATGGATAATTGCATATACCACAATTCTTATAAACTAATTTTTGCTTTTTATGATTTAGTATCATAATTAATAATTTGTTTATCATAATGTTTCACCTCATTTCATAAGTCGTGTCTACTAATAATACACCACCCTTTATTCTTTTTGGTAGCAATTTTCCGGGAACACATAGTCCAACTTTAAAATCACTGTAGTCTCTTTTTGTTTCTAAGAATTTTAATTCACTTTGCGTATAGTTATCACTCTCCTTTGCTTCATAACCCTGCATTGATTTGTTAAATAAATCTTTACATTTCTGTGGCATACCTGCGCATTTAATATCGTTGTATGGTTCATCAACAGGAACTAAATCATTGTGAGTTATGTGTTCTATGTATGTTTTCTGTCTTGTAAATATAGCTGTGTCCCAACTGCTCTCAAGTTTCCAACAGCAAAATTTCACAGGGTCTACTGTTATGCCTTTTATCTTATCAGCAGGCAAGTCACAATGTATGCTGTCGGTATCAGCGTAAATAAATCCTGCTTTATCTACACCATAGTAATTTTTTTGAGCGGCTGTTATTGTAAAGTTTCGTGCATAAGATGTTATTGCACTGCCTGTTGCTATATGTCCCACCTTTTTATTATTAGCAGGGACTATATAGAAACCTATACTTTCATCCTCTTTTACATAAGCAACCTTAAAACTGCTATTGGAACTACTAGCAAGTTTACCATAAAGGTTATTGAGAAACAGTTTTGCTTCTGTACGCTTTGCACCTTTACTGTTCATTTTAATTTCTGCATAATGATTGATGTAATTATCAAATATTCCTTTCATGGAATAAAACCAACAGCCGTCTAATATTTCAAAGTCAACTAGCTCATAGTGTTTTAACATTAGTTTGTAATCTGTCATGGTTACTGTCATTATTACTGTACTGTCGTGTATGTTTCCATTTTTATCTTTATAGTAACGATTATATGTTCCGTCTTTATTTAATATATCACTAGTTGTTAATGACTCTGTGCCTTTATATAAATGATTACCCTTTATCTGAATAAATGGTAACATATTTTCTTTAATATAAAAGCGTGTTTTTATTCTTAAAAAGTAATATTTGTTTTCACCTATAGCTTCATTAGGTATTATATTGCCACTCCAAAAATATGGTTTACCTATTGGAAAATAATTACCACTTTGAGAGTACATCATACTAGGATATAAAGAGTTCACATCTGCTGTCACACCATTATGTCTAACTATGTTTTCTTTTCCTTTTACTAAATAGCACCAACCCCCTCTATAGCTGTGACGTATATATTCATCAGCATTTGACGAGCCATAAATATTTTTATCAATGACAACTTCATCAAGTGGTGGAAATAAATCTTCATAATCATAAGCGCCTGTAGATTTTTTATATTCTTCCATACAACACGAACCTATTGTAAGTTTGTCATGTCCGTCATTAAATAACTGTTCGAGTGCTTCTTTAACTACTAATACGTCATTAGATATGTATTGTTTTTCATCATCAGTTATATTACAACCTGCATATCTATAACCAACATATTCCATGTCTAATTTTTGATGTTTTGTTTTAAAGGATTTTCCTATTTGCTTTACTGAAAATGGTAATAGTTTTAAGCTATCTCTTAGTTCTATTATGTGATTATTAACTTTAATAGTTAATGTATACCATTGACCCATATCAGAAATTGTATATCTAAAAGATTTATTTTTCATATCTTTTATTCTGATAAATTCCGCTTGAGTCTGTTCATCATTTAAGTAATGGATAGCTTGCTCATACTTTAATTCTGTTAGCAAATATGACATCCAAAAATTTCCATCAAATTTTAAGTTATGATAATAAGCAACTATGTCACAATTTAATGTTTTAAAATACTGAAACTGTTCGTCTATTGAATGAAAAATATTTACGTTTTCTGTGTAAAACTCAACGCTTGCACTTGCCCAAACTTCTGTTGATGTTTGTCCTTTATAAACTGTAGTTTCAAAATCGCACATAAATCTTCTGACATTTTGTTTTTTATTCTTCATTATAATTAGCAAGTGTCTCTAACCAATTATCTGTGACAATTTCCATTTCTTTTGACATATTATTATAAGATAAAATGTTTAATGCTTGTACTATGTTTGAGCGTATTATGCTATCTTCGCTATCACCTGCTATTACTTCTAAATTTTCTATAATTTTATTTTCATTGTCCTTTAAGTGTTTATAATATGCTTCTCCGAACTCCTGCTCATTATCTTGTATCATTGATATAGCTTTATAATAAAAACTTTCCAATGATATTTCATTCATTCTATTATATGAACGATTATAAACATATCTACTGTTAGGTAAATCATATAACATTTCTTTAATTGTATCTACAATGTCATGTCGCTGTGCAGTAAATCTCTGCTCTAAATCTTCTTTTGTTTCTTTTAAAAACTTTTGTGTTATAGTTTTAGGAATATCAATGTACGAAACATCAACTTCTTTATCACTGTATTCCTGCATTAAATTATAAAGTGCTTTTTGATTTTTTGTTAATCGCTTTTTCCTTGCCATACTTTTTTCTCTCCTCTCTAAATTAATAAGACCCTGCTAACTTAATAGCAAGGGTCAGCAGTAAGATAAAATTTTATTTTACTGATTTCACATCAAGTGCGCAGTCAATGTAAGGCCTGCCTGCCTTTGTTGTGCCGCTAACTTTAATAATACTAAACTGTTTACCGTGCATGATGTTATTAATATTACCAAAACTACGCTTGAATGTAGCCGACTGACATGAGAATACTTCATTATCCGGTGTAATGATTGATAAAATATCAACACTATCTCCGTTATCTTTTTCGTCTGTGAATGTAAGATAACCTGCCACTGAAATAGATGTATTGTCCTCTACGTCCTTGAGAGATTTGATACCTCTGTCAAGGGTCATAAGATACTGTTCTACCTCTGAAAAATCCTTTGATTGTGTGTTAATTGTGATTGCCATAATTGTTTATCTCCTTTTCTTTTTATTCTACGTCTGCCTGCTCTGTTGTTTCTGCGTCTGCCTGCTCTGTTTCAATTTCTTTACGTGTAGCAGGGTCGAGTATTTTTGCGCCTGCAATAAAATCTGCTTCATCCATTCCGTATAATTGATTAATTTCTGCAAGACCACGAACTGCAACAATAGTGCAATCATCTGTATTGTAATCTTTTGATAATTTCTTTAAGGCTTTTGCCTTATCATCAATTTTACCATTAAGCATAAAAACTTTTTCAAAAGTATCTGCTGTCTGTGGATTTACGCAGAGTGCAACTGCTTTTGTACTAATAATTGTTCGTGTTACCATAGGTTTTCTCATAGTTTTTTTCTCCTTTTCTATGTATTGTGATTTGTAATAAAGTTGTAACACCAATAGGTGTAGTAGTCAAGTTGATTTTTGCAATCTGTTTTGTGATAGCTTGCTATCTCTTGACTATAAGACATGAAAGAAAATCATCTAACTTGTGACGAATTATGATTTTGCAATCGTCACGATAAATTGTTTCTGTTGTGACGTTTCGATTATCTGTTCGACATAATACCTTGCGTGTATTAGGGTCTGAAATAAGTTGAGCGTATAATGTTTCAATCATTGTTAATCACTTCCTTTTCTTTGAGGAGTCCGCACTATTGAGTGTCGTGTTGTCTATCAATAGTGCGGTTGTAAGTATTTAAGCAAAACATAACTTTTTTGTAAATGGTGTAATACCTCTTTACATATTATATAGTACAGTAGTGATGTAAATACAGTATGTCTAAATTATGAATATTTTATGAACTTTTCCACATTTAGACTTCTGCAATTTACGAAAAATTACGAAAAATACTGCTGTCTTTGAGCATAGTAATAAAAATATGTTCTAACACAATAACTCATAAAACGTGCTTCTGATACAGTTATTCTTCCACCCATTTTCAACCATTTTACTTTAATAAGCATTAATTGTGTTATTTGTACTAATAATCTATAAACATCGTTATATCTACACCATTTTGTTTCAAATTATATAAACTCTAAACGAACTTTTCGCTCTAAATTATGTTTTCTTTTATTTGTCATATTATAAAAAACCTCTTTTCTATTATTCTACGATAAAATTTGACTATGTTATCGGCTATTTCCTTTGATGATACACCACTTAACATATCATAATCGAGTGTATCTAAGAAAAAACGCTTTTCTCCTAGTTCACGGGTCTTTACTATGACATACCACATATTTTCGACTGTGGCATAACCATAGTATACTTTTCCTTTTACTTGTTTAGCGACTTTTGTCGCTATCTCTATAACAAAATCTTCATAGATTTCATCGACTTCCGATTTTGTCATTTTTCGATTTTTGTATAACATAATTTGTACCTCTTTTCTACTCTTCTACTTTAACGTAAAGCATTTCTTTTCCTGATAATGCTTTAAAACTTATCACTTTCATATGTGATAATTGTTTGTTTTTCAATATTTGAGAGCGTGTATAGAACTCGTCAATATCGTACTGAATATCGTGTAACCAAAAGCTAGTAGTGGCACTGAGTCTGACTAACGTGCCTAGTTTTATATTAGTAGTCATTTGTTTTCACCTCTTTTCTGTTCTTTGCTCTATTCAATTGTAAGACCTACGCAAAATTAATAACTATATAACTACTTCCGTAATCATCCGCCATAGAATAGATACTATCTATCAAATAGTCGAAATAATCACTAGGTATATCTTTTACAAGTCCATACCATACACCAGTTACAAATTTTGTGTTAAATAACACGTTTTCGTAATCTGGTAAAATCCTAAATAAATCTTGAACTGTCATATTATTACACCTCTTTCTCTTTTCTGTTTTCGTTGAGTTCTACAGCGTATTGTAGAAATTTATCTTCTGGTATTCCATATAACTTTTCAGTTACTTCAACATTCTCAAGTTTTATAAACTTGCAAGTTGGATTTTCTGTATTAAATTGTTTTTCAATTTCCTTGTCTGTTGGTGTACCAACTGTTTCAAGGACGTCGCCTCTGACCTCATTAATTTCAAGGTCAAAATAAGTGACCTCATATTTTGTTACTTTAATTGTGCGTGTAACCATTTTTTGCTTTCTCATAGTTTTTTGTCTCCTTTACTTGTTTGTACTTGTTTATTTGTTACTTGCTGATATTGCTATCAGAGATACAAGTGAGTCGGAGTTGCACCGACTCGCTAGCTTTAAGCTAGCCAGAACTCCTGACTTGTTTTTGATATATAAAGGCAACCTATAAATTCATGGGTTTTGGTATATACATCCATGCGGATTGTGAACATGAACGTATTATATGACTGTATCGTCATATTGTCTATTTGATAGACTGCGCTATCAACAGACAGATACCAATTAAACCACTGTTTATATATCTCTTTTTTGGCTTCGCTAGGCTTTGCGAAGCAATCCGTTAATGTACGGACTTGTGTAATAGGATGTAATTCACCCTTGAAATGCCTGATTTTAAAAGTTTCATTATTCAATTCTACATATTTCTTCATATCAATTACCCCTTTCCTTTATCTTTAAGTACATTATATAGGTCAGATGTGAACAGCGTATGACCAATTTGTAAACAAATTGTGAACATTTTATATAGTACTATGGTACTAAGTTAGACGCAACTAACTTCGCGCACTCACGGTACTACGTTGACGTGCTAACGCTGTACCACTGCAACGCGTCACCACTTTACCACTGCGCAGTGTCAACCTTGTACCGCATGGCGGTACGGGGTAGGCACCAAAAAACCGAAGTTAAGTACCAGGG
>ERZ857775.2738-NODE-2738-length-16102-cov-8.248146_pt1 | contig 16102 bp, 14 predicted proteins | sample MGYA00519698_ERZ857775 | MGnify/ENA primary metagenome ERZ857775 (study PRJEB31778, sample SAMEA3449363) | human gut metagenome | biome: human gut; feature: human-associated habitat; material: faeces | place: United Kingdom | collected 2010/2012 ...
TGAGCAGCTGGGGCGAAGAATAGAGCAGCTCCTTTTGCAGCCGCGCCCATGTGCGGAACGGGAACAGCTCCGGGTCTACCCCGCGGGTGGAAAGGTCGTACCGCACCGGCAGCACAGGCGGTTCCGGTTTTGGCGGTGCGGGCTGTTCCGGCCCGCCGGCAGGCCGGGACGGCAGGGCCAGATATTCCTGTACATAAAAGCCGCTGCGCTCCCGCGATTCCAGATACCCTTCCGCCGCCAGCATCTGATAGGCGGCATCCACCGTATTCACCGAGACGGACAGCTCTGCCGCCAGCCGCCGCTTGCCGGGCATCCGGGTGCCCGCCGCAAGGGTGCCGCTTCGCATCTCTCCGGCAAGGCTGCGGTACAGCTGTTCGTACAGCGGCACCGCCGAGGCCGCATCCAGCGCTGTTGTCAAGTGGAACACAAAACCCCTCCTCTTTTTGGGCAGTCTCCCAAACTGACCCTATAAAAAAACTCCATTCTGGGTATTTTCACGGGTTCAGTTTTGCGTATAATAAGAGCATACCCGCCGAGACCAAAAAAGTCAATCGGTTTTATGGGTTTTGTGAAAATGGAGGGAATACATCATGTCAACAACCGCAATGTGGCTGCTGCTGGCAGTCGTCGTCATCGTTATCCTCTTTGCCAGTGTGCTGTATAAGCGCACCTTTACCGTGCACGAGCTGGCGCTCACCGGCGTCATGGCCGCGCTGAGCCTTGTGGCCTACCTGTTCTTCCGGGTGCCGTTCTACGGCGGCTCCTCGTTCCATCTGGGCAACACCTTCACGGCCCTGACTGCCCTGCTGCTGGACGGCGTGTCCGGCGGTCTGGCCGGTGCCATCGGTCTGGCGCTGGCCGACATTCTGGCCGGTGATCCGGGTTACGCCGTCACCACCTTTGTGCTGAAGTTCATCATCGGCATCACCTGCGGTGCCGTGGCACACAAGGCCTTCAAGCTCCGCGACCTCGACCGCCACAGCGCCGGTTACCTCGTCAAGGTCATCGTGGCTGCCGGTTCCGGTCTGCTGCTGAACGTGGTCACCGACCCGTTCCTCGGCTACTTCCGCAACGTTTACATCTTCGGTCAGGAGTACACCGTCGCACAGGCTCTTTCCAAGATCGCCGGCGGCGTCACCTTCGTCAACAGCGTGGCCTCCACGGTCTGTGCTGTCATCCTCTACCTCGCCCTGCGCCCGGCGCTGGAACGCGCCAATCTCCTGCCCAAGGGTGAGAAGAAGCACTGAGCATTTCTCGAACCTCTCCACAGGTCTCTGACAAAACAAAATGTCCCGGTCTGGCATTCATTCGATGCAAACCGGGACATTTTGTTATTCTTTCTCAAACACCAAGAACCGGAAGGCGATGTCCGTCGTCAATTCCGGGAGGGCGGCGAGGCGGGCCGCGCCGTCGCGGGGCGTCTTCCAGTAGTAGGGCGTCATAGCGAAAAGCGCTTCGAGCTGGGCAGCGGGCACCGTGATGGTGCCGGAGACTTCCCGCTCTCCAATGGGGCGGAAGCCCTCATAGGCCACCTGCTGCACCGGATTTTTGTAGGGCGTATCGTAGAGGATCGCCTTCATCTGGTACAGATGCTCCGCGCCGGGCACCACATAGATCATCCGCCCGCCGGGGCGCAGGACGCGGAGGAACTCCTCCCGCGCAAAGGGCGAGAAGCAGTTCAGCAGCAGGTCGGCCCAGCCGGTGCGGACGGGCTGGGCAAAGCTGGACGCCACGGCGTACCGGGCTGCGGGCAGAGCTTTGGCGGCCCAGCGGACCGCCGGTTTTGCGATGTCGAACCCGGCCAGCGCCAGCGGCTGTTCCGCCGCTTCGAACTGCCCGGCGATGCACCGGTCATACCAGCCCTCGCCGCAGCCCGCATCCAGCAGGTGCAGCGGCGCATCCGGCGCGGCGGGCTGGCCGTATTCGAGACAAAGCTTGCCCAGCGCCTGACCAAAGATGCCGTAGTACCCCCCGTTGAGGAAGGCGCGGCGGGCGGCGACCATCTCCTTGCTGTCGCCGGGGGCCTTGGTGCGCATACTCTGCACCGGCAGCAGATGCCAGTAGCCCTCCTTGGCGCGGTCAAAGCAGTGGCCGGAGGGGCACTTCAGGTCCTGCTCACCGGTCAGCGGCCCGCCGCACAGCGGGCACTGCCACGGCTCACATTTCATCGCTGTGATCCTCGATGGGGGCCGTTGCACCGCCGTGGGCGTTCATATACTCCTCGAAGTTGGTGAACTTCTGCTGCGGCGGGCGGCGGCTGATGAGCACAAGGCCCGGATCTTCGTCCCGGCTGGGAGCAGCAGCACGGCCGCGCCCGCGGGAGGTCTCCTGCTTGGGGGCGCGGGGCGCACGGGCGGGCTGGCTGCTGCGCTCACTGCGGGGTTTGCCGCTCTGGGCACTGTTCTGGGCCGGGCGGGCAGCGCGGTCGCCGTTACGCTCCGTGCGCTCATTGCGGCTGCCGCGGGCCGGGCGGCTCTGGCCGTTCTGGCCGTTCGGCTGGGCATTGCGGCGGTTCTGGCCGCTGCCCTGTTCGCTCTTGGCGTTGTTGGCTGCCGGAGCGGCCTTGGCGGCGGGCTGAGCCGGGGCGGCCTTCTTCACAGGGCGGAGCGGCGTTGCCTCCGGGGCGCTCACGAAGTGGGGGTCAAACTTGGGCTGCGCATTGCTGCCCCGGTTGGGGGCGGTGGCACTGTCCTCGCGGCGGGGGCGGTTATTATTGGAACGGCGGTTTTCATTGCGCCCGCCGGAAGTTCGCTTCTGATTTTCGTCCATGGATGGTTCCTCTTTCGGTTGAGATTTCAACGGCTGCTTTTCTGCGGCCGGTTTTTCTTTTTTGGGTCTGGCCGGTTTCACGGCCTTGGCGGGCTGTTCCGGCTTGGCAGCCGGGGCTTCGGCTTCCGCCTTGGGCTTTTTGCCCCGCACCGGCGGCTCCTTCTTGGCGGGGGCGGGCACGCCGTCCCACGGGTGGCCGGACACCACCGGGATCTTCTGGCGGTTCAGCTTTTCGATGCCGGCCAGATACTCCTGCTCCTCCGGGGCGCAGAAGCTGACAGCGGTGCCGTCTGCGCCCGCGCGAGCCGTGCGGCCGATGCGGTGGACGTAAGTTTCCGGCACTTCGGGCAGGTCGTAGTTGAAGACATGGGACAGCTCGCTGATGTCGATGCCGCGGGCAGCAATGTCGGTGGCGACCAGCACCTTGGTCTGCCCGGCCTTGAAGCCTTCCAGTGCGGCCACACGGGCGGACTGGCTCTTGTTGCCGTGGATGGCGGCGGCAGGGATGCCCTGCTTGTTCAGATCTTTTGCGATCTTATCCGCGCCGTGCTTGGTGCGGCTGAAGACCAGCGCGTTCTGCACCGGCGGATTCAGGTTCTGGATGAGCCACGGCAGCAGGAATTTCTTGTTGCCCTTCTCGACGAAGTACAGGCTCTGGTCGATGCGGTCCACCGTGCTGGACACGGGGTCCACCTTGACGAAGGCGGGGTCGTGCAGGATGCCCGCCGCCAGCTGCTCGATCTCCTTGGGCATGGTGGCGCTGAACATCAGGTTCTGGCGCACTTTGGGCAGCTTTGCGATGACCTTCTTCACGTCATGCACAAAGCCCATGTCCAGCATCCGGTCGGCCTCGTCCAGCACGAAGATCTCGATGCTGCCGAGGTCGATGAGCCCCTGCCCCACAAGGTCGTTCAGGCGGCCGGGGCAGGCGATGAGGATATCGACGCCCTTTTTGATGGCTGCCACCTGCGGGGCCTGACCCACACCGCCGAAAATGACGGTGCTGCGCAGGGAGAGGTACTTGCCGTACATTTCAAAGCTCTCGCCGATCTGCAGAGCCAGCTCACGGGTGGGGGTGAGGATCAGGGCGCGGACGGCCCCTTTCTTCTTCGCAGGGTTCGCGGTCAGGCGGTCGAGCATGGGCAGCGCAAAGGCTGCGGTCTTGCCGGTGCCCGTTTGGGCGCAACCCATCAAGTCCCTCCCGGCCAGCACCGGCGGGATGGCCGATGCCTGAATGGGCGAGGGGGATTCGTAACCCGCCTCCGCAACGGCACGCAGCAGCGGGGCGGACAGATTCAGTTCGTTAAAAGTCATGGTTCTCCTGTATCAATAAAATGTTTCCCTCTTTGCCAGAAGCTCCCCCTGCTGGGGGAGCTGGCATTTCGTAACGTTTATTCTTTGATCTTACGGCACTCGATGTAGTACCGCTTTTCCTCCGCATGGCCCATGCTGAAGGTCTTGCGGGGCAGCACGCCGCCCATCACGATGCCTTTGAACAGGTCGCTCTTTTCAAAGGGCGGCAGCAGGAAGGCCACGCCGCCCTGCTGTTTGCACAGGGCACGGACGGCGGGCTCGTCGTGGACGTAATCCACGCGGGCCTCGATGTGGCGGGCCATAAAGTATTCGATGAAGGTGTCGATGGTGCCGACGGTCAGGGGCGCAATGGGGCGCTCGAAGCTGAGCACGTTGGCAATGTGGGGGCCCGCCAGCGTAAAGGACTGCTGCTTGGCATCGCCGAAGCAGATGCCCGCGTTGTTGGAGTCGCTCCACGCGATGAGGGCCAGCAGCACCGCGCCGCAGTCCACATTGAACAGCACGCGGTGGATGGGCTCGATCTCAATGGCCGGGGAGTGGACGTTGCACACCTCGGCAAGGCACCACCGAGCCGGGTGGTGTTCCCGCTGCTCCGGGGTCAGGGTGGGCTTCAGCTCCTCCCAGCAGGCCTTGGCGGAAGCCAGCGAGTGATTGCCATCGCCGACGGCCAGCGTCAGCGGCGCGGCCCCCTTGGCCTCCGGGTATTTGGCGTCAAAGGCTTCCTGACTGCCCAGTTGCTGCAAGGCGGCGTCGATCTGGGCCAGCAGCGCCGGGTCCTCCACGGCCCAGCCCGCAATGTGGCCGCCGCCCAGCATCAGTTCGCCCTCGTAGACTTTGCGCAGCTGCGCCTTTTTCTCACCGATAGGCTCGATGAGGGTGCAGTCCGGGTCGTCGGCCAGCATCATGATGTGGGGCGTTTCGAGGCTGGCCCCCCGCCGGACGGCCATCCGGGGCGGGATGCGGCTCTCCACCGTGTGCTCGCTGGGGCGGATGTCCGCCTTGGCGCCCTCGGCGTAGCTGTAGGCTTCGAGGTCGATCTTGCCCACGAGGCCCTGCCGCACCCGGCCGCTCTGCTCGGTGCGCTCCACGTAGATGAAGCCGTCCACGGCGCGGGTCAGCACCGACTGGGTGTATTCGTCCATGGCCGCATGGATCGTTTCGATCTTCCGGGGGACATCCTCGTCTTCCAGATACACTTCCGGCAGGATCAGGTTCAGCGCACTGGGTGAACCTGCCGCTGCCCATTCCGCCTTTTCCCAATAGGAGCGGTCGCTGGTGAACTGGTCACAGGCCACGCAGCCCCACTGCTCCAGTTTGATCTGCTCCGACGGCAGCAGGATATGTGCCGGGGAAAAGCAGGATGTTTTTTTCATATCACATTCCTCCCTCTCATGAAAGGGTTTCGCAGGTTCATTCAAAAATTCCAGCCGTCGGGTCCCACACGACGACATGTTCCGCACCCGCCTCGGTCTGGCTCTGGATAAGGGCGGTGTGCTCCTCGTCGGTCATGGTGGAAGCCGAGGGCACCCGCACCAGCAGGTTCTTCACGCCCAGCTCCACCGCCGGGACGCCCAGCGTCGGGGAGGTGCCGGTCACCTCGGCCAGTGTATAGCTGTACCAGAGGGTCACACTGCCGCCGAAACGCCGTTCCCACGCGGTGATGTCTGCCGTCAGCTGGTCGGCGCGGCCCACACCGTTGGTGGAGCCGTAGTCCTGCTTGCTGCTGGTAGAGGAGGGGAACTGGACATTTTCCAGCACGATCTGGTCAAAGCCCGCCGTGTGCAGCTCGTCGATGAGGTCGCCGATGTACTGCACCGCCTCGGCGGCATAGGGGTTCAGCCACGGATTGCCGCCAGCGGACGCCTTGTTGTCCAGCCAGAGGTACTCCTGATTCTTATACCGGATGGCCATGGCGTGATCCACGCGGGCACCGGCGGGGTCCCGGAAGGCGGCAAGCTTCGCCACCGGGATCAGGCCCTCGTCCTTGAAGATGGAGGCCACCTTGGCCGGGTCCACCGTCACGCCGGCAGGGCTGGCCGCTGCGGCGGGCACCTGCGAAGCGTAATAGACGGCGCCGGCGGCATCCTTCAGGGTGACGACCGCGTACTTCGCGCCCTGCGCAGCGAGCTGCTGGGCTGCGGCGCGGATGGCGGCATCATCGGTCAGGGTCGTGAGGTCGGCCTCTGCCCAAGCGCCCTCCACGATGGCGGTGCCGTCCACAGCGGGCGTCACCACCTCCGGCTGGGCCTCCGAAGAAGCTGCCGGTTCCTCCGCCACAGACGACGCCGTGCTCTCGGCTGCGGACGAAGCGCTCCCGCCCGCCGGGGAGGAGGCGGAAAGATCCCGGTTGCGCACGACGGTGTACCACGTATGGGTCGCCCAGTCCAGCACATGCGGTGCGGCCACCCATGCAGCGGCCAGCACCACGAGGACCAGCACCGCGATGCCAATGCCCTTTTTCACCCGCATCTCGCGGCTGTAAAAGCTGCGCCGGTAGCGCTTGACCTTCTGGCGTTTTGGATATTTTGCCATAATGAACCACCCTCCCTTGGGGTCTTTACAAGATCACGGAATGGCCGGTAAAGCCATAGATGGCCAGCGCCAGCACACCGATGTAGATCAGCGTGATGGGCAAGCCGCGAAACGCTTCCGGGATGGCCCGGCTGCGCAGACGATTCTGGGCTTCCGTCACCAGCATGACGGCCAGCAGATAGCCGAGGCCGCTGCCAAGGCCGAAGCCGATGGACTGCTCCAGCGTAAAGCTCTGGGTGCGCTCGACCAGAACGGTGCCCAGCACGCCGCTGTTCACGGCGGCGATGGGCAGGATGCGGATGAGCTGGCCGCTGCGCGGGCCCTTGGCCAGCTTCAGGACCACCAGCTCAAACAGGCAGACCACCGCGATGCACGCAAGGTACACCACCGGGCGAAGCTGGGCGCGGTTGGGCAGCGGGGCGAGGAGGCGGCCCGCATAAAAGGCCAGCGGAGCCACCAGTACCTGCGTGATGCAGAGCATCAGCGCGAACCACCAGCTGCTGGTCCGCTTGTCGCCGACCAGTTGGACAAGGCGGGAAACGCCGAGGCCGCGGGTGAAGATGGCATTCTGGGCAAAGATGGCCAGCACCGCGTAGCTGAAGAACACGCCCACAAGATGCAGCACTTCGCTCATTCTTTCTTCTCCTTCCCGCTCTCTTGGCTCTGGGGATGTACGGCCAGATAGCCGCGCGCCTCATTTTTCAGGTATTCGCGCTGTCTGCGGGCCAGCGCACGCCAGACGGCGCACACCACGCCCAGCACGATGAAGCCGCCCGCCGGCATACTGGCCATGGGCAGGATGGAGCGGCTCAGCTCCACGCCGAACACGGTGCCGAAGGCCAGCCACTCGCGGACGCAGCCAAGGATCAGCAGGAGCAGCGCGTAGCCCAGCGTGATGCGCAGACCTTTCGAAACAGCCTTGTGCATGGACTCCTGCACCCGGCCAAACCGGTAGGTCAGCAGCGGCTCCACCACCAGCATGGGCAGGTAGACGCCCATCGTCAGCAAGTCGGTGCCGAACAGCATGTTCAGGATGGGGTAGGCAGCGAGGTAGACCACCGCCGCACTGCCGCTGTACACAAAGGCACGGGGCAGCAGCTTCTTTTCCAGCTCCTCCGGCTCCGGGCGCTCGTCCCGCAGCGGGCACAGGCGGCTCAGAAGGCACGCCAGCATCCGGGAAGGCGTCAGCAGCAGGGCCACGGCCACCGCCAGCATCGCGGCGTTTTTGCCCGAAGTGGCAAGGACCACCAGCGGAGCCAGACCCATGCCCTGCATCACGACAGGGTTGTTTTTGAAAATGCGGTCATGGTGCGCGAACTTTTCAGGGTCGCGCGCGATCGCTTCGGCAATATGACGTCTCATTCCGCATCCTCCTTCCGGTTCAGCAGCCGATAGAGGCGGGTCTCGGTGCGGTCCAGCCAGCCGGAAATGCTGTTGACCGTGAGTAGCGCAAAGCAGACGCCCGTATCATAGACGCCGAAATAGCGGAACCCCATGGTCGCGGCACCCACCAGCACGCCGTACAGGATGCGGCCGATGCGGTGGTGGGCGCAGGTGTAGGGCTCGTTGAGCAGGAACACCGCGCTGAAGAGCATCGCGCCGGTCAGCAGCTCGTCCCGCACACACTGCAAACGGGAGAGCAGACCTGCCGCGAAAGAGGCGTCCATCAAACCCACCTGACGGGGGAAGAAGAAGGCAATGAGGGCGCTCGTCACCAAGAAACTGACGGTCGCGCTCAGGCGGGTATCCTTCTGCAGCCAGAGGAAGAACCCGCACGCCAAGATCACCAGCGCAGCACCGGTGCCCATGGGGGCGGCGTACTCGCCCAGCCCCAGCGACAGGGAGCCGATGTTCAGGATGCCGCCGCTGCGCAGAGTCTGGGAGACGGTGTCGGACACCGGCACGCCGGAAGCGTCCCACAGCGGGATGTTCGTGTAGGGCTGCGGGTAGCGGAACACCTGTTCCGGCCACGACACCGCCGCCACCGTGTAGCCGACAGCAGCCGGATTGAAAGGATAGCTGCCGTAGCCGCCGAAGACCTCCTTGCCGATAAGGACACCGGCCAGCACGGCGGCGATGAGAACGTACCAGTCCACCGTCACCGGCATCAGCAGGGCGATGAGGAGGGCAAAGCTCTCGTTGGAGCAGTCCTTGGGTTGGTAGACGCGGCGGCGGAGCAGCGAGACCAGACGGTCGCAGAGGTTGCCGGTCAGCAGGGCCGCGCCGCAGAGCAGCAGCGGCCGCAGCCCGTACAGGAAGCAGGACACGCACAGCAGCGGCACCACCATCCAGCAGAGGTGCTTGTAGTAATGGCCGGTCTTGGCCAGCTCCCGCTCCTGCGCACGGATCAAAGTTTCATCCATGGTGCGGCTCCTCTCACAGAGCGGCCAGACGGCGCACAGCGGCCGCCGGGTCGGCTGCGCCGAAGACGGCGCTGCCCGCCACGAGGATGTCGGCCCCCGCTTCCACGCAGAGGGGCGCGGTGGTGTCGTCCACACCGCCGTCCACTTCCAGCAGGAAGTGAGCGCTGCGCTTGGCCCGCTCTTCCCGCAGCCAGCGCAGCTTTTCCAGCGCCGAGGGCATGAACTTCTGCCCGCCAAAGCCCGGCTCCACGCTCATCACCAGCACAAGATCCAGCTGGTCGAGGTAGGGGCTGAGCGCCTCCGGGGCGGTGCCCGGCTTGATGGTCAGGCCCACCTTGCAGCCCTGCGCCTTGATGGCGTCGATGGTGGCTTGGATGTCGTCCTCGCATTCGAGGTGGAAGTTCTGCAAGGTGGCACCGGCCTTGGCGAAGGGTTCCGCATAGGCCAGCGGATGACTGATCATCAGGTGGACATCGTAGAAGGCGGCGGGCATCCCCTTGTGGAGGCTTTTCAGCACCGGCACGCCGAAGCTGATGTTCGGCACAAAGTGGCCGTCCATCACGTCGTAGTGCAGCATCTGCGCTCCGGCGTCCAGAACCATCTGGCAGTCGGCACCCAGCTTGGTAAAATCAGCCGAAAGGATCGAAGGACTTACAATCGTCATGTCGTTTGTACTCTCCGTTATTTTTACGAAAAATTTTGCTATTTGGCCCGGTTCTGTCGCTCCTGTGCAGACAGAATTCAGGGTAGACATAGCTATTTTTATTTTACATGAAAACACGCAAAAAATCAAACCCACAGCCGTGTTTTTCACGGAAAAGACGCAAAAATCCATTTCACGGCCCCGGCAATACAAAAAGCAGCCAAGCCGCTCCCGGATGCGGAGCAGCCTGACTGCGCAGATTTTAATCCACCGGTTTCATGCTGGCGGGGTCTTCCACCGGCACTGGGCGGCCCGATTCGTCCGGCAGACGCTTGATCTCGCCGGGGTTGGGCGGGCAGGTGGGCAGGGTGAAGACGAACTGGCACCACTCGCCCTGCTGGCTCTCGACCCGGATCTGGCCGCCGGACAGGTTGACCAGCACCTTACAGATATTCAGGCCGAGGCCCGCGCCCCGCGCGTGGAGTCCGCGGGACTTGTCTTCCTTATAGAAGCGCTGGAACACATGGGGCAGCGCCTCCGGGCTGATGCCCTGCCCGGAGTTCCAGATGGAAACTTCCACCTCCGGGCCCAGCTTCTCGACCTTGAACTTGATGGTCCCGCCCGCCGGGGTGAACTTGATGGCGTTATCCAGCAGGTTGTACGCGACCTGATGGATCAGATCCGGGTCGGCGTAGACGAGGACTTTCTCGTCCATGGTCAGGCCCTCCAGCTCGATCATGCCGTCGTTGATCCGCTGCTCGGCCGAAAGAGCCACGCCGGTCAGGGTCTCCCAGATGTTGAACATCCGGGCGTTGACCTGATACTCGCCGCTCTCCAGCTTGGACAGATCCAGCATGTTCTGGATCAGCCGGGCAAGGCGGCCCGTCTCCTCCGAGACGAGCTGCAAATAGTGGTTCTGCATATCGGGCGGGATGGTCCCGTCCAGAATGCCGTCGATGAAGCCCTTGATGGTGGTCATCGGGGTGCGCAGCTCGTGGGCAATGTTGCCCATGAACTGCCCACGGGAGTTGTCGTTGGACTGGATGTTCTCCGCCATCCGGTTGAAGGTGTTGGCCAGATCGGCCACCTCGCCTTCGCCCTCCACGCCCTCGACCCGGACGGAGAAATCGCCCCCGCCGAACCGCTGGGCCGCATCGGTGATCTTCTGGAGCGGGTCGGTGAGCCGCCGCATCAGGAAGGAGGTCACCACGCTGGCGCAGAGCAGCATGATGCAGGCCGAGAAGAAGAAGTTCGACCCGAACTCTTCCTTGAAGGCCGTCAGCCGTGCGCCGGAGGAGCAGAGGAACAGATACCCGCTGCACACGCCCTGCGCATCCCGCGTCTGCCGGACGGAGACGTAGCTCTTTTCGGTCAGCACACCGTCCAGCGTGCTCAGCACGTGGTAGGGCTTATCCTCCCCCACCTTGGCTATCAGCTCTTCGGGCACAGTCTCCTTAGCCAGCAGCTCCGGATTGGACGTGATGAGAACGCTGCCGTCCTCATCGGTGAAAAAGAGGTAGGCCTCCGCGCTCTCGCCGATGATCACCAGCTTGTCGCTCAGCGCATCCAGCTCGTCGCCGCCGGGCAGCGCCGCCTGCTGCACCACGTAGTCCGCCGCCCGCTGGGTGACCTCGGCCACGCTGTCCAGCGTCTCGTAGCGCTCCTGCGCGAAATAGCGGTTGAACAGGACCCATTCCGAGAATCCCATCACCGCCGTGCCCAGCACCAGAAGGGTCGCCACCATCGAAAAGAAGGTGACGGAAATACTTTTGCGCATTACTGACGCACCTCGAACTTATAGCCCACGCCCCAGACGGTCTTGAGCTCCCACTTGTCGGAAGCGCCTGCCAGCTTTTCGCGCAGGCGCTTGACATGGACATCGATGGTGCGGCTATCGCCGTAGTACTCAAAGCCCCACACCTCGTCCAGCAGCTGGTCGCGGGTGTAAACACGGTTGGGGTGGGAGGCCAGGCAGTTCAGCAGCTCCAGCTCCTTGGGGGGAGCCTCCACCACCTTGCCCTTGACCCGCAGCTCGTAGCTGTTCATGTCCAGCCGCAGGTTGTCGAACTCGATCACGCCCTCGGTGCTCTCGGCTGCAGCCGAGGTGGTCTGGCAGCGGCGCAGCACCGCCTTGATGCGGGCCACCACTTCCTTGGCGTCAAAGGGCTTGACCATGTAATCGTCGGCGCCCAGCTCCAGGCCCAGCACCTTGTCAAAGGTCTCGCCCTTGGCGGTGAGCATCATCACCGGGGTATTGCCCGCCTTGCGGATGCGGCGGCACACTTCCAGGCCGTCCATCCGGGGCATCATCACATCCAGCAGCACCATGTCGGGCTTGATCTGGTTGAATTTTTCCAGGCCCTCCTCGCCGTCGCCGGCCGTGGTGACCTGATAGCCCTCCTTGGTCAGGTACAGGCGCAGCAGCTCACAGATGTTGGCGTCATCATCCACCACAAGGATCTTTTCGTTTGCCATAAAGGTTTCCTCCCGTCTGGTCTATCCAATGGCCGCCGCGCTTGCGGCAGGCCGTGTGTCAAAAAGGCTCTCCATCTTTTATTATACTGGAGAGTTATGACAAAATAAAGAAGGTTTTGTATGATTTTTTCACAAACTCCGTTCTTCTGCCCATCCGGATGTGCCCGGCCCGGCGGCCGCATTTCGGTCTGACATCACACGTCGGTCGATGGATGCATTTCGCCGGGTCAGGTCCGCTCCTATCGACGAGGCATCAGCGGCGCGTTTTTGCCCCTTCGAGCCGAAAAACCGCACAAAACAGCGTCATCCGGTTTGTACAGGCCGCCAAAATTGCCGCCGGGCGGGAAAAGTTCCTTGCATTTTACCGGGCGGGATGTATACTGAAACCGTACCGGGTTTGTACTACAAGCCGGGGCTTCATTCCTGCATCGCAAGCGGTGCCGCACCGCTTTATGTTTTGAGAGAAGAGAGGTATTCCCCATGGCTGAATGTTTTTACTGTGAAAAAGACAACGAAAAGCGCAAGGCTCTGATGCTGGACGTCTGCGAGCTGCCCTACAGCATCGTATACCTGTTCCGCGACCAGAAGAACAAGGGCCGCTGCGTGGTGGCCTTCAAGGGCCACAAGACCGAGTACTTCCAGCTGACCCCGGAGGAGAACGCCGGTTACTTTGCCGACGTGGCCAAGGTGGCGAAGGTCCTGGACGAGCTGTACCACCCGGACAAGATCAACTACGCCACCTACGGCGACGGCATGCCCCATGTGCATGTGCACATCGTGCCCAAGTACAAGGGCGGCGTGAGCTGGGGCCAGCCCTTCAGCGACAGCCTGCCCAAGGTGCTGCTGACCGACGCCGAGTACGACGCCATGATCGCCGACCTGCGCGCAAAGCTGCTGTAATTTTCACCTGTGCCGGCCCGTCGGGGGATGCCTTGCTCCCCGGCGGGCTTTTTGTCTGCCCCAAAGGGCCAATCTTGCCAAAACGCTTGCGCTCCCCCGGTGCTTTGCGTATAATGATAGATGTATTGTTATGCCCAAAAAACGTGTAAGGAGCGTATTTTATATGAAGTTAGGTATCGGAGGACCGCTACCTGATTTTATATCTCAATAATCCTCAATAAATACGAATATTACTTGATTTGAAGCGGATTTTGGAACAAACCAACCATATATAACTTCATGTTTTCCTATGCTACTCTATACGAAAATGGCGTAAAAATGGCGTAGAGAAAACTTACACGAGGGATATAGGTACGCCGCTGCTACAAATCAGTTTTCCAACAGGTGTGGGACGCTAACAACTCCCACGCCTGTTTTTTTTGTTGTCCTTCGGGGCAAATATCGGGGATATTATCGCTTGTGCGCCGTTTATTTTTCTCTGCCATATTACCACCCTACATTTCACTTATCTGCCCCTTGTGCGTTACAATCTGCAAATACCCGCCTTTATTTAAGCAAGGGGCAAGCCCATAATGAGCTTGCCCCACTGTCATTCGGAAGTTCAGACGGTGAACAATCCGTTCACCGATTTATTCCTCGCTTTCATTATCGCTGGCGGCATTTCTATAATCCTCCTGCACACCCTCGGAGAGGTCAAAACACATCGTTTTTGCGTCTGCGACCCAAAAGCCACGCACACGATAGCGTTTATCGCTTTGCCAAACGCCCTCCATAGCGGCACGAATGGGGTCAACCAGATTCTTGTTGGTGATGCTGACCGTGGCCTTCTGCTCACCCTTCGGCTTGGAGAACTTGTAGCCCCTCTGCTCACTACTCTTACACATACGAACCGCAAAAACCTTGTTTTTTGCGTCAAGCTGGCACAGGACAAAAGCAGGATAGTTCAGGTCATCAAGTACCTTTTTCGTAAAGGTGACACCGTTCTGGTTAATGAAAATGTCGGGGTATGCGTTGGTGTTCGCATCAAGGATCTCAAAGTTCAGTGCGTTAAAATCAAATTTCATAATGGATTTTCCTTTCGGTATTAGAGATTTTTCAGCTCTTTCAGCAGTTCGCGGCGTTCCGAAGCTGTCCAGCGCGGGTCTAAAATGATATACCCTCTGAAATACTTGTCTTTAGAACGTGTGACCGTGAACCGCTTTGGCATAGCGTGTAGCCTTGCCGATTTGCCGGGTAGTGGCTTTTCATCTAAAATCTGTTGCACCTTCTGCCAATCGGATTTTTTTATGATTGCTGTGTGGTGTTCCTCTTTGAAATACTTGTTGAGCATAGTGTTTTTCACTGACTTATGCTCTCGAAAATCAATCGTACAAGTTTTCTGCATGAGTGCGTCCCCGCAATATTTCTCGTTCCGGAGAATACCGCGAATAGTAGCAGCCCGCCAAAAATCTTTCCCTTTAGGCGATTTGATGCCTTGCTCGGTCAGCGCGGCGGCAATTTCTGCGGGGGTTGCACCTTCCAAACAGCTTTCGTAGATGTACTCAACAATCTTTGCTTCTGTTGGCTCGATCAGCAATCGTCCGAAGTGGTCCCAATAGTAGCCAAGCGTGTTTATCACCGAGAATTGGTAGATACCCTCTGCCATGCGCCAGCGAATACCGTTTTTGATGGCTTCGCTCTTTTGCTGTGATTCCAATTCTGCAAGTGCTGACAAGACCGCTATCAGTAGATTGTTGCTGCCATCCCCGATAGAGGACAGCCCTTCGCTTTCAAATCGCACCGGGACAGGTGGAGTCAAGGCGTTCAGAGTACGCAAATTGTTCAAAATATCAACCGTATTTCTACCAAAGCGATTTATGCCCTTTGTCAAAATTAGGTCAATCTTGCCTGCTTTTGCGTCATCAATCATGTCCTTAAATCCCTGCCGCTTGTTCGTGGAAGTGCCGCTTACGCCGTAATCTTGATAGATTTTTACTAACTCCCAATCGGGATTGCTCTCAATTTTGGATTTGAAATAGACAATTTGCATCTCAAAACTGCCTACTTGCTGTTCTTCCTGTGTGCTGACACGGACATAAGCTGCAACACGCATTTTTCGGGGAGTCTGCCCTTGCGCTTGTACGGCTGGGGGTGGCGGTATTATAATTACACCGCCGCTTTCCCGATTCTTGCGGATTCCGTCATGTATGCGCTCCTTGCGTTCCTCCCGATTATCGGCGCGAGTCTTTTTTCGGCGGGACTGCTCTATCTCTTGAGGGTCAAGTTTCTTTGCCATATAAGCCCTCCCTTGCAGATATACGGATATTCCCGATGTGGTTCATAGGCGGCGCACCTCCTCGCTTACTGTTTTTCATTGGACAATTAACCTCCTTGCTGATTGTTATTTATGACTACCCTGCGGCGCATGAGCCAGGGGGTCACACAAAAGAAAACGAGCAGCAGAATTGCTCCTGCTGCCCGAATCGGCACTGCTTCTTATCGGGGGTAGATTTTATCGCCCCCTGCAAGTGACGGATATATGGTTATTTGATTTACAATGCCTTAACCGTGTCGATAAACTGGCTCATGCTCACCGCACCCGGCAAGAGGTTTTCCTCATTCTCAAACACCATGTAATAGCGGAAATTCTTGCCCGCTGCTGTGCGCCACGCTTGACCGAGTGCGATTTTCTCCCGGCTGTCATCATTTTTCAGATGTTCGCCCTTAGTTTCCGCACAGATGAGCTTGCCGCTCTGGGTCATAATCAGAATATCGGGGTAGTGCTTGATAAAGCCGTTAATTGCAAAGTCTTGACGTGCAATATTTCTGTGCCACCAGCGGACATTCGGCAGGGCGGTCAACTCTACAATCAACTTCTGTTCCAGTTTGTTCATGTCACCGTCCTCTGCTGCATACAGAGAACGGGCATATATGTCGGTATATGTGGCAGGATGGATAGAGGGGCGCAGACGGAAATAGGGCTTGCAGACGATGCGCTCCGTTTCCAGCCACCTTTCAAAGTTTTCTCGATAATGGGATTCCAGTAGCGTTTCAATTTTGGCGCGGATCTTTGCCGCATAGCCCAGCGGGGCTTTCTCCATAGCGGCAAGCTGCGCCTTATCCATAT
>ERZ857775.2743-NODE-2743-length-16075-cov-3.657054_pt1 | contig 16075 bp, 9 predicted proteins | sample MGYA00519698_ERZ857775 | MGnify/ENA primary metagenome ERZ857775 (study PRJEB31778, sample SAMEA3449363) | human gut metagenome | biome: human gut; feature: human-associated habitat; material: faeces | place: United Kingdom | collected 2010/2012 ...
TGCAGGATGCTATTCGTTCGGTGACGGCTCCGGTGATAGAGGTACATATCTCTAACGTGCACAGTCGCGAAGCGTTTCGTCACGTTTCCATGATTGCCTGTGCGTGCAGAGGGGTTATCTGTGGTTTCGGACTCGATTCGTACCGGCTGGCGCTTGAAGCTCTGAAAGGATGCGCCGGTGAATAATGCGCCGATGTGTTCATGAAAGGTATGTACTAATGTCATAATGGTAAAGAATATAATAAAATAAGTATAGATAAATATAATTAATGTGTGGCTATGCCGAACGGTAATCGGCTATGAATGCATTAACAAATTAAACAATTATTCAAGATGTTGCTGAAACAGACCAAAATCGTAGCTTCCATCTCAGACAGGCGCTGTGATGTAGACTTTATAAAACAGTTGTTCGATGCCGGAATGAACGTTGTTCGTATGAATACGGCTCATGCCAGCCGTGAGGGTTTCGAGGCATTGATTGCCAATGTGCGTGCCGTTTCAAATCGCATTGCTATCCTGATGGATACCAAAGGTCCGGAAGTGCGGACTACCGCGAATGCGGAACCGATTCCTTACCAGATCGGTGAAAGAGTGAAGATTGTCGGTAACCCCGATTTGGAAACGACTCGTGAGTGCATTGCCGTTTCATGCCCCAATTTTGTGCGCGATCTCAATGTAGGTGGAACCATTCTTATCGATGACGGTGATCTGGAACTTCGGGTGATCGATAAAACGGATGACTATCTGATATGTGAAGTTCAGAATGAAGCAACTTTGGGTAGCCGTAAAAGTGTGAATGTGCCGGGTGTACGTATTAACTTGCCTTCGTTGACGGAAAAAGACCGTAACAATATATTATATGCCATTGAAAAGGATATTGATTTTATCGCCCATTCGTTTGTCCGTAACAGGCAGGATGTGCTCGATATCCGTGAAATACTTGATGCGCATAACAGTGATATTAAAATTATCGCCAAAATTGAAAATCAGGAGGGAGTGGATAATATTGACGAGATACTTGAAGTGGCCGATGGCGTTATGGTAGCGCGTGGTGACTTGGGTATCGAGGTGCCGCAGGAACGTATTCCGGGCATCCAGCGTACGCTTATCCGCAAATGTGTATTGGCTAAGAAACCGGTCATCGTGGCTACGCAGATGCTGCATACGATGATTAATAATCCACGTCCGACTCGTGCGGAGGTTACTGATATCGCCAATGCCATCTATTATCGTACGGATGCCTTGATGCTGAGTGGTGAAACTGCTTATGGGAAATATCCGGTGGAAGCCGTGAAAACCATGACGAAAATTGCTGCACAGGCGGAAAAGGATAAGTTGGAAGAAAACGATATCCGCATTCCGTTGAATGAGAATAGCAATGACGTGACGGCTTTCTTGGCGAAGCAGGCTGTGAAAGCAACGGCGAAATTGAAAATGCGCGCCATCATTACCGATAGTTATAGTGGACGTACGGCCCGTAATCTGGCTGCTTTCCGTGGTAAATACCCTGTATTGGCTATTTGTTACAAAGAGAAAACGATGCGTCATCTGGCTCTTTCCTATGGTGTGGAAGCGATTTATATGCCGGAGTTGGCAAACGGACAGGAGTACTATTTCGCAGCTTTGCGCCGTTTGCTGAAAGAGGGACGTTTGCAGCCTGCCGATATGGTAGGTTACTTGAGTAGCGGTAAAGCCGGTACGCAGACTTCTTTCCTTGAGATCAACGTTGTGGAAGATGCGTTGAAGCATGCGGAGGAAACGGTACTGCCTAATAAAAACAGATATTTGTAATTTGAGATTGGACGATTTACGATTGAAAGAACTATTGTCTTGTGATAGCAGTGTAATTTCAATCGTAAATCGTAAATTGTCCAATCGTCAATCCTTCCACTTGTATAGTCTTGATTTCACTGATGTATGGAAACTATTGATGAATATATCTTGCGTCATATTGACGATGAAGGCGATTACTTGAAAGCATTGTATCGGGATACTCATGTCAAGTTGCTTCGTCCCCGTATGGCTTCCGGGCACTTGCAAGGGAGGATGCTGAAAATGTTTGTCGAGATGATCCGCCCCCGGCAGATACTTGAGATAGGAACTTATAGCGGATATTCAGCTCTTTGTCTTGCCGAAGGCTTGAGTGAGGGAGGAATGCTTCATACATTTGAGATTAATGACGAGCAGGAGGATTTTACCCGCCCTTGGCTGGAGAAGTCCGCTTATGCTGATAAGATAAAGTTTTATATCGGTGATGCTCTTGAATTGGTGCCGAAGTTGGGTATTACGTTCGATCTTGCTTTTGTAGACGGGGACAAGCGTAAGTATATCGAATATTATGAGATGACACTTGCCCATCTTTCTACGGGTGGTTATATCATTGCAGATAATACATTGTGGGACGGCCACGTATTGGAGGAACATCCGCACAATAATGATTATCAGACTATCGGTATTAAGGCGTTTAATGATCTGGTGGCTTGTGACCCTCGGGTGGAGAAAGTAATTCTTCCTTTGCGTGACGGACTGACGATTATCCGCAAGAAATAAAATAGATATTTTTATTTATGGTGTCATTGAAATATCCATATATATATTGAGTCCATGATCCCATTTTCCCATATAGTAAACTTCTCTCATGCGAAATGGGACATTGCTGTTCAGCGCTATTATTGATTCATTATTCCTGAGTATTCTTTTAGAGAGGACAAATAATACCGGTTCGGTTTGCCGCAAAGATAGCTTTGTGTGTGTAATTCAATAATGAAAACTAAAAATAAGCTATAAATCATTATCCAAACGATATATTTCTGTAACTTTGTGTTCTATACAAGCAGGCTGGAATAGCCTTTGCAATAGAAAAATTACGTTGAACAAACTAACATGTATATTTATGGAAACAACCCGTCAAAATAAAATATCCCGTTTGTTGCAGAAAGAATTGAGTGAAATATTCTTGCTTCAGACAAAGGCGATGACCGGTGTATTGGTATCGGTAAGTGCGGTACGTATCAGTCCCGATATGAGCATTGCACGTGTGTATCTTAGCATTTTCCCATCCGATAAGGGGGAGGAGATGGTGAAGAATATTAATAACAATATGAAATCTATCCGGTACGAACTCGGTACGCGTGTCCGTCATCAGCTACGTATCATCCCCGAATTGAAATTCTTTGTGGATGATTCATTGGATTATATCGAGAAAATAGACTCACTGCTTCAGAAGTGAATCTCCCTTTCTACATAGCCCGGCGTTATCTTTTTTCGAAAAAGAAGCACAATGCCATTAATATCATTTCCGGCATATCAGTATGCGGGGTGGCACTTGCTACGTTAGCGTTAGTCTGTACGCTTTCTGTTTTTAACGGTTTTCAGGATATGGTGGCCAGTTTTTTTACGGCTTTTGATCCGGAGCTGAAAATTACAGTTCGTGAAGGGAAAGTATTTGACGCACAGGACGAACGTATACAAGCGATCCGGGCTTTACCGGAGATTGCCGTGTTTACTGAAACCTTGGAGGAGAATGCGATGGTACAGTATAAAGACCGGCAGACGATGGCTGTAATAAAAGGGGTGGAAGATAATTTTGAGGAACTTACGGCTATCGATAGTATTCTTTATGGCTCCGGTGAGTTTTTGCTCCATGATTCTATTGTGGATTATGGTGTGATGGGTATTGAACTGGTCTCGACTTTAGGTACCGGCATCCAGTTTGTTGATCCGTTGAAAATTTATAGTCCGAAGCGGAATGCGAAGGTGAACATGGCTAATCCTTCCGCTTCTTTTAATATGGATTATCTTTTTTCTCCCGGTGCTGTTTTTGTGGTCAATCAGCAGAAGTATGATAGCAACTATATCCTTACTTCCCTTGCGTTTGCACGACGGATGCTCGACTATACAACCGAGGTTTCTGCCATTGAATTGAAACTGAAACCAAATGCTGGCGTATCTTCCGTCAAATCAAAAATTGCTTCTGTGCTGGGTGATGATTTTGTGGTGCAGGATCGTTATGAACAGCAAGCGGATGTGTTCCGTATCATGGAGATCGAAAAATTAATCTCCTACCTTTTCCTTACATTTATTCTGATGATCGCTTGTTTTAACGTAATCGGTTCACTTTCTATGCTGATTCTCGATAAAAAAGAAGATGTAGTGACTTTACGTAATTTAGGAGCGGACGATCGGCTAATTTCCCGAATATTTCTTTTTGAGGGGAGGTTGATCTCTCTTTTCGGTGCTGTATCCGGAATTGCATTGGGCTTGGCTCTTTGCCTGATACAGGAGAAATTCGGCCTTATCTCTTTAGGTGGGGGAGGCGGTACGTTCTTGGTGGATGCTTATCCGGTCAGTGTCCATTTTTGGGATGTGGTATTGATATTTGTAACGGTACTTGCAGTCGGCTTCCTTTCGGTATGGTATCCGGTACGTTATTTGAGTAAACGATTGCTTTCACATTGAAAAATATAATCAGTTTTGTTTAATTATATTGTCTGATTGAATACCTGTTTTTATTAAGATAGTGATGGTTTTGGAATTGAAAATGGGATACAAAGATGATAGTTTTCAAATATTTGTATATCAGTGTGTTATATGATGACCTTTTCCCTCTACGAGAAACAGGTCGAAACTCGTAGAGAAACAGAGTGAAACTCTACGGGAAATGAGGCGAAACTCTACGACGAACTGTTCGGATGTTTATAAGATGTGACAATCAGGTAGATGAGAAAGACGTTCCTTCTCTGTTTTTTTGTACAATTATTTTCTTAGACTGATTTTCCTGTTTCTTTTGTTTACTCTCTTTATATAAACAGAACTGCCTGTCAATATTTACCGATTATTATCGGTAAATATTGACAGGCAGTTTTGGCCGGAGTTATAAAGACATTGCTTTATAGGCTATTTTATTGAACTGCTACTTTATAGCTCTTAACCTTGTTGTCTGCTGTACGGACAGATACGATATAGATACCGGATAAATGTACAGGGACTTCAATACTTTGTCCGGTCTCGCCGTTGGTGATCACCTGTCCGGTAGCAGTACTCACTGAATATGTGCAGTCTTCGGTCGGTATGATTGTAATGTTTGTACCGGTGGTATAAACTTTGGCTATATCTGCATGGTTTTCTTTCACACTCGTACCTCGTGTTATAACGCAGGAAGTCGTTTTGTAAGGTTCTCCATAATTTTCATAATCGGGATATGCTCTGGAAGAAATCACACAGTAAACAGCATCGTCCGGTATAGTTATAAATTGGAATTTACACCCTTCTGTTATCGTATAATCCGTTCCGGATTCGAGTTGCTCGTTACTGCCTTGCAGATACCATTCGAAAGTAGGATAAACCCCATTGGCGAAATAAGAGCTTTGTAACCCTTTCTTTTTCACATACCAATCAGAAAAATCGATCGTTTCGTCGGTTGTATAGCTGCTCTCCAGTTCATATTTCATTACTTTTTCTTTCTGGTAGATATAGCTCATTTTGATTTTCTCGCCTTCCGGGAAGGTCGGCATGGTCAGATAATTGTAAGAGCAATCGATTTCCAGAACTTGGTTCGGGTTTTCCGGAACGGTTATTTCAGTCAGTTCGTTGTACGAACAGTCCAGATAAGTCAGGTTGACGCATGAGCTTACATCCAATGTCTTTAGCCCGTTTTCTTTGCATGTCAGAGAGGTTAGTGTAGACGGGTCTGACGGCAGAACCACCTCTTTGATTCCACTACAATTCAAAACCTGCAGAGTGGTGTATTCTCTTAAGTTTATGTCGGTCAATCCGGTATACTCACAGCTCAATTCCGTTAGAGCGGTTTTTGCAGTCGGGAGAATCAGGCTTGTAAGTCTGGCATTGGCTTTACAGATCAGTTTGCTTAACTTACCGCATGCATTGATGTCCAATGTTTCTAATGAAGAATTATTGGTGATTTCCAATGAGTTTAGATTACCGTACTTGTTCAGGTCTATCGTTTTCAGGGATAATCTTTTTAGAGTAACGTTTTCCAATTTTTCCGTTTCATCCGGTAGGATAATAGTACCTGTTCCGTATGGGGCGTAATTCAAGCTTCTTAGTCCGGTCCACTCATGTATATCGAGATTTTTGATACTGCTGTTGTCAATCGTCAGATTTTCGATGGTCGTGACATCTTCGGGATATGTGAATGTAGTAATCTTGGAACTTTCTTTTACAATGAGCGTTTTTAAGGCTGTACATTTGCTTAGATTAACCTCTGTGAGATAGTCACAGTAAGCCAAAGACAGTTCTTTGATAGCAGAGGCTTCCCCGTAAATCTTGATAACTTTTGTTCCGGTGGGAGTACCTTGTATCGAAGTTCTGGTTGTATTTATGGTCTTATCGACCAAAGTGCCGTCTCCCCAATCTATTTGAATGGAGGTATTATCTTCGGCAGCTCCGATAGAAAAACCGATCAGGTTTTCCTTGGAGGTTGTCAGTGTAATAGCCGGATCGGGTGCTTTCTCTATGATGATATCGGTGGTACGATAAGGAGAGCCGTAGTCCTGATAAGCTGGATAGCCCTTGGAAGCAATCACGCAATAAATATCGTTTTCGGGAACTGCTTTAAATTTGAATTTGGCCGGTTCTATTACTGAATAATCCGTTCCTTCTACGAGCGGCTCACTGCTTCCATTCATGTACCAAGTGAAGGTAGGATAGACTCCTTCCGGAAAATAGGAACCTTTGATTCCTTTTTTCAAGACATAGAGTTCTGACAGATCGATGATATCGTTTGTGCTATATTTCTCACTTAACGTATATCGGGATACTTTTTCCCGTTGGTCCATATAAGATAATTCTATGTTCTCTCCTTCGGGGAAATTGGGCATAAACAGGTAGTTATAGGAGCAATCTATGCTTATGGTCTGACCCGGATTTTCGGGAACCCGTATTTCGGTTAACTGGTTGTATGAGCAATCCAGATTGGTCAGGTTGGTACATGTGCTTACATCCAGTGTTGTTAATCCGTTCTCTTTGCAAGTCAAGGAAATTAAAGTCGACGGATCTTCCGGTAAAACGGTTTCTGCGATTCCGCTACAGTTCAAAATCTGAAGATGAGTGTATTCTTTTAAATTAATGGCTGTCAATGCAGTATACTCGCAATCCAATTCTGTCAAAACATTTCCGACAGTGGGCAGGGTAAGGGCTTTAAGTTTTGTATTTCTTTTACAAATCAGTTTTGCCAATTTGCCGCATGCATTTACATCCAGTGCTTCCAGTGCGGATAGAGAGGTTACTTCGAGTGTAGTTAGGTTGACGTATTTATTCGGGTCTATGGTTTTCAGAGATAGTTTGCTTAAGACAAGGCTTTCCAGCTTTTCCGCTTCATCCGGTAATACAATGGCGCTGGTGCCATAAGGCATATATTTTAAATTCTTTAGTCCCGTCCAATCATGTACATCTATGTTTTTTATACTGCTGTTATCGATGGTCAGGTTTTCAATGGTGGTTACATCTTCAGGATATGTAAACGCGGTAATTCTGTAGCTGTCTTTGACGGACAGGGTTTGCAACGCTGTACACTTGCTTAGATCGACCTCTGTGAGATAGTCGCAATAAGCTAAAGATAATTCTTTGATTTTAGCGGCATCTGCGTAAATCCTGATGATTTTTGTTCCGGCAGGTGTACCTTGAACGGATGTTTTAGTCGTATTTATGGTTTTATCAACCAAAGTTCCGTTCCCCCAGTCTATTTGGATAGAGGTGTTGTCTTCGGTAGCTCCGATGGAGAATCCGATGGGGCTTTCTTTGGTGGTAGTCAAGGTGATAACCGGATCGATCGCTTTTTCTATTACAACATCAGTGGTACGGTATGGAGAACTGTAGTCTTGATAGGCAGGATATGCTTTAGAAGCAATCACACAATAGATTTCGTTTTCGGGAACTGTGCTGAATTTGAATTTGCCCGGTTCTATTGTCAGGTAATCTGTTCCTTCTACCAACGGTTCACTGCTTCCGCTCATGTACCAGGTGAAAGTGGGGTAAACCCCTTCTGGAAAATAAGAACCTTTGATTCCTTTCTTCAAGGCATAGAGTTCTGACAGGTCGATGATGTCGTTCGTACTATATTTTTCATTTAAAGTATACCGTGATACTTTTTCCCGTTGGTCCATGTAGTATAAGGTGATTTTTTCACCTTCCGGAAAATTCGGCATGATCATGTAATTGTAGGAACAATCTACGGATAAATTATTGACAGGGTTTTCAGGGATCTGTACGGAAGTCAAATAGTTGTATTGGCAGTCCAGGTTAGTCAGTTTGGTGTATTTGCTGACGTCCAGAGTGGTCAATCCACATTGCATCAAAGTTAAATCGTCCAATGCATCACTGTTTTCCGGGAGTATCAGTGTTTCCAATGTTGCATTCGAATTGGAAAGATATAACGTTTTGAGTTTTGAACATTGGCTGGCATCAAAAGAGCTCAAGTTGATATAACGGCAATTTACTTTCGTCAATTGGTTTTCTGCAGAAGCAGGCAATGTAATTTCGGTTATATTCGGGCTGCTTGAGCATGATAATTCCGTCAAGGCCGTGCATTTGCTGAAATCCAGTGTCTTGAGAATCTGATTAGAGGATACTTCAAACTTTTTTATCAGAAGGGCATCTCCGTATACCGCTATTGAGTTTGATGTGGCAGAACCACTGATAGCTGTTCCGGTGGTCTTGACCGTTTGTTCTACCGGTCCTTCTCCAAAATCTATCTGAAAGGTCGTTTCTTCAGTGGCATACAGTTTGAAGCTTATCCTGCCGGGTGTACAAGTCATGCCGATGATCGGTTCGTTCTCACTCTTCTCAGCCCATGCCCCGATGACTATCAGTGACATAAGACAGGTGATTAGTAGTCGTTTTTTCATACTCTTTTGATATGTATTAGTGGTGAATAAAAATTGTCCGGTACGTTAAACGCGGGGTTTAACGCCCGGACAACTGTTTAGAATAAAGTAAAGAGAGAGTATCGTTTTTATTTTTTGATAATTTTCATAGAGGAATTCGTAGAATTACCTTCAACTTTTACCAGATAAATGCCTGCAGTCCAATCGGAAGCTGTAACATCAATGCTGGTTTCGTGGGTTGTTTTCTCAAAAACGACCTGTCCGTTTGCATTAAATACCCGGACGAGTTTGGCGGCATTGTCTTTGGTTGTAATAGTAAAGCCGGACTCGAATACCGCAGGGTAGACATTGACTTTATTATCTTTCACTTCGTTGACAGAAGTTCCTGTGGTCTTATGGAAAGTAATTTCCGGTGACAGGTAGAAAGAGAATCCTGTTTTGTCGAGTTCATTGAAAGGCCAAGGCAGATCCGGAACACAATACCATCCTCCGTTAAGGTTTAATTCTGCAGCTCCGGCAGCATGAATCCGGACATAGGCAGAAGCTACTTTGTCTGCTCTGCGTACGTCATAAGCTAAAGCTAATTTGGTCGTAGCATCCGGCACGATAGACTCATCCAGTTCTATAGATAAATAAAAGCTTCCTTTTACTTTTATAGGTTTGTCAAATTTTATTTTTCTGACAACATTTTCATAGTCTACGGAAACCGAACCGAAAGCGCCACTCATGGTTGTGACATACTCGCCGAATACGTTGTCTGTATCCGGTGCTCCCCATTTGTCGGCGTATAGTCTGACTCTTACCGGTTTACCTTTATTGGTAGTAGCCGCCTTGTACAGATATAATCTGAAATGAACTCCGCTAATGCTTGCTTCGGCTTCTGAAGGCAGTTCGAACTTCTCTGCAAAGGTGGTATAGTATTTATTTATACCGCTTACATAGTCATTGGTACCGGGAACATCTTTTTCCGGTAAAGAGGCTTCGTCATACTTATTTGAACTGTTGCAAACAATGTCTGTAATTTCCTCTTTTCCGAGAACCGTGACATTGACGACATCTGAGAATGAATCCGTATATTTGGCATTTGTGGCATTTAATAACGGTCTGTAATCTCCGCTTTCCGAGTAAGTTACCTTAGGGTTTTCTTCATTCGTAGTTGCCGGATTACCGAATGTATCCCATTGATAATCGGTTGCATACTTTGACTGGTTAATAAATGTAATGGGTTGTCCCGGATATATGTATCGCATATCATCGTTCAAGTGATTGACCGAAGTCGACCATAGCCCGCCATATGCGACATATTTAGCTTCAACCGGGAAAGGATTTTCGTTGTCGTAAACTTCGAAATCATCTATTCCTACTCCATTGGCAGCCGTAGCAGTGAGGCCGAAACCGAAGTAATAGACTCCATCGGTTTGAGGGGTAAAGTCGGCCTCTACCTTTTTCCATTCCTTGTATTTGATATTTTTCAAATCTTTCAATATAATACATTCAGCCTCTTTTGACTGTCCTTTACCAACCGTAAAGCGTACGCTCTCGCTTTTGTTGTCCGATTCGGAAAGTCCCGGAGCCAATAGTTGGAAACTGGCATGATATACTTTTCCGGCTTTCATCTGAAATCCGATGGAATAGGCCCAATTGTCTTCTGTGGCAGAAGAATAAGCACCTAAACAGTTGGGCTCGGAATATATTTCTTTCCAGCCATTGAATGTAGTGACGGCAAAAGCATCTTTTTCGCCTGTACATACCCATCCTTCGGGAACTGTACGGATTTCATAACTGTCAAAGTTGTTGGAATAGGGCAGAGTACCCAACATAGTTGCCCGTGTCTGCGGTACCTGGAATTTTGTTGCTTCCGGTGTACCTACTTTTTCTGTTTTGTTTCTTTCCGGCTTGATCTGCTGTGCATTCACTTGAAAGCAAGTCAAAGAAACGAATAAAAACATCTGGATGAAAATGTAATAATTCTTTTTCATATTCGTAATTTTTATGTGGTTATTTAATGTATCTGGTGGTCTTGAACCAAACGACGTCGGGGTTATCGTTTCTTCTGAAAGTTATTTCACTCGGACTTTTCAGATTGTCATAGGTCATGTTGTATGGTTCGTCATCGCTCATATAACCCAGCATCATGTCGAAATACTCCATATAGAAATACCGGGCAAAGTCGTCTCCGCCTCCCGCGAAAATGATTTTCATCTGGTCGGCACCTTCAATGGGAATGAAATCCATATAGAAGTTAGCACTGTATAGCTTTTCGTCGTTGATGGAATAACTGTATATTGTGAATACCTGATAAGAGCCCTGTAGGGAAATTTGTTGCAAAAGTTCCGATCCTTGGCCATTCTGATCCTTTTCCATGTTTTCGGCAATTGTACTCCACATCGTGGTCAATCGTGGGCCCATCTGGTTTTTATCAAAGAACCAGTTGCCTTTCTTGGTTACGAAGGCCTCTCCCAAAGGCATTTGTACGATTTGTACTCCGTTTGCTCCTTCATCCGTACAAGTCAGATAAGTGCCGTCTGCCGATGCAGTGAAATGTTGTATTGTTTTTCCCGCAATGGTTACGGGGGATTTGAATTTAATCCCATCCGGTGTATAAATAAAGGCTGTGCCCTCGGCGGAAGAATTGGTTTTTGCCGGTAGTTTGAACGTTTGATAGCGTCCTATCTCGTCAGATTCTTCCATGTCTATTACTGTGCCGTCTATATTCAGGCGCATGGTAAATCCGGGAAATGCCTGTATCATCTTGTTGAGTCGGTTGCTATAACTCTCCCAGGTCGTACCGGCCGACAGGGGAATCATCTGCATTTTTACGCCGGTTTTCTTTCCTCTTAATTCGATCCCTTCTTTATTGATGGTAAGAATAACGAATTCATAATCACCCTCATAACCCAATCCGTCCGGGTCCGGGTCAGAAAACTGATGCAATATCCGATTGTATGTGTCAAAACTCAGGACGGGCCCCATATCGGCTTTCACCTGATACATGCTTGTGACCTGTTCGCCCGGCGACTCCAATATGGGCGATTCTGCAGTGACTTTTACTTCTCCCTCTTTGGAAAAAGTCATGTACAGTTGAAAACCTCCGTATTTACTGTCTTCCGGATAGTATTCAAAAATCCAACCGTTTTCCGCACCGGTCAGTATTTCATTACATTCTTGCAACATTGCGTTCATCCTGCGTGCGGAAGAACTGTCGAATATATCGTTTTCATCCGAGCATGAAGAGATGCACAATGTGAATAGGGCGATAAGGATATAAACTGATTTATTCATTGTCCGTCATTTTTTCATTTAAAATTGAATCAATATTTTCAGAGCGTCTGATGATGATCGTTCTTAATTCTTCTATGTCGATGCTCCATGAGGCCATGAGCCATTCTTTAGCCATATCAAACTTGGTCTGTATCTTGGCTGCTCCCTCTGTGCCGGCATTTGCCAGCATATTTTCCCAAAAACCATCCGGCTTGACAAGATAGTTTGCTATCACCTCTACGAAATCCTCTTGTGGTTGCATACCTGCATAGGGAGTAACGAATCCCAGTTTCCATGCTTGCAGTTCCGTACGGTTTTGCCAGCCGGTAGAAGAGTAGTCGGCTGCGGATATTTGGTTATATTCCGTAGGATAACTTTTCTTTTGGTGAAGAATATGGGCAAACTCATGGTGCATGGTTTCGAAGTAATATTCATTCAGCATTTCCACGTCCGTAGGATCAATGGAATTCACTTTGTACAATACTACTTTGATACCTTCTTCCGCAGAACCTAAAATCTCCGTTGAAGAAGAGGGATTGATGGCCGACGAGCCGATAAGGAGAATCACCTTAGGAGCGTAGGTCCGCATGAAATCCTTGTTTACTCCGGTCTTGTCGAACATCTCGTCGTATGATTCGAGCCACAGATATTTGATGATCTTTGCCAGTTTCTTGGATTTCTCTACTTCTGCCGGAATATGATTGTACGACATATTGGCTTCTATGTCTTCCAGCCGGTATTTGAAGTCGATGTTGTATTCTTTCACATAATTCCGGAGTAGCCAATTGTCGAACTCTGTGCGTGCCGGAGGATTCGTATCAAAAATACTGTCTCCGAGTTTGTCTTCAGAACAGGAGGAGATCATTCCGCCGGTTAAAAAGATTGCCAATGCGTATAATAAAATCTTTTTCATATTTTTTCTGATTTCGTTATTATCTGGGGTTAGGTTGCATGCCGGCTCCGATTACATCTGCCGGTAGTTGTAATGCTCTTCGGGGGTCATCTTTGGTCAGTATGTCATTGGCCTGTCCGGCAATGTTGTGTTCTATCTCTATGCCGAACCGTTTGATGTCAAACCATCTAAGGCCTTCGTGTACCGTTTCTATGCGTCGGAAATGAAGCAGACAATACATAAAGTTGAGTTGTTTACCCGGTTCGATTTCAAACATCGGATGGAGCTCAGGGCGTACTGCCTGGTCTGCTGTTTCATAATAAGAATCGATCCGGTCTTCTGTTAGGGCTTTGACTCCCGGTAAAGTGTGCGAATCATACCAATAGCTCAGGTCTTTTGTCGCGTTGGAATAGTCTTTCATATGAATGTAAGCTTCTGCGCGGCAAAGGAGGGTCTCGTCTGTTGTAAAGACCGTATTCACGATATTCAGATAGCCTATTCCGGAAATGACATCCGTATATTCAATGAAACCATACAATTTGGGATAATAGGATACTTGATCGTTTCCGTATATTTTGAGTGCCTGATAGAGATAATTCGGGGCTACCCATGGTCCGAGGCTCCAGTAGGTGGTCTGCAGTTTAGCGGTGTTCATGGCATATCTGCTATATTGAGATCTCCAATGGTTGTAGTTCCACATGGATGTAGCGGGCATCAGTAAGAGATTGCATGCTAATTCAGATTTGACATAAGCGATACCGCAATCTTTTGCTGCGGCGATACTTTTGTACTGAACTTGATCACGGAGTACTTTTGCCGTATTCTCTCCAATTGCTTTGGTGGCATATTTTATGGCTTTTTCATAGTTGCCGTAATACAAATTGAACCGGGCGGCGAAAGCATATGCCGCTTTCTGATTAAAATGATATTTGATAACGGAACTTTTGTACTTCGTGTCGTCGATAAGGGGCAATCCCTCTTCTATGTCACGATTTATTTTTTCATATACTTCGGCAACGGTTCCTCTTGCATATTGTCCGGATACTATTTTTTCCGGCTTTTCCACATAAGGTATTCCAAGATCGACGCTACTTGTCTGGGAATTGTATGCTTTACAAAAAACATTGACTAAGATGAAGTGGGAATAAGCGCGGCAGACAAGGGCTTCTCCTCTGGAGGCAAGCTCGTCTTCGGTTTCTTCTTCAGAATTATTCAGGTATTCCAATGCATGATTGGCGGCAGCTATTGCTTTATAGTATTCGTTCCATATGTATTGTGGAGTATCTTGCTGGTTATCGGTGAAATCCTGCCATTTATAACTCTCTTCCACACTTTTATTGAAGGTCATATAGAGTGGTCCGTTATCTGCCACGTTGTCGGACATTAGTTCGGTTATCTGCATATACGTTCCACTGGGGTAGGCGGATACGAGCAGTTGTAACACTTTCTCACTATTGTCGAGTTCGGTTCTGTTGTCCGGCATCTTATCCAGAAAGCCTTCACAGGAGGATGTGGCCAATAACATTGCTATGACTGCCAGACCTATTGAGTATTTATTTTGATTTTTCATATTTATTGTCTTTTTTTATAATCCTAATCTTAAAGTTAGAGTAAACTGTTTGGGTACAGGAGAAGCCACCCCGCCGGAACGAAAGAATTCCGGGTCTTGTCCGTTCAATTTAGAATCCGAATAAACGAGGAAGAGGTTGGTTGCCTGCAGTTTCAGTTGCAGATTATTCAGCTTGAATTGCTTGATCCAGGCCGGGTTGAAATCGTATGATAAAGAGATCTCTTTCATCCGGATAAAATCGCCTTTTGCAACGCGGACATCCGAATAGTTATACGCATTATAGGCATATTTTAGATTGGGGATGTCTTGTACCTGGCGTTTGTGAGCTATTACCGGAATGTTGGTATGGGCTTCGTCTCCGGGTACCGTCCATCTGTTCTTAAATTCTTTGGGCATTGCATCCAGATCGGAGTACTCGCTTTTGAATACAGGGTCCAGGCGGACTACATTTCCGAAAGAGTAGGTCATGAAGACATTTAATCTGAAATTCTTGTATGAAAAGATATTTCCGAAACTTCCCGTAATGGTGGGATCGGTAGGACCTTCGTATTTCAGGAAACCTTTTTTCATCGATTCCTGGAAATTGATTTCTGTGATGGTTACCTCTCCGTTTTCATTGATAAAAGTAGGTAGCCCGTCTTCATTCAAACCTTGGAAAGGGATTGAAAACAGTGCACGTACGGGATACCCTTTTTCGGCAAATCCCATTCCGGAGATGAGGCTCATTACTCGTGCTTTAGAGTCCAGTTCGGTTATTTCATTCTTGGATTTTGAGAAGATAAAATCCGTAGTCCACTGAAAACACTTTGTCCGTATGTTTTTGGTAGACAAGGTCAATTCGAATCCGCTTGATTTCATAGAAGCCACATTGGCGTATTTCATTCCTTGTCCGCCACTACCTTGTGTATTGATGACTCCGATCAGGTCATAATTATTACGGGTGTAATAGTCTGCACTAAGATTGATCCGATTGTCGATAAAGCCGAAATCAACACCGATATTGAATTCATGCTTTTTTTCATAAGTCAGTTCGCTGTTTTCCAAATCTTCTATTTGCAAGCCCGATTCTTTTACATCGGCGAAAGGGCGGTAAGGGGAGTAGTTGCGGTATACCACACGGGAGTTGGTAACAAAGGCGGGGCCCCTGTCGGCAGTCAGACTATAAGAAGCCTTTAGCGTAAAGTGCGACAAGGCCGGAGTCAGTTTCTCAAAAAACTCTTCTTCATGCATGTTCCATGCTAAGGCCGCGTTCCAGGTAGGCAGCCAGCGAGCCGACCGGGCTTTTCCCAATCTGTTGGAACCTTCATAGCGGAGTGTTCCGGTGGCTGTATATTTTCCCATATATGAGTAGGTTGCCATACCGAAGAAGGCAAGGTTCCGGGAATAGGTCAGGTCATTATAGTAGTATTGGTTATTCTGTTCTATTCCTTGCTTGAATATCAGGTAATCGTAAAAAGGCACCCCTCCTTTTTCATATTGGTAGCCCCAGCCTCTTGACCAGTATTGGGTA
>ERZ857775.2750-NODE-2750-length-16000-cov-20.883224_pt1 | contig 16000 bp, 20 predicted proteins | sample MGYA00519698_ERZ857775 | MGnify/ENA primary metagenome ERZ857775 (study PRJEB31778, sample SAMEA3449363) | human gut metagenome | biome: human gut; feature: human-associated habitat; material: faeces | place: United Kingdom | collected 2010/2012 ...
TGACAGATAAAAATATTTGCAATATAATAAGTAATTGTGACAGTATGGTTAAAAATACTTCGCCAATAGCCCCGGTGAGGTATTTGAACAATATATTTTTTAGAAAATATCTGATTGTTGGACGTTTGTTGTGATTGACGAGATCAACAGATGAAAGTGAGCTTTGATGTTTTCGGACATTTACATCAGGGAGCTAGTATTTCTTATACGATTAGATACACGAATAAGGAGGTTCACTATGAAAAGCTTTGTAGCCAGCCCGGCAACAATTGAAAGAAAATGGTATGTAGTTGACGCTGCAGATCAGACATTAGGACGTTTAACTTCACAGGTAGCAGCAATCCTGAGAGGTAAGAATAAACCAACATTTACACCAAACGTAGATACAGGTGATTATGTAATCGTAATCAACGCTGAAAAGATCAAAGTGACCGGTAAAAAATTAGATCAGAAGATCTACTACAGCCACTCTGATTATGTTGGTGGTATGAAAGAAACCACTCTGAGAGAAATGATGAACAAGAAACCGGAAAAAGTCATCGAACTTGCTGTAAAAGGTATGCTTCCAAAAGGACCTCTGGGAAGACAGATGATCAAAAAACTTCATGTATACGCTGGTGCAGAGCACGGACATGAAGCTCAGAAACCGGAAGTTTTAACATTTTAATAGGAGGTAAGTAACATTGGCTACTACAAAATTCTACGGAACAGGAAGAAGAAAAAAATCTATCGCCAGAGTATACCTGGTACCAGGAACTGGTAAGATCACAATCAATAAAAGAGACATCGACGAGTACTTCGGACTGGAGACTCTGAAAGTTGTTGTTCGTCAGCCACTGGCAGCAACAGACAATACAGAAAAATTTGACGTTCTGGTAAACGTTCACGGTGGTGGATTTACCGGACAGGCTGGAGCTATCCGTCACGGTATCGCTCGTGCCCTGCTGCAGGCAGACGCTGAGTACAGACCAGTTCTGAAAAAAGCTGGATACCTGACTCGTGACCCGAGAATGAAAGAACGTAAGAAATACGGTCTCAAAGCCGCTCGTCGCGCACCGCAGTTCAGCAAACGATAATCTACAGCTTAAAAATGCTAAAAAAGCCCGGAAATACGCTATTTTCCGGGCTTTTTCTATGCCTAAAATCACCTGATTCCGATGGTGAAATTTGAGGAAATTTGACTTCAAATTAGCCCATTTTGATGGGTTTACCATGGGTTTACGGCCTATTTTTGAGTCTAATGGGTGGGAAAATGGGTTTACAGAAGGCCATTTTGGAGGGGAAATTAGCCCCATATCCTTGACAGATTTTCGGTAAAAATCCGGCTGAAATGGAATGAAAAACAGTGTCAGGATCGTTTGGCGAGTTCTGACGAATTCTGCAAAAAAATAATATCAGGTATCCTGTTACATAGAGCCTTGGCTCATTCTTTGAAAACGAGAATGGGTCGAGGCTCTATTTTTTTCGCCCGAAATCCAGCGAGACAAATCTGAGTAGGAGGTAACAGGTATGACGGATTTCAATCAGAAGACCCATGACACCGATGTGGGCAGTCATGGCGGACAGTCGAGGCAGATGATGGAGGTGTTTGAGAACCAGGAGTTTGGTTCGATCCGGTTGTTACAGGAGGCAGGCAAGACCTTCTTCTGTGCAAGCGATGTGGCGAAAGCGTTGGGGTATGTGAATCCCTACGCCGCAGTGAAACGCCATTGCAGAGGCCCCCTAACGAAACGCGAGGGGGTCGTTCAGAAGGTGAATCAGTATGGGGATGCTGGAGAGCAGGTCGTTGAAATCTCCTTTATCACGGAAGGCGATGTTTATCGGCTGATTGTTCACAGCAAGCTGCCATCGGCAGAACGGTTTGAACACTGGGTGTTTGATGAAGTTCTCCCTTCTATCCGCAAGCATGGAGTGTATATGAACGATTCCATTTTGGATCAGGTGATTCAGCATCCGGAGGTCATCTACACCCTGGCGAAGGAGCTTGTGGCCGAGAGAGAGCAGCTTGAGGGTATCCGCAAACAGCTGGATGCGGCACAGCCCAAGGCAGACTACTTCGACACCTTTGTAAATTCGGAGGATTGCACCTGCATCCGGAATTTCTGTAAGGAAATCGGAATCCCGGAGAAGACGGCGGTGGCTCTCTTACTGGATCACCGCTATCTGTACCGCAGTCCAAACGGCTGGCTGATGCCTTTTGCAGACAAATCTGCAAGGGGCTATTTTATTGTCCGGGATTGCTACGGCAGAAGCGGAAAACTGGTGCAGCAGACGAGAGTGACCTGCAAGGGAAAGAATCATCTCTTCAAGTTGTTTAAGAAATGGGGTGTGATCGAATGACGCTTTTTACAGAGGGACGCCTTCAGGCGTTTGAACGCATGATGCAGGATACCGGCAAATACCATCGCCGAGAGGACAGCGAAGATCGTCCGCGCAAATGTCCGAAGAAAAAAGCGGAGCCTGCGAAAAAGGATGGTGAGCACCATGCCGGTATTCAGGGTTGAGAAGAACAGCAATTACACAACGATGTGCAATTACCACCTGCGGGATCAGGGTCTCAGCCTGAAAGGGAAAGGACTTCTCTCCATGCTGCTCAGTTTGCCAGACACATGGAACTATTCGGTACGGGGGTTATCTTCGATTACGCCGGATGGCGTAGATGGAGTGCTTACGGCTCTGAAGGAGCTGGAGCGTCTTGGGTATCTGGAAAGGAACCAGCAGCGTGAGAGTAACGGTCGGATGGGCAGAGCTGAGTATGTGATTTATGAGATGCCAAGGAAAAATCCGTGTTCGGAATCACCGTGTACGGAAAAGCCGTATGCGGTAAATCCGGATACGGACACACCGGTTACGGAAAATCCCGCGCAATTAAGTACTAATAGAACAAGTACTGAAACAATCAATAAAAGAGAGAAGAAGGAAATCCAGCACCGGTATGGCTCATACGAAAATGTCCTTCTCTCTGACACGGAATACGGCAAGCTCCGGCAGGAGTTCCCAGGAGATTATCAGATGCGGGTGGAACGGCTCTCTGAGTATATGGCTTCCACCGGCAGGAGCTACAAAAATCACCTTGCCACAATCCGGAGTTGGGCGAAGAGAGAAAAGCCGAAGTATAACCCGGCAGACTACACATTTGAGGAAGGAGACAGCCTATGAGCGACATGGTGCCTGAAGTATTGAATGCGGCGTTGGATTCGCTCTTTACGCCGAAAGAACCCGGAGAGCAGGAATACCAGGGCGAGGACGGACTGCTGTATTGCCGGAACTGTCATACGCCGGTGCAGTGCAGGGTAAAGCTCTGGGGCAGAGACAAGATTGTTCCCTGCCTTTGCAGATGCCAGCAGGAAGCGATGGCGGAAAAGAAACGCCAGGATGAACTGGTGGAGCGGCAGCGTAAAATCAGGCAGCTGAAAGCAACTGGGATTCAGGAAAAGCATCTTCTGGAATGGAATTTTGGCGTTGCAGAAGACAACAAGGACGTCCAGATGGCAAAACGTTATGTGGAGCAGTGGAAAAAGGTCAAGGCTGAAAACCTTGGCCTTTTGTTATGGGGAGATGTCGGAACCGGAAAGTCCTTTGTGGCGGCATGTATAGCAAATGCGCTGCTGGATCAGGGCATTCCGGTTTTGATGACGAACTTCTCCAAAATCCTGAACCAGATGGGTGCCATGTATTCGGAAGAACGATACCGGTATATCGCTTCGTTTTCCAACTATTCTTTGCTGATTCTGGATGATCTGGGAATTGAGCGCAGCACCGAATATGCGCTGGAGCAGGTCTACGCTGTCATTGATGAGCGGTATAAGTCCGGGCTTCCGGTCATTATCACAACCAATCTGAAAATTGCAGAAATCCGCAATCCGCAGGATGTGGCATATGCCCGGATTTACAGCAGGATTTTGGAAATGTGTACGCCGGTGCGAATCAGCGGAGAGGACCGCAGAAAGAGCATTGGAAAAGAAAAACAGCAGGTCGTTAAGGAGGTACTTGATCTATGAAGTGCAAGGCAAAAAAGGCGTTTTTCGCAGATAAGAATGACATCTATCACCGCTGGAAGGAGGTTAAGAATCTGAATGGCAAAAGCAAAAACCAGTATTACAACAGAAAACCGCAGTGGCTCAGCTGCCGACGCTGCGGCTAAGGAGCAGCGGACGGAGATGCCGCTTTCTGACCTGCATCCCTTTGAAGGACATCCCTTTAAGGTGCTGGACGATGAGCTGATGGGACAGACTGTGGAGAGCATCAAGCAGATCGGTGTGGTATCACCACTGATTGTCCGACCTGACCCGGAAGGCGGATTTGAAATTCTTTCAGGACACCGCAGACTTCATGCGGCGCAGCTGGCAGGTTTGGAGACCGTGCCGGTCATCGTCAAGGAAATGGACGATGATGCAGCAATCATCTTTATGGTGGACAGCAACTTGCAGCGGGAGAATATTCTTCCCAGCGAGAGAGCGTTTTCCTACAAGATGAAGTTGGAGGCGATGAAACATCAGGCAGGAAGGCCATCGAAAGAAAACGATTCCCAACTTGGAAATAATTTTGGAAAACTGTCGAGCGAGGAAATGGCGGAAGAACTTGGCACAAGTAAAAATCAGATTTTTCGCTATATTCGCCTTACAAACCTGATTCCCGAAATTCTGGATATGGTGGATGAGAAGAAAATCGCCTTCAATCCGGCGGTAGAGCTGTCTTATCTGAAACCGTCTGAACAGAAAGAATTTCTGGAGGCTATGGACTATGCACAGGCATCTCCATCCCTGTCGCAGGCGCAGCGGCTAAAAAAGCTCTCGCAAGAGGGCGGCTGCACCTTGGATGCCATGTGTGAAGTGATGAATGAAATCAAAAAGGATGAGCTTGACCATGTGACGATTAAAAATGAGGTTCTTCGGAAGTATTTCCCGAAATCCTATACGCCGAAGCAGATGCAGGACACGATTATCCGGCTGCTGGAAAAGTGGCAGCGAAGTAAACAACGAGATATGGAACGATGAGAAGGAGATTTTTATGATGATGAACTTTAAGAAGAATCAGAACAACGCAGTGTGCAGCATGGATTGCAAGAACTGCCCGAATGGTGCATCGCAGCCGAATCCGATGGATGATTCCATGTTTGAGAAGTCCATTGCGATGCTTCATAACTGGGTGATGCTGGAGGCAATCCGTGAAGATCACCCGAAGGAACGCATTGTGATGGTGATCCTGCCGGGGGCTGGCGGCGAACTTCTGACCGAGGCTGGCAGTCGAGACATCTTTGAGGATGTTTACGATGAGATGGAGGCTGATCTGGTGGCAGATGGGGAACTGCTTCTCCATTATGACAAGAGCGATGTGATCGAGACTGACAGAATCCGCTATCTGTTGGGAGCTGCGGAGGTTTCGGAAATCGACCAGAACGGCAACGAATGCAGCATCAATCTGTTTACGCTGGAACGCACCATCGACTATGTGAACGAGAACCTGACGGTGGTTTCCATTGGCGGCGAGTTGGTTCCGGCACTGCGCCTGATCTAAGGAGGTGCCTATGAAGAAATTTGATGTGGAGATTACAGAGACTCTCCAGAGAAAGGTTTCCGTGGAAGCTGCCTCACAGGAAGATGCGGAACGCATGGTGACGCAGGCGTGGAACAATCAGGACTATGTTCTGGATTCCGGCGATTTCACCGGTGTGGATTTCAAGACCGTGGGAGAACATGAATTGGCAGAGACCAGGACAATGGATGTGCTGCTGGTACAGCCCAATGCCTATCCGAAGAAAATCAGTGTTGGCACGGAGCTGGAAGATTTGCAGGCCATGGTCGGCGGCGATATTGAAGTCACCTATCCATTTGAGGATGAAGTGGCCATTATTCTTAATGCGTAGTCATCAGTTATGCGTAGAGATAGAGAAAAATGCTCGGTATTCCGGGCGTTTTTCCTTGAACTACTACACATAATCAGAAAGACTTCTTTCCAAATTTTGTTAGCCATTGTAATAAATCTTTGTCCTCCTCCCAAGGCATAGTAGTGTTTGGTGTAAAATTAGGCACTTTTTCCTCAAAAACTTTTCGTTTCATTTCGGCATCAATCCGAGCGTAAACCTCAGTGGTAGAAATATCGACGTGACCTAAGAAATCACGAATATAAATCATGTTCACACCAGCCCGCAGCAAATGCATTGCCTTAGTATGGCGTAAAACATGAGGAGAGATTTTTCTCGTATCGCTGTCCAATTCAGCTTGAGAAACGTATTTTTTGAGAATATAAGTAATCCCATACCGTGAAAGCGCCTGCCCCTTTTGGTTAAAGAACAGCGGCGATGTCAGCGGTTCGGAATTCAGATTGAAGTTCCGAATATAAGCATCTAAGAGCTTGCACGTTTCTTTCATTAGCGGTACTTGGCGAGCTTTTCTACCTTTTCCTGTCAATGTAGCCATGGCAGGATTGGTCAATCGGATATCCTTAAGTTTTAGATCCGTGATCTCTTGGACTCGCGCACCGGAATCATATAGCAGGGAAAGTAGTGTTAGGTCCCTAAGACCGTGCCGCGTAGATGGATCTGGTTGGGTAAGCAAAGCTTTAAGTTCTTCTTCTGTCAGAAATGGTATGACTGGCTTTTCATGTTTTTTGGGACGCATAGCAATGATGTCCGTACAGTTTTCAAGATATTCCGGATTTCTGTACTGAACATAATGCGCAAATGCCTTCATTGCGGCAAGCCTTTGGTTTCGGGTTGTAACAGACACTTTTCTTTGCGCTTCCAGCCAATCCAGGAAATCGGAAGCGAGATTTCGGTTCAGCATCCGTAGCTCAATACTGTTCGCCGGTACTCCTTTTTCTTCTTGAAAATATAAAAGAAGAAGTTTAAATGCGTCACGGTAGGAATTGCACGTGTTGGGGCTGACGCCGCAAGTTTCGGGGAGATAGGTTGAAAAGTAAGAAGTCAGTGCTTTTGTGAAATCAGTCTTCTTCAATTATCTCACCTCCAATGACAGGGATAATTCCTGCAAATGCAGAATCAAGCTTTTGTGCCAGTTCCGGAAATGAAGCAATTGTCAGATGAATATACCAGCATGTCTCCCGGTAGCTTTTGTGTCCCAGATATGCCGCCAACCTTGGAACAATAATCATTGGATCGTATCCTTCTGCAAGTTGTTTTTCTAACGTGTGAACTGCAAAAGTGTGTCGAAAATCGTGAACACGAGGTCCATTCCCAGTATGGTGAATATGGCTCATAAAAAGAAGTTCGCGGAAATTTTCGTAAATCGTGTTACTGGAATAGTGTCCACTGGCAGATGGGAAAAACCATTCTCTGTCCAACAGCAATTTTCCTGTGTATTCTCTTAAATACTCAGAAAGGCTGCTGTGAATGGGGACAAGTCGATCTTTTCCGCCTTTTCCGTTAAAAATTGAAATCACACCGGATTCCAGATCAACATCAGTAGTTCTTAGCCTTAACGCTTCATTAACGCGCAAACCGCAGGAATACAGCAGCCTAATGACAGCCGGGATTACCAGATGTCTCGTGGGTGCATTTTTTCTGTATGGTAGATTATCGGCAGCATTTAATATGCGGGATATCTCGTCGACGGTAAAAATATGCGGGACAAATGTGGAGTTGCCTTTCAGCTTACTTGTATCCGGGACATAAGATATACCATCGTTAGCGAAAGCAAAGGCTGCAAATTTACGAATGGTATTATGTCGCTGTATCTTTGTACGGTTTGAGAGATATGGTTTCGCTGAGTCCCATGCTTCAACGAGTTCCCTTGTTACAAACGACTCATTTTGCATAGCCTTAGATAGACAATCAAGCTCCTGCAGATAGTATCCGTAGTGATCTGGAAGATAGCCTTCTTCATTTCGAGTTGTCAGGTATAGCTCCATCAATGTCGAAAGATTGCTCAAAAAGTGAAATTGCTTCATTACAGCACCTCCAAATCCAGCGAACACAGGCGAAGTTGCTCAATATCAACTCGCAGATATGTTTCTGTTACGTTGATGTCGCTGTGCCCCAATATTTGAGATATGTCCTGAAGCGATGCTTCGTCCTTAAGCAGATTTGTGGCAAACGAATGTCGAAACGTATGAACACCCGCATGTCCTTCTTTCGGCACGGTAATTCCTGCTCTGCGCATATACTTCCGAAGCTCTGGATTAAAGTTGTTGTGGTAATCCAAAGGGTCATATGGAGCAGTGTGACGAAGGAAAATGAAGTTCGACGATGACTGGGGACGTCCATCTTTGAGATATGAAATAATGGCCATCCCCAGTTCTTTGCTTAACGGCAATCCGAGATTGTTGCCGGTTTTCTGTTGCGAAAGAGAGATGGTACTGTTTTTCCAATCAATATTTGAGAATCTCAAGGATACAACATCACTAATCCTGAGACCAGTTCTTGCCATGAGTAGGAACATGGCATAGTTGCGCTTGCCTGTTGGATTTTCCGTATCAATAGCTGCTAAAATTTGCTCTATCTCTTCCTTTGACCATGTTTGCGGCAGCTTGGCCGGGGTCCTTTTGAATTCAGGAAGCTGAAGAGAATAATCTTGCTTTGTGATTCCGTGTTGATATAACCAATGAAGATACACAGCAACCTGACGGCAACGCATTCTACGAACATTCATACAGATTTCATCGGCGCTTCTCATGGCCTCTGAAAAGCAGTTAATAGTATCCATATCAATGCCCTCCGGCGTTGATGTATTGGACACATGAGTTGCCAGCAAAAAGATTCTTAGTCCGGATATGGTATTGTCCAGCCAGGATTTTGAATAGTTTTGCTCTCTGCAGAAATCCAGAAATCTTGAAAAGAACAAATCAAATCCATCATCAGCTATTGTTGTTATTCCCCGGATTTTTCTGCGACAGATCTCACCGGTCCTTAAAAACTCATCAAGTGCGCTCATATGACGTCTGGCGTGCCGCATTCGCATATCAAGCTTTTGATCAATGGCATTCGCATCGACACCGAAATAGCGAAGTAGGAATTTCTCCGCTGTTTCACGATCGTAAAAAGGTGATGATGAATAAGCTCTGAACTTATTCCATGTTGCTTTGTAAACACCGAGCGTGTTCTTTTTGTAACCTTGGTTTAACAACCATTGTTCCGTTTTTTCCATCAGTTCAAGGATGGGAATAGATATTATTTCTGACATTGTACGAACCTCCTGTGATTATTGGCAGAGAGTCAGCCTCTACGTTATGTAGAGTAACACAAGACTGTGAACTGCCAATAACCAAGTAAAATCAGGAGATTAGAAAGGAGATTCAATAATGCTACACATAACAACTAACTACGCATTACAGACTTTATGTTGTTCACCACATAACGTCTGGAATGAATCCGGCAAAATCAATGGTCTGCCGCTGAACCGTGCGATTTACACCGAAGACGGGGATATGCAGGACATTTATGCCGGTGATTTTCTGGTGGTAGGGCTGACAGAGGATGACTTTGGTTCTCTGACTTCGGAGCAGATGCAGAAATTTGAGGAACAGTTCCATCAGCCCCAGATGTTCGTTCGTATGGGTCGCAGCATCATGGCGATTCCGGTTCCGGATGACATGGTGAAGAAGATGGAGGAAAAGGCTGCAAAGCCCCAAGAAAAGAGCAAACCTGCACCGGACCGGGACAGTTTGTAAGGAAGGAGGCGGAGATTCATGCAGGAAGAAGTTGAAAATCGTACCGTCAATCTGGCAATCAGCACCACGAAATTGACCTTTCGCACCATCGTGAATGGCTATAATGCGTGGAAACGGCACCATCAGGCAAAGGTGGCTCAGAAAACAGCGCAGCTGCCGGTTGGAAAGCAGAGCATCAAAGAACTGATCGGTCAGAATCAGGGAGTCAGCAGTATCCCCATTGAGAAAACGGATTTGAAAGGCTTTGAACAGGTGGCACGGAAATATGGTGTGGATTATGCCATTACGAAAGACCAAAATGTAATGCCACCCAAGTACACGGTGTTCTTTAAGGCGAAGGATGCGGATGCACTGACTTCCGCTTTTGAGGAATTCACCAACCGAAAGCTGAAAACAAAGGAAAAACCGAGTGTTCTGGAGCAGCTTAACAAGCTCAAAGAGCTGGTTGCTGCAATTCTTCCGGATAAGGTTCGCCACAAAAGTCAGGAGCGTGATCTATGAGTAATAAGACAAAGAAGCAGCTGCTCCTGAACCTGCCGTACTTCATTGCCGGTCTTGTATGTACCAATCTGGGAGAAGCGTGGAGAATTGCCGAGGGCGCAGACATGTCTGAAAAGCTCCTCGGCTTTCTTTCTGCCCTGGGTGCAGCCTTTTCCAATCCGATGCCAAGTCTGCATCCGATGGATTTGCTGATTGGTGTGTGCTGCGGAGCGGGTTTGCGGATTGCTGTGTACCTGAAAGGCAAAAATGCCAAGAAATATCGCCATGGCATGGAGTATGGCTCTGCTCGTTGGGGTACGCAGAAAGACATCGAACCGTTTGAAGATCCAGTGTTTGCAAACAATGTGATTCTGACCCGGACGGAGCGGCTGATGATGGGCAACCGCCCGAAGAATCCGGCAAATGCCCGAAACAAAAACGTGCTGGTGGTGGGCGGCTCCGGCAGCGGCAAGACCCGGTTTTGGCTTAAACCCAATCTTTTACAATGCCACAGTTCCTATGTGGTCACTGACCCGAAAGGCGATATCGTAATCGACTGCGGCCAAGCCCTTTTGAAGAACGGATACAGTATCCGGATTTTCAATACTATCAATTTCAGAAAGTCGATGCATTATAATCCATTCGCGTATATTCACAGCGAAAAGGATATTTTGAAGCTGACCACAACGCTCATTGCCAACACCAAGGGAGACGGCAAGGCCGGTGACGAATTCTGGACGAAGGCAGAGACCTTGCTGTATTGTGCTTTGATTGGTTATATCCACTATGAGGCACCGCTGGAAGAGCAGAACTTTGCAACGCTGATTGAATTCCTGAATGCGATGGAAGTGCGCGAGGATGATGAAACCTTTCAGAATCCAGTGGATCAGATGTTTGAAGCATTGAAAAAGAAGAAGCCGAACCACTTTGCTGTCCGTCAATATGCCAAGTTCAAGCTGGCGGCGGGCAAGACCTTAAAGTCGATTCTTGTGAGCTGCGGTGCACGTCTGGCTCCCTTCGATATTGAGGAAGTCCGCGATATCACCATGTACGATGAGCTGTCGCTGGATACGGTGGGAGATAAGAAAACGGCTCTGTTCCTCATTATGAGCGATACAGACCCGACTTTTAATTTCCTGATTTCCATGATTTACACACAGCTGTTTAACCTGCTGTGCGAAAAAGCGGATGATGTTTACGGCGGCAGACTGCCGGTGCATGTGCGCTGCCTGATTGATGAGTGTGCGAACATTGGTCAGATTCCGAATCTGGAAAAGCTGGTAGCCACCATCCGATCAAGAGAAATCTCGGCGTGTCTGGTGCTTCAGGCACAGAGCCAGTTGAAGGCAATCTACAAGGACAATGCCGATACCATCATCGGCAATATGGATTCCCGTATTTTTCTTGGCGGTTCGGAGCCGACTACGCTGAAAGAGCTGAATCAGGCACTGGGGAAAGAAACGATTGATCTGTACAACACTTCCGATACCAGAGGTAATAGCCCATCCTACGGCACCAATTACCAAAAAGTCGGGCATGACCTGGCCTCGGTGGATGAACTGTCTGTGTTGGATGGCGGTAAGTGCATTTTGCAACTGCGCGGTGTGAGACCGTTCAAGTCAGATAAATATGATCTGACCCAGCATCCGAACTACAAGCTCACTGCCGGTGCTGATAAGAAAAACACGTTCAGCATCGAGGCGTTTCTTGACCATCGGCTGAAACTCAAGCCCGGTGATAAGTACGAAGTGGTTGATGCAGATCATGCCAAGTAAGTTCGTTCCGGTGACGAAGATGTCATAGGTGTGTTGTTGGCAACAGAATAAGAAGGGGCGGCGAGCTGCCGCCTCTTTACATAGCCAGGTTTCTGATTGGGATTGGAAATCTGGCTATATGTTTGCCCATTTGCAGGTGCACATGCAGATGGAAAATCACTATTCATCAGCCCATAAGGGCGCAATGTACAAGGAGGTACACATTTATGGCATTTTTCAACAGCGCAGTAACCGTTCTTCAGACCCTCGTTATCGCACTGGGTGCCGGCCTCGGCATCTGGGGAGCGATCAACCTGCTGGAAGGCTACGGCAACGACAACCCCGGTGCCAATGCTCATGTGCGGTAAAGTAACAAATGATAATTTGATAGACAGCAGCCACTATTTCCGAAACACCGACCAATACGAAAAGCTGATGTGGGGATTTTCCTATATCAGCTTTTGTCTTTCTAAGCATTTTGGAGAAAGTGATGTATTTGTATCTTTCCTATTGACAGCCAGCCTTTGAAGTGATATATTTATCTCGATAAGCGACAAATACATCTCATCGGAGGGCACCATTATGAAAAAAAGAACGAAACTCACAATTTGCCTGGGCGTGATATGCGCTCTGCTGGTAGCAATATCTTCATGGTACACGATAGCATTTAACAATTCAAGGTTTATTGTGCCTATGGATTTATCTGAATATGTTTTCAGAGTGCAAGACCTGCCTATGATTATTTCCGGCGTACTTCTTACCTTGTATATTGTGAATATTGTTGTGTTGTTTTTGGAATCTATTAAAACAAACAGGCGTAGGGAATTAACCTTGCAATCCACCAGAACAATAAATCCCAAACTGGGTTTTTTAGGTTTATTAGGATTTGCCGGATTTTTGGGATTTTGGACTTACAGCGTTGACAAGACAATTTTTCCTTTTGTGTTTTTCCTGTTTTTCGGCTTTTTCGGATTTTTCTATGAGGGAAAAATGTCAAATACTCTTATAGATGAACGATACAAAGAAAACAAAATGAAAGCGCAAAGTGTAGCGAACACAACTTCTCTGTCCATTATTTTTCTTGCAATACTCATTTTGGGACAGGGGAAGCTCATGGATAACCTTGAATATACCTTAATTGCTCTTGTTATTGTTATAGCTCTCTCCATAGCACTTGAAATATTCCTTAGCGAATATCTGCTATATCATTATGATAACGATGAACAGTTTGATGAAAGCGAGGAATAAGCGTGCCGGATTTTGAATGTAGATTAAAAAAGTACAGGCTATTAAAGGATTTGACACAAGAGCAGTTAGCGGCACAGGTAGGCGTGCGGCGAGAAACAATTATGCGGCTGGAAAAGGCACAATACAATCCCTCACTTAAACTGGCGATTGATATTTCAAGAGTTGTTGAAGCACCGATTGAAGAAATATTCGTTTTCAAGTGATTTGTGCGGAATTATGCTTATTTTATAGGCAGTTGCGCTAATGTTAATCTGCATTGCTTGCCGCATAGCAGCTACTGCGGCAATGACACGTCAACGCAGCTTTTTGCGGCGAGTGTGGCGGAGGAACTGCTGCTGAATACCGAATTGACGGAAGAAAGCAAAGACCGTGCAATACATCTGCTGAAAGAATTTGGCCTTTACGAGTACAGGGATGCGCACCCGTCCACCCTGTCCGGCGGACAAAAGCAACGGCTTGCCATCGCCTGCGCCGTCTTTTCCGCCCCTGCCGGCAGCTCCACCGCGATGGTCGTGCCCTTGTCCGAGCTTTCCTCCACCCAAACGGAGCCGCCGTGGAGATCGGCAATCTCCCACACCAGAGAAAGTCCCAGTCCCGCGCCGCCGTACTCGCGGCTGCGGGATTTGTCTACCCGGAAGAAGGGATGGAAAATGCTCCGCTGATACTCCTCCGGAATGCCGCAGCCAGTGTCGGAAACGCGAATGATGCACTTTTCCTGCCCCTGTGCAAGCTCGACCCGCACCGAGCCGCCGAGGCGGTTGTATTTGACAGCGTTCTCCGTCAGGTTGAAGAGCATGCGGTAGATCAGCGCGTCGCTGCCGGTCAGGGCGGCGTCGCCCTCCGCTTCCAGCGTGATGCTTCGCTTCTCCGCCAGCGACGCAAGATCCGTAAAGATCTCCTCGACCATGGGGGCGAGCTGGAGCTGCTCGTTCCGCGCCACCTGCTGCAAATTGCTCATCTCCAGCAGCGTCTTGGTCATCTGCGTCAGCCGCTCCGTCTGCTCGCGCAAAAGCGTGAGGAATTCCGCCGTCTCCGGCCGCACATCGGGATGCTCCGCGGAAAACAGCTCCAGCTGCGCCTGCATCAGCGCCAGCGGCGTGCGCAGCTCGTGGGCGGCGTTGCCGGTGAACTGCCGCTGGGCGGCAAAGGCGTTGTTCAGCCGCTCCAGCATCTGGTTGAACGAGCGGCTCAGCTGCCGGAACTCCGAAATGGAGTCTTCATCGATCCTCATATCGGCAAGATTGTTCAGCTGCACCTGCTCCACCTGCGAGGTAAAGCTGCGCAGGGGCTTGAGAGCGCGTCCGCTGACGAAATAGGCGAGGATGCCGCTGAGCAGCGTTACCGCCGCCGTGATGTACCAGTTGGTGGTGCGGAAGCGCCCCTGCACCCCATCGACGACGATGGTCAACTCCTCGTTGGGCGCTATGAGCTGCGGGTCAAAGCTCGCCGCTCCGCTATCATTCAGGATCACCGTGCCGCCGCCCTGTAAGCTGTCCGCAATGGTGTCCATATAGTACACACCGGAGGAGCACAGCAGCAAATTCATGGCCACGCAGGTGATGCCGATGAGCAGGACGGACATCAGCGTGATGCGCCACTGCAGGGAAAGACGCTTCATGCTTCCTCGCCTCCCATCAGATAGCCCTCGCCGATGCGGTTGCGGATGGGGTCATAGCCCAGCACGGCGCGGAGCTTTTTGCGCAGGGCGGAGATGTGGACGCGAATGGAATTGCTGAAGCTGTCCACGCTGTTGTCCCAGACGTGATCCATCAGTTCCTCCTGACTCACGGGCCGCCCCTGATGCACCATCAGGTATTCCAGAATACCCATCTCCTTGCGGGTCAGTGTCAAGGTCTGCCCGTTGACGGCGGCGGTGCGGGAGCGGGTGTCAAAGGTCAGGGCTCCGCAGCTTAGCAGCACATCCTGCTGGGTGAACTGCCGCAAGGTCAGGCTGCGGATGCGGGCCTCCAGCTCGGCCAAGTGGAAGGGCTTTGCCAGATAGTCGTTGGCCCCGGCGTCCAGCCCCTGCACCTTGTCCTCCACCTCACTGCGGGCGGAGAGGATCAGCACCCGCGTCTCTCGGTCGGTCTGCCGCAGGGTGCGCAGCACCGTCATGCCGTCCTTTTTCGGCAGATTCAGATCAAGAAGTACCAGATCGTAGCACTCCACGCCCAGCAACTCCAGAGCCTTCTCCCCGTCGTAGCAGTAGTCCACGCTGTAGGCCAGCCGCCGCAGGCTGCGGACGATCGTTTCGCACAGAGCGCGTTCGTCTTCAATTACTAAAAGGTGCATGAGAGCCCTCCTTTTTATTTCTCCGTTTTTGTGTTGTTTTTATTATAGCAAAAATAGATAAGGTTTGCGTTAAGTTTTCGTTCTTAACAGAGACTTTAACTCTCCCGCGCTATGATGGGGGCACAAAATCGGAAAGGGTGATGAAAAATGAGCTGCGGGAAAAAGGCCGCGGCGCAGATCGCGCTGCTGATGGCCGGAGCCGCCATGCTGTGCTTCGGCGTCTGGCGGGGCGAGGCGGCGACGGTGCTGAGCAAAGCAATCAAATTATGCCTGGAGTGTGTGGGCATTGGGTAAAAAGTTTTCAGGCGTTTCACAGACCATGTCCCGCTTCCGGGGCTGGATTCAGGCGGGGGCGACGCTGCTGACCAACCTGCACCTGCCGAACTTCCTCAAAGGAGGACTGTATCAGGGCGCGGGGAAGACCGTCTGCGTGCCGGGGCTGAACTGCTACTCCTGTCCGGCGGCCTCCGGAGCCTGCCCCATCGGGGCGTTTCAGGCAGTGGTGGGCTCGTCCAAGTTCAGCTTCTCCTATTATATCACAGGTTTTCTCATTTTGCTGGGAGTCCTGCTGGGACGCTTTATCTGTGGTTTTCTGTGTC
>ERZ857775.2752-NODE-2752-length-15969-cov-3.846739_pt1 | contig 15969 bp, 7 predicted proteins | sample MGYA00519698_ERZ857775 | MGnify/ENA primary metagenome ERZ857775 (study PRJEB31778, sample SAMEA3449363) | human gut metagenome | biome: human gut; feature: human-associated habitat; material: faeces | place: United Kingdom | collected 2010/2012 ...
CCCACCGCCTGCGGGCGGAGCCCCCTCGCAGAGGGGGCCAGGGTAATGAAAAAGCCGCACAGCTTTCACTGTACGGCTTAACGGCTCACTTATTTTTCTTTCTTCGCCGTCTTTTTGCGGCGGCGGGCGCGCCCGCTGTCGGCCTTGGCCTCGGGAACATAGAGGCTATAGCTCAACAGGTAGCGGCCATGGGCAGGGATGCGGTAGAACGCGGCCTTGATGCGCTCCAGCGGGCCGGTGCCGCTCTCGGCGGTGCTGCCGCTCAGCATAACAACATACTGCATATCGGTGTAGCGGGCGGCCACATCGCACTGGCGCAGATTCGTGTGGATCAGATCGCCCAGCTGCTCCACCATCAGAGCGGTCTCGGCAGCATCGGTGTTCTGGCTGGGAGCCACGGTCAGGATCGCCAGGAATACCTGCAGACCGTAGCGGACCTGCACGCCGCGCTGTACGCGGTAAATTTCCTTGAACGTCTCAAAGTCGCAGATACAGGCCCCCGTGTCCTCGGTATCCGGCAGAGCAGAGATCAGCTTGGAGACCTCGCTCTCCATATTGCGGTCTGCCTGGCGCATCTGGCGGTAGGCAGAGCCTGCGCGGCCCGGCTCAATGGCATGATGCAGGCAGCCCATGGCGCTGCCGCGGCGTGCCAGATCCTCCGCCTCCTCGTGGCGGCCCAGCGTCTCCAGCGCGACGATCTTTTCCAAATAAAGGCGCTCCTCGTAGGGGTCCAGCTCCAGCGCGCGGGTACACAGCGTAACGATGCGGGTGCTCTCGCCCCATTTTTTGCAGAGCTCCAGCAGGTTTAAAATGGCTGTGCGGTACTGCCCGTGCAGACGCACGCTGACGCTTTCGACCCACGGCTCGGACGCAGACTGCGGCAGCAGGCGCCCGTCATACAGGTTGACGATCTGTTCATAAATGCGGCTGCGCTTCTCGGCGTCGCTCTCCTTGCGGGCCAGCTCCGACAGGTCGTTGACCTCAAACACATCCACGCTGCAGTCCAGATGGGGGTTCCACTGGTAGTAGCCGCGGCTGGTCACGATGCAGTCCTTCATCTCATCCAGACCCTCCGCGTCGATCATAAGGCGGAAGCGATGCAAGATGGCGCGCAGGGCCATGTCCGGGTTGGTGGACCGCTCCCCTGCCCACAGGGTATCGGTCAGTACCTTGTGGGAGACGCGCTCCCCGCGCCGCAAAACGAGATACTGCACCAGCGCCGTTGCCTTGCGGGACTGCGCCAGCTGTGCCAGCACGGGCTTGCCGTTCATACGGATCTCAAAGCCGCCCAGCATTTTGATTTCAATTGTTGCCATCCTAGTCATCCTCTCTGCTCTGATGCCCATGACGTTCCTGCATTTTTGTCCGGCACACAGGTATTCATGTTTTAAAGTATAATAAGTCCATTTGAATTTGTCCAGTACATCCGCCGGGATTGTAATATACTTTTCAAAAATCGTCCCGGAGGGCACCGCTCACGACTCCGACGATGCCTTGCCGTCCCAGGTGCCGGGTTTATACAGGATGACCGGCTCACCGGGCAACTGCACAATGGCTTTTTGGGTGCACAGCGGCACGATCTGGTTGTTGGCGTCCCGCTTGGCCACAGTCAGCACCACCGTCATAGCCGTAATGCGCGGGGTCTTGGTTTCGTCGCCGTCCTGCGTCCAGCTGCGGGCGTAGAAATGCAGTTCGCTGATGAACAGCCCCATATAGGCATCCCGGGGATAGGCCGTTGTGTAGCCGTAGGCAACGTAGGGCCGTGTGACCGTCTCAGTACCGTCCTCGGCCTTGTCCTTTTTTGTGTGCTGCGGGTTGCCGTAGTGCCCGGCGTTATTCAGTTCATCGCGGTAAAAGCGCATGTGCAGGTAGCCGTTCAGCGCATTGGCCTGATCCGCTGTCAGCAGTGCTGTGCCGTCTGTCTTTGTCAGCGGCGGCACACAGTCCTTGTCGATCAGCTCAATGTGGTTGGGGTAGACGCTGAATTCCAATGCCGTGCCCTGGCTGTAGTCGTTACCCTTGGACGCAAAAACGCTGTCCAAATTATTAAGGTCCGTCGCGCCGTCGGTGAAGCGGATATAGCCGTTCGCCTCGAGCACCTCGCCGCGGATCGTCTCAATGAGCGCGTCGGCCAGATTTTGCGCGCGCGTCTGCTGCTGGATGTCCATGTACGCCTGCGCACTGGGCTGTATCAGCGTGACCGCCGCCAGCGTAAAGATCGCCAGCAGCACCATGCAGACGATCAGCTCCACCAGCGTTGTGCCGCTCTGGTTTTTCAAACGCTGCTTCATGGGTTGGTCGTCCCTTCTTCCTCCTTGTTGCAGTAACGGTGGAACACGTATTTCTCAGTCTTTTCTGTGCCGTTTTGGCTCACTTTCACTTCTGGCGTTGTGCTTTGTAGCTGCACACCTTTAACCGTGAAGTCATTGTTGCCGAACGTCATATCCTGCGCCGCGCCGTCATCGTTCCATGTCGGCTCTTTGTCATTAGGCCCGTATAACTTTGCGCAGAGTTCATAGGCTGTCTCCCGCAGCGTTTCGGCCTTTTGGGACATGGCGCGGGCGTACCGCAGCGAAACGACGAACATCGACGTAAAAATCAGCAGCAGCAGGAACGACACAAGCACTTCCACAATCGTTTCCCCTTGCCGATTTTTGAAAATGTGTTTCATAGCGGGTCACTCCTGTGTTTTGCTGGCGTTTTGTTTAACACCGCGGGTGTAGGTAATGGTCGTTTTGTCCTGCTGCCGCGTATCATAGTGCGGCACAATTGTATGAACCGTTGTGTCATCTTTATCAATGACAAGTGGTGATCCCCCGGGGACTGTAAACTGGTTCGTGCCAGGAGTCCAATTATAATGAGCTGTTTGCCCGTCTATCGTATAGTAATCAATCGGGTAATGGATGTGTCTGTCATACACTCGTGTAAAGGAGAATTGTTCTCCCCCCTTCTTCGCTGTAACAGTTACATCCAGTTGCAAATCTATTACTTTATAGTCCGTGCTTTGCCAGTCTCTCAGGAATGATTGCCATTCTTTGTCTGTCGTAACATACTGTCCCTGTCCGCCTAGGTTCAAATCATCTACATCCTCGCCCGGGCGGCGACGTAATGTGATTGTGATAAAATCAGCACCATCTGCCGCCGCGGTGGAGCCCTGCATTAACTCAAACACGAATGGCTGGGATTCCAAATCATAGATGTCCTTGCCGTAGCTCACCGAGAACATAAATTCATTGTTGACGAACCCAGCAAATGTCTTGCTGTCGCGGTCATTTGGGTCATAGTCGTTCAGCTCCCCTTCCAGCACGTCGGAAAAGCTGGTTGCCAGCTGGTAGGCTTCCTGTTCCAGCAGCTGGCGGTTGGCATTGGCCGTCAGCACGGAGGCCGCATAGACCAGCGCTGCCGACAGCGCCACAAACAGCGCGCCGATGCAGAGGACCAGTATCATCGAAAGTCCCTGCTCCCCGCGCAGAATGCTGCGTGCCCTGCGGTGCATAATGCCACCTTCTTTCCTGAAATAAAATTACGATGCGTCGCTTGTTTTCGTTCGTTCCGGGGGTGCGGTTTCCGCCGCGTCCGTCTCATCCGGGGCAGCGGCGGTCTCCGGGGTCGCCATGGGCAGTGCCGCACGGGCCCGCATCAGGACCGGGGGCACGCTTGCGGGGGCGCTTTCCGCCGCCGTGCTTTCTGTAGTCTCGGCGGGCGCGACGCTCTCCGCGGAATCCATACTCTGGGCATCCTCCGCCGCATCGGCGGTGTTCGTCTCGTTGACGGGGACCTTGACCATGCCGGATTCGACGGTCTTACCCTTGTCATCCGAGTGCGCCAGCGTCTGCAGCATCACACTTGCGGTGAACTTTTGCAGCTCGAGCGAGTCGTCCTGCACCTTTTCCTGCAGCTCGGGCAGGGTGATGCGGTAAACAGGCTCGGCGCCGTCCTCCTGCACCAGTTCCAGCATGGGAACCGTCTGTGCCTTGTAGTACAGCGTACCGCCGTCCTTTTCCACCGTGCCGGTGACGTCATAGGGTTTCTGTTCCCATGTCACGTTGCCGTTCTCGTCGGTCACAGGCTCAACGCTCAGGTCGTACCAGATGCGGGTGACTTCGCCAGCCTCATTTACGTCGTTGGTCGGGTCGATGTTGGTTTTTTTATCACCAATAGTCTTGGTGACGGTCTTGATTTCACCGCGCGGGTGAATCGTGCCGTCGGCGTCCGTCTTGTCCCTGTCGTAGGTCGTCACCGTAATGCTGTAAGGCTGTTTCTTCGTACTATCCAGCGGCGTGACGGTAAAGGTATAGCTGTCGGTCAGGTTGCGCACCGTGTCGTCGGCCTGGGTGTACTTGTTCACCGCGGTCCACTCCACCGTAAAGCGGCGCAGCTCCAGCGGAGTCGTACCGCGATTGCTCTTACACTCGGGGTCGCTGTACAGGTTGACTTCCTGCGGGTAAACGGCATTGCCAAGTGCGCGTTCCGGTTCGTCCACGGGGGCGTCCAGCGTGATGGCCGGCAGCTGTGCCGCTGCGGCATCCTGCTGCAGGATGTAGAACCAGTTCGACGCTGTCCTGCCGTCGGTGGGCATAACGCGCACCGCGGGCAGCAGGTATTGTTTTGCATGGTCGGGCGTCAGCGTAAAGCCGTTGCCGTCGGGCACAAAGGTATAGCTGGCGGTTTTGTCGTTGACGCTGGCGCTCCCGCCCACCGTGCGGCTGTCCTTCGGGATGACCAGCTCGGCGTCGCCATTGTTCAGCATCTCGTCCAGTTTTTTGGTCAACTCCTGCTGGGCCTCATACTTGGCCTGTCCGGTGCCTTCGCCCTGCCAAGCCTTGGCCAGATTAGCAATTGTATTGTAATTGTCCTCGTCGCTGAAGATATAACCGGTAAAGTAGACATTGCCCTGTGCGGCTGCGTCCAGCGTCATGTTGAGCTTGAGGTCGTTCAGGAACGTCTCCTGATTCGGGCTGGCGGGCGCAAAGCTGCTGGCCGTAACCTTGGGCGCAGCGGCGCGGCTGACGATGGTCTCGGACTGGCTCAACGCGCCGTCCGGGCCGTCAAAGCAGGTATCGCTACCAGCCTTGCGGCGGGCAATGACGCGAAAGCGCAATGTCTTGCCCTGATACTGCTCCAGATCCAGCGTCAGGCTGCCGACGTTGTCCGTGGTGGGCAGCGTCAGCACAGTATTGCCGCCGGCATCGACGACGCACAGGTCATAGTGGTCAATGCGCTCGTCGTCGGACGGCGACCAGCTGACCGTGTAGAGCAGGGCATCCGCGTTGTCGGTCTCGCCGTTGACGCGGGTGATGGAGCTCGGCGCGCTGATGCCGGGCAGGCGCTGCTTAACGCTGTAATCCGCCACAGCGGACGCGCCGATTTCATCGGTGCCGGCTGCCGCCACGCGGGTGACCTCGAGCCGGACCTTGTCATAGCGCCAGCTGTCGCTGCCGTTGGCCAGCATGGTATCTACGTTGACAGGCAGGGTAAAGCTGTTTCCGCTGTTCTGAACCTTATCGGCCAGATTTACGCCGTCCTTCAGCGCAATTTGCTCCTGACCGGTCACATTGCCGTCCTCGTCCGTCAACAGGCCGTAGAGCTTGATGCTGTAGGTCGGCGTTTTCGCGCCCATGTCCTCTTGCGTCCAGTTGAACGTATAGGTCAACTCGTTGGTTTTCTCGTCAACTTTTCCTTCGGTGTTTTTGTCCAGTGTCGGGGCTTTCAGGACATTCAGGTTCAGCTGCTTGAAGATGATCTGCGGGGTCGTTACCGTGGCCTGTATAGCCCATTCCTTGTCATCGGTGCGGCTCACGTCGGAGAAGCAGAGCGGCGTCAGATGGGCATAGGTATAGCTGTGCTCGCCCGTGCGGACGATCTCATAGCCGTTCTTCCACCAGATTTCTTTGCTGGTGTCGTTTGCATGGCTGGCGATGGCTGCGGACACTTCGTCCGCCGTGGCATCCCAGCGATACTTCATATCGCCCTTGCCGCTGGTGACGGGCACCGCGACAACAAGGAAGTCGGTGTAGTTCGTCATGGCATCCGACGGCAGGCTGTTCAGGTTGAAGGTGACGGGAGACTCTGTCACAATGCTTTCCCGCGCGGCCAGCGTGATGTACTGGCCGTTCAAAGATACGCCGTTGACTTCGTCATTGCCCAGATATTTTGCCAGCAGCATGACGCGGTAGGTCGGGCTGCCGTGCTCGCTGCTGTTGCTCTTGACCCTCGGGGTAAAGCTGAACTTCACGGTTGCTTCAAAGCTCTCCGCTGTCTGGCCGGTGTAGGTCACAAACTCCGTGTTGCCGTCCTGTTTCAGCGTGCCAAGCGGCAGACCGTCCTCGTCCTTGGCAGAACCCGGATTGTCTCGCCACTGGGACGGGAGATAGGTCTCTGACTTGTACTGGGCCGAGCGCAGATACTTTGTACTGCTGCTGTTGTCCGGGGTTGCCAACGCCGTAAGCGTCAAAGTGCGTTCCAAATTTTGGGTCAGGCGGATGTACTGTTTGCCATTCTGGCTGCTGAAATAATAAGGATGCTTTCCATCGGTCAGCTTGACGGTCCAAGCCTCGTCTGTCGGGTATTCGGTGTAGTTTTTCAGCACCGCGACAACCTCATAATTGAATTCTCTCGATTTTTCATCCGGCGTCTGGCACTGATTCCAGTCAAAGCCGCCGTTCTCGCGTTTGACCAGCCAGAACTCAATCTCCGGTGTAGGCAGGGCGTGCATAAAGGTCTGCACGGCGCTGGTGTTGAAGTTATCAGCCAGACTCGAGTCGTTGTTGATATTGTAGGGCGTTACACGCACGACGAAGTTACCCGTCCATGCTTTATCAGCCACAAAGGTATAGCTGCGCTGGTAGACGTCCGCTTTCAGATAGGGAACTGCATCCGATGCGACAGTACCCGCATCGTTGCAGGGCAGAATTTCAACACGGTAGTAAGCGGCGGGGCTGGCGTCCGTATCGGTAGGCGCTTCCCACGTGACCTCGTAGCGGCCATAGACGTTGTTGTCCGCGTCCTGCACCTGGCTGGCCTTGACGTAGATTTTCCCCGGCTGGGCGGGCTTGGTGCTGTCCAGCACGTACTTATAGTAGTTCTGGATGACCTCGTCGGTGATGTCGGTAATATCAACGTCCGATTTCGTACTGTTCGCGGCTTCGCCGAATTGCAGCATCACAGGCGCTCTCTGGTTGCCGGGATTGGTATCATCGCCCGCGCCGGTATCATCGAAAATGTAGGCTTTCTTACCGTCGGTCTTGATATAGGCAGAGTTTGGTTTGGCAGACGGGCCCGCAGATGTAAGACCGCTAATCCACCACAGACTGTACGCTGCACCGTTCTCATCGTCTGCCAAAGTGGGCAGGAATGCAATATAAGGATAGGTTGTTTTATCAGTGACGTTATAGCCTATGTACAGACGGTGTGCTTTTACTTTTTCCGAGGACGGATTCCACGCTGTTTCCTTGTAGGCCGATTCATAGTTAGGATTATTCCAGTTACCTGTTTTTTTGGCTGGTTTTGTCGTGGTCAGTTTACGGGAATCTTTCTTAAAGAAGCTCTTGCCTGCATCGCCGGAATCTTCAATATAATAGTTGCCGTAGCCGGTGACATTCTCGTAACTCTGGCGCAAATAGGCAATAGGATACCAACCTGTACCAACCGTGGCAAAGCAGTTTGTGACATTGGTTGCTTCTTTCGACCCAGAGCCATTGCCGCGGCTGCCGACAATGCCGACTCTTCTGTCATCACTTCCGGCACACGTAAAGTTTGTATTAAGGTTTCGGCAGCGGTCAATATTTACCGTAACATTATCAATGTTCCCCTTGTTGTATGGGCCGATCCATGCCAAAATGCCGACTGCCTGCGACACTGCCTTGATTGCACCGCTATTGACGCAGTCGATGATGTTCAGCGTCATAATATCGGTGTGCTTCTTCATCTCGATTTTACCGATAATGCCCGCGCAGTCATTTGCGCCGTTTGATTTATACCAAATCTGACCGTAGTTACGGCAGGAAAGCACATTTGTGGTGCCGCCGGAAATAGGCTGGTCAATAAAGCCGACAATACCGCCGACTGCACCGTAACCGCTGTTTTTGTCGTTCGTGTTTGTTGTGATTTTGCCAAAATTGAAGCATTTCTGCACGGTTCCGCCGTAGTCCAGCCAATAGGCGATCACGCCGCCCACATTGGCCGAGCGGCTGTTGAACACACTGCCGCAGTTGACTACCTTGCTGACAGACCACCGGTCATCGCTGCGGTTCTGCTGCTGGCCAATGACACCGCCCACATGGACAACAACACGATTTTCGCTCTTGTAAATGTTTTCATTGTCTGTATCGTCCTTGTTCTTAGCCCCATCAAACACGCGCGTAAACCGGCGCACAGCGGCACAGTTTACCACAGTGTCCAGCACGCTTTTGTCTGTGACGTTGGATTCGTTCTGGCCGACAATACCGCCGACGGTGGATGCCGTTGTCGCATTGTCAGAATAGACAAACCACTGGCCGGTGGCGGAAGTGTCAATTGTACCGCGGAGAGAGTTAAAGCCTGCCAGGCCGCCCAGATAACCGGCGGCACGGACGGTCTCGCTGTTGTTGCTGCCGCGCAGGGCGACAAGCAGATCATTGGCTTCCAGACCGCTTTGGCTGTAGACATGCCCATAGCCGTAGCCTTCTTTAGACACAGTGTCAACGCCCATAAGACCCGCGTAGGTCGTGCCTGTGGTCAGCTCTGCCGCCATGCTGTTGATGCCGGCATTGGCATCTTCCGCACCCAGCCAATTTTTAACCTGTGCAACAAGGGCGGGTGTTGCTTCTTCGTCACTGACCAGCGCTTTTTTGCTGCCGCTGCCCTTGATAGTGCCGTTGTTGGAGCCCGCGACGCCGCCCACAAAGCCGTAACGCGCCGTGATTATGCTGCCCGTATCGCCGTTGCGCTCGGTGGCGACATAGCTGTTGGCGATTTCGTCATTGTTGCGGCCCGCAATGCCGCCCACATGGCTGGCACTGGCGAGCTTTTCGTCTGCGGTCTGGGTCGTGGTGATGTTGCTGATACCGCTGACCTGCAGTTTGATGTATTTGACCTCACAGCCCTTGATTGTGCTGTTGTTCAGACCGGCAATGCCGCCCACCGTGCTGCCGGTGCTGCGTGCACCGACGGAGACAAGGCCGTCCCCGTCTGCGTTGCCGCCCATCGTGCCGGAATAGGTACACTGCTCCAGGGTACCGTCGTTTTGGCCTGCGACGCCGCCCAAATTTGTATATTTATCAAGATTTTGTGTAAGGTCCAGCAGAACGTTGGTTTCGCTGACCGTACCGTCCTTCGTGGTGCGGCCCACCGCGCCGCCCAGCGTGACGGTGTTGGTGCCCGCGCGCAGACCGGCGTCCAGCGCCAGCGCGCCGTTTCCGACCTGACAGCCGGTGACGGCGCCCTCGTTCATGCCCGCAAGGCCGCCAATCGTGACCGCCGGGGTGCTGAACCGCACGTTGGCGTTTTCCGCCAGCTTCACATTGCGGATGGTCGCGTGCTTGCCGTTGTACGCCGCAACAGCGCCGATGCTCTCCGACGTGCCGGTGATCGTGCAGCCGCTTACGCTGCTGTTATCTTCCGGCCCGGTCTCCTGACCGATGGTGCCGAAGTTCGTGGCCGTGACGCCGCCCGCCGTGCCGTTGGCCGCGGTGACGTCGGCGCGGACCTGCACATTCTCAATCAGCGCGTTTTTATTATTATTGCCCGCGATGCCGCCCGCCTCGCCGTTGGTGGCGTAGACTGCGGCGGCATTGCCGGACGCATGGCTGCAATAGCTGATCGTGCCGCCCGCGTTGTTCTCGCCCGCAATACCGCCCGCATATTTTGTGCTGGCGCGCACTGAGGCGTAGTTATCCACACGGGTGATTTCGGCGCTGTTCGTACCGGCCACGCCGCCCGCGTAGTTGGCGGCAGTGACGCTGCCCCTGACCGCGCCGTTGGCGTTTTCAGTGCCGTAAATGCTGCCCTTATAGGCGTTATACGTCGTATTGATACCGGCCACGCCGCCCGCATAGCCGGTGGCGGTGACACTGCTTTGCAGCTGGCCGGACAGCGAGATATTGCCGACGTTGGCACCGGCCACGCCGCCCGCGTACTGGTTGGCCTCCACCGTGCCAGTGCTGTTGTTCTCTGTGCAGATGATGAGGCCCTTGCTTGCCGCAGCATCACCGCCCAGGTTGACGCCCGCAATGCCGCCGACATAGCTGTCGCCGCGCACGGCACAGCCCTGCGCCGGGTAGGCAGACTGAATAAGACCGCCGTTGACGCCCGCAACGCCGCCCAGATAGGTATACCCGGTTTCACGGTTGCCGAGGGACGCCGCCATGCTGCCGCCGGTGATCGTGCCCTCGTTCCAGCCCGCAAAGCCGCCCGCGGCGCACTTGTGAGCCACTGTGCCGTAGTTTGTGCAGTCTTTCAGCGTTGTGTTGGGTGTGGCATAGCCGATGATACCGCCCGCCAGTGCGCCGCGCGGGGTGTCAAAGTAATAGCGGCCATCGGCCAGCGCGTTCAGCGATACGCCGTTTTTAAACGCGCCGTTGTTGGACGGGTTCAGGCCGCCGACGGACAGGGCGTTCTCCGTTGCGCCGTTGGTTGCATTTTGAATCGTCAGCTTCGTATCGGCGTCGTTTGCGCCGACGATGCCGCCGACGTAGATGTCGGCCTGCAGGTTGAGCTTGTTCCAGAAACCGGTCAGGATGACCTCACCGTCCGCCGTATCCGCGTCGGTGCTGTCTGTCAGCACGCCGGTGCTCTCGTTAATCGTCGGCAGCAGCGCCTCCAGCGTGACGTTTGTGGGCTTGGCCGCCAGCAGACGGTTGTAGCCGATGATGCCGCCCGCGACGGCGTCGGCCTCGACGCGGCCCGAGGCCACATCTGTTATAAACGCGCCGTCGCCCGCCACGGTGAAGCCGCCCACCGGCAGGTTGGCGCCGATGACGCCGCCGACAAGCTGCTGACCTGCCACGCGGCTGACCGTCACAGTGGCGGAGGGCAGCGTGGAGGCGCAGTTCAGGCCGATCATGCCGCCGACAGCCTTGCCCGCCGCCACGATCTGGCCGCTGATGGTCAGGTTCTGGCCGGAGGTGTTGGAGATCGTCGCCTTTTCATCGTTATAACCGGCCACGCCGCCCACGTAGTTGTTGCCGTACAGGATGGCACCCAGCGTCGGGGTGCCGCTCTTATCCCACGTCACAACGCCTTTTTTGCCGTTGTAGCCTGCGATGCCGCCGACGTAGTCGGCGTAGTCGGCGTACTCACCCGCGGAGCGGCTCAGCTCCTTTAACAGGTTGATGCGGCGGGTGTCGGTGGCGTTGTCGCCGGACATACGGTTGGCGCAGTTCTGCACGGTGGCTGTGGCTTTCGGGTCTTGACTGCCGCCCCAGTCGGCATCATTGACGCCGACGATGCCGCCGACGTAGGCCGCGTTCTTTCCAAAGGCCGCGACCAGACCCGTATTGGTCATGCCGCTGATTTTGCTGTTGCTGCCGTTGACCGACACGATGCCGCCGACGTAGCGGTTGCCAAAGACGTCACTGCTGTTCGTATCGTTCTTTTGTATGCCGCTGCCGGTAAAGCCACCGGCCAGACCGCCCACAAACCGGCTGCCGAGCACGTAGCCCTTGCCGGTCTTGCAGTTGTCCAGCATAATATCCTTGCCGTAGCCGACAAGGCCGCCGACGAAATCACCCTTGAGGGGGCTGGCGTCGGTCAATGTCCCGGTTGTGTCGAAGCCTGCCTTGACCTGCTTCTTGAGCTGGGTCTCGGTCAGGTCGCTGCGGGTCACGCTTTCGCAGCCTTGCAGGGTCACGCCCCTGCCGTAGCCCGCAATGCCGCCGAAGAACTGCCCCAGCACCAGGCTGCGCGCATCGCCCGCGGTATCGCCCTTATAGTTGGCGCCCGCGCTGACCGTGCCGTTGTTCCTCAGGCCCGTCAGGCTCTGGGACACGCTGGTGTCCGTCGTAAACAGGTTGCCGACGATGCCGCCCGTAAAGCCGTTGCCGGTCACAAAGCCGTTGTTGACGATGTTCGTATCACCGTTCGTTTTCATCTGGGTAGCGTCCACCGTGCCGAACACGCCGCCCACGCCGACGCTGCGCCAGAGGGAGTTCTTGTCATTCGGCTCGGCTGCCGCAGCAGCGTAGCGGGCCTTCTCGGCCTGCTGGTCTGCCGCTGTGGTCTTTGTAACGGATTGCGTGCCCTTGTCCACAAGCAGACCCGCCACCGTCACGTCCGACGCGACGGTCAGGTCCTGCATGACGGACTCGGCTTTGGGTATGGCAACGCCGACGAGACCGCCAATGCCGCGCGGCTCGTCTGTATAATAGGTATAGCTTTTGCCGCCAGCGTTTTGCGTCTGCTCTATGCGCTGCGTTGCGGTGGTTTTGTTGTCAAACGCCAGCGCCGCGGCCACCAGCGCACTCGTCGAGGAGTTCGTGCCGCGGGTCAGGGCGCAGTTTTCAAGCGTGCCGGTGTTGACGCCGCAGAGTGCGCCGACAGCACGCACATCGCGCCAGTTCTCGTCGTCCTCCGCCAGCGCCGTGACGAATTTGGTCGCGGTCAGCTTGAGCTGTTTTTCGTTCGGCAGCGCATCGGCGGCGACGGTCTCGGTCTTGACGTTGACCTGAATGTCCGGGTCGCGCAGTGTGATGTAAGAAATTTTGCCCTTGTTCTCGCCGATAAGGCCGACATAGTGGTCGGTCAGCTCTTTCTGCCCTGCCTTGCCGGTTTTTGCAACGGACTTGCTGCTCAATTGCAGATTGAGGATGGGCACACGGGTCGTCTTGGTTGCAAGGACCGTTGTTTTGCTCGTAAGTTCGATTTTTTCACCCAGTTCCGGGATCGTCGGCCAGGCGACAGGGTCATTGAGGGACGGCACCTTGGCCGCAGGCCATGCGCCCGCAGCGCAGTAGACCGTGACGCCGCCGCCCGTCCAGTTCAGGCCGGTGCTGTTGCTGGCCTGGGGGGTCAGCATGTAGGTGCCCTTGTCGGCAATCTTCCAATCCGCAGACCAGCGCAGGTTGTACAGATGGCGGAAATATTTCAGGTCGGCCTCTTTCGCCGTGCCGCCCTTGGCCAGCAGGGTGTTTTCCTCGTTCGTCGTTTCCTCTTTGCTGGCTGTGTAGGTGTCGCTGTAGTTCTCCCGCGGCTCGGCGCGCATGGCAATGTAGATGTCCTTCGGGTCGTTCAGCAGGCGGGTGATGCTGTACAGGCTCGTGGCGGCAACTTCAGCGCTGTTCTCACACGCACGCAGCAGCGCCGCGTCCGCCATGGCGTCCAGCGTCAGCACAAAGCTGCCCTTGTTGTAGCTTAGCGGGAAGTAGAGTTTCTTCTCCTCGGTGCCGGTCTGCTGGCCTTCGTCGTTGTATTGGTAGATAACAACAGGCATCTCTGTGATGACCTGCTTGTTATCATCCGCCGCACCCGCGGTGTCGCGCTTGATCGTGATGGTAAACAGCGGCTTCCGATTGACGCCGGTGTCTCCGGCTGCGTAGGCCGTGGCCGTGTAGGAGGTATCCAGATCGCCAAGGCTGGAGTTGCCGCTCCAGCTCAGGGTCAGCGTCTCGCCGTTCGTCAGGCGGGGATTCTTGACCTTCAGCTTCGTCTGCACCAGCTGCACAACGTTGACGCGGTCCTCGGCAGAGTAGTAGCCGACAAGGGTGTCATTGCGGCGGTGGTCATAGCTGCGGTCATAAATATTTGTGGCATCGGCTTCATTAAAGCGCAGTTTGCTGGAATTTGTGTCGTAAAAGACCGAGTAGACCTGCCCGCTTTGAATGTCGATTTCAACGCAGAGCGAGGCATTCAGCAGCGAGGCGTCGTAGATGTAATCGCCCAGCAGCTCCTTGACCAGCGCGTTATGGTTGCCCGCGGCAGCGCCCGTGCGGTCATAGTAGAGCGCGGCCACGTTCTGGTTCAGTTCGGTCTTGGTGCGGCTCACAAGGGTATTGCCGCCCGCGTCGGTCACGGTGACGTCGTTCTGGAAGTGGTCGCCCGTGTCGCCCTCCTCCATGACCTGCCGGCGGAACGCATCCAGCTCCCCCGCCGTCTCCATCCGGGTCAGGGAGATCTGCGCCGTCTGGAACAGCGTGCGGGCGTTGGCCTCGTTCTTTTCAAACCGGGCCAGCCGCGTGTAGGCGATCAGCCCGCCGCCGACCAGCACCGCCAGAATGGCTGTGATAGCCAGAACGACCATCAGCTCCACCAGCGTAAAGCCTTTCTTTTTGTTTTTTATATTTTTATTGTACTGCACCATAGATGCTCCCGTCGTTTCTCCGGTGAAAGGTTACAATTAGACACAATATCAGATTATATATATTGGCATTATACTCGGAATGTGACGTTTTCGCAACAAATCCCGCGAGATTTCAGCAAATTTACACCAAATATAGTGGGTCAGCGGCAAGCTGTGCACGATTTCGCCATAATTTCCGTTATCTTTGAACAAAAAGCAGAGTTTTTTTCGCGAAATTCCTTGCAAATACAGGTCCGGCACGGTATACTAAATAGCGTGTTATTATATGGTAGAGGATGTGTAACAATGCTGGCAGCACGACTGGGCGCATGGCTGCGCCATACCGGGGAACGCTGGGCCAAAGCTGCGTTTGCGGAAAAGCTCGCCGTACTGCTGGCGCTGGGCGCTGTCCTGTATACTATTGTGACCGGCGCGGCGGAGCTGCGCTATCAGGCCCGTGCGCGGGAGGCCCTGGCTCAGGTCAAGGCTGCGCGGCTGGCGGCCAGTGCCGTGTCTGCCCAGTGCTACTCCGCCGGGCAGACGTTCGCCGACCAGACAAGCGCGGACGGCTTTGCGGACGGCATTGCCGAGGAAATCCGCACGCTGGGCTCACTGCCCGGCACAGTGACGCTTTTGCAGATCGACCCGAACGGCTACACCGTGCAGCGGCTCCTGTACCAGGAGAACGGCATGTACGCCATCTATGATGCCGACGGCGGTTACCGCGTTTTCCGCGCGGAGGACCGGCTGCAATACGGCGCGGGGGTGGGCCATGCTGCTGCTTGAGCTTCTGTTGGGACTCATTCGTTTTCTGCTGGGCGCGGCGCTGTTCAGCTTTATGAACGTCGTCGCGTGGCGGCTGCCGCGGGGCATGGACCCGCTGAAGGGCCGCAGCGTATGCCCGCAGTGCGGCCACACGCTGGGTGCGCCGGACTTAGTGCCTGTGTTCAGCTGGTTATTCTTGCGCGGGCGGTGCCGCCACTGCGGTGCGCACATTCCGGCGCGGTACCTGCTGGTGGAGCTTCTGGGCGGCGTGCTGGCGCTGGGCTGCACTTGGCGGTACGGCGCTGCCTACGCCCTGCCGGGCGGGCTGTTCGGCATGAGCTGGGCCGCGCTGCTGGCGCTGGCGGTCTGCGGGATCTTGCTGAGCGTTTCACTCATTGATGCCGAGACGCAGACCATCCCGGACCGGCTGAATCTGGCGCTGGCGGTCTGCGGCGCGGTGAGCGTGCTGCTCTCCCCTGCCGACTGGCTGCCGCACGTCATCGGTGCGCTCTGCGTCAGTGTGCCGATGTTTCTACTCTGCCTTGTCATCGACGGCGCGTTCGGCGGCGGCGACATCAAGCTGATGGCAGCCGCCGGGCTGTTCCTGGGCTGGCAGCATACGCTGCTGGCGATGTTTTTCGGCATTGTTTTTGGCGGTATGTACGGCATATACCTGCTGGCCGCCAAAAAGGCAGGGAAGAAAGACCACTTCGCCTTCGGCCCGTTTCTGTGTGCGGGCATCGTGATCGCGATGCTGTTTGGCGGGCCCGTTTTGGAATGGTACTGCGCGTTTTTGTGAAGTTCAGACCGTCAAAAAATTGCATTCTTGCCTTATTGCGTGTGTAGGGGCGACCATTGGTCGCCCGTCAACTTACCGCAGCAACGCATTTTCCGGGATAGTTTCTTGCAAGGCAAACGGGCACGGGCGAGCAATGCTCGCCCCTACAAGAGTT
>ERZ857775.2757-NODE-2757-length-15941-cov-3.020206_pt1 | contig 15941 bp, 16 predicted proteins | sample MGYA00519698_ERZ857775 | MGnify/ENA primary metagenome ERZ857775 (study PRJEB31778, sample SAMEA3449363) | human gut metagenome | biome: human gut; feature: human-associated habitat; material: faeces | place: United Kingdom | collected 2010/2012 ...
CTTCCGGTAGCAGTAGCCAGGGCAGTGGCGACTACGGCAATCATTCCTGCCGTATCCATGATGGTGGAAAGGCCGACAAGGCAGATGACCGTGATGAACGTTTTCTTCAATTGCTTCACCGTATGCCAAAGTACGGTGAACATCTCTTTGACTCCGGCACCTTGTATGAGCCCGCCAATAAACGTGCCTATGAAGAGAAGTACTCCTGCATGGGTGAGCCACGAGATGGTATAGTTTAGGGTCGAGTCCCCGACAGGCAGGCTGATGCGGGGGACCCAATTATTTTCGAGTGTATGGCGCAGGCCGGGAAACAGAGGACTGGTCAGTATGATCAACAAGAGGATGAGCAGGTAGATGCTCCAGGCGTTGAGAATATCTTTCGTCCGCAGAGGGTTCTTGCGGGCACGTTCTTCTTTCGGGGCGGTGAGCTTTCCGTAGATGACGATCACGATGATCGAAAGAATACTTCCGATAATGGCCGGTGATTCGGCACCCATGTAGCGTGCGGCCATGTACTGGCTGATCAGGGAGACGCCTCCTACCAATAGTGCTAAAAATAAATTTTTCGGAAGTGATTTCAACTTCGGATCGGTGAGGAACAGCAAAACCAATGGGATGAGGAACATGAGTACGGATAGCTGTAATACGACATTGGTACTCAGGTTCTGCACATCGAGGCTGGTTTCTTTGGCCAATACGAGTACAGGGGTACCGATAGCACCGAACGCCGTAGCAACGCTGTTGGCTATCAGGCTCACTACTGCGGAGAACACGGGCTTGAATCCGAGACTGATCAGGATGGCGGCAGGGATAGCTACGGCTGTCCCGAAACCGGCCATTGCTTCCAGCAATCCACCGAAGCCCCAAGTCAACAGTAACACTTGAATGCTCTTGTCTGTGGAGATGGAGGTGAATTGTTGCTTGATGATTTCCATCTTCCGGGTTTTCAATAATACGTTATAGCTGAAAATAGCCATCACGATGATAATCAGAATAGGAGAAACCGCTTTCAACGCTCCGTACAGGAAGGAGCAGGCGAGATCGTCTATTGCAAAATGAAAGCCGAAAAGGGCGATTAGCATGGTCACGATGAGAGAGATGACACTGCTTCTGTCGCCCGGCATCTTAAAAAAAGCCATCAATACAATAAGAAGCAGAACCGGAACAATAGCAAGAATCAGTGTCATAATCGTCAGTTTAAGTTATGTATGTATAACAAAACTAACGGGTGTTTTGACTGTCCGGCCGGTCGTTTTTTATGATTTTATTTCAAAAAGTACAGAAATATTTATATCAGAGGTATAAAAGGTATGAGAAGAGCCGGACCAGGTTTCATCATGAATCCTGTCCGGCTCTTTGCTGTATATATCTATATGAATAGAAGGGTTCTTCCTGCTATTTACCGGATGGCTTTTTGGAATCCAGTATTTTCTGCAATTGCTTTAAGTTTGCTTTTGCGGCATCATTGCCCATATGGGCAGCCTGTGTGAAGGCGGCGATGGATTGGTTGATGTTGCCGTTGAGGAAATCATACACTCCGCTGTTGTTGATGTATTCGGCTGTCTGCTTGTTGGCCTTTTCCATAAATTTCACGGCTGTTTTCAGATCCTTCTTGGTCAGTGCCACAGCGGCGGCGTTCAAGTTGGCTACTTCATCGTCGGGGTATATACGTACGGCAACATCGAATACGTTTACAAAATCGTCACTGCCTTTCGGATAGCTGTTGGCTACCTGGTACATTTCGTTCAGGCTCAGATACTTCGGATTGGTTTTGATGACAATACGGCCTTGTTCCACATCGAAGTTGACTACCGTATAATCTATCTTGCAGTTCACTTTGCGCAATCCCGGATAAATCTCTTTCAGCATAGTGCGATAAGGAGTTCCGCCGCCTACGTGCATGATCTCTTTTTTGCGGAGGGCATCATCACCGGTATTTTTGATGATGTGGATGAAGGTCTCTTTATCTTTCATGGAAGAGGTTTCCAAAGCCTTTATCAATCCGTCCCAGTTTTCACCTCCAAAGGATACCTTATAGAGATTGGCCGGTACTTTTTCATTTGCGGTGAGATAGGCTTTCAGCGCTTCGGCACGTTTTTGCGAAAGCTGTTCGTTGAATTTCAACGGGCCTTCGGGCGAAGCAAATCCTTCGATGCTGATGCCGGTGATGGTGAGGTTCCGGTCATTCTGAACCTTGCCGAACATAGAACGTATGTTCATCAGTTCTTGGTGATTATTCATAAAGTCGGTCAGTATCACCGATTTGCTTACAGGGAAGTCCAGATGGGCTTCGTACTGTTCGCTACGCTCTTTTACTATTTCTACCGGTGGTTGGATGTAAGCTACGATCGGTGACATGGCTGCCAATCGTTTGGCTTCGGTAGACACGCTGTTGGTGATCAGTTCCTGGGCAATCATCTCTTCATTATTGCCGCAACCGCAAAGATTCTCGACAAGATTGAGCGAGGCGTTCTCCATCCACGGCTGGTAGGGGATGACTTGGGTATAGTTCAGTACTTCTCTTTTATCGTAGGGGATGACGATGGCCGTAGGAGCTTCGCGTTCGATGGCTAAACCGCGAACGTAAGCTTTCTGACGGCGGCGGCCGTTAATGATGATGTCTTGCAGAGGGACATTGTGTTGTCCGTCTGTCAATAGCGGTGTAAGAGTCAGTGAGCGTTGGGGGCTGACTACCAGATTCTTCATGTCGATCGTCATGTCTATGTATAGAGAATTGCCCTGTTGCCATAGCGATACGCCCGACAGGCTGATGGCGTCATTATAAAGTTTCTGGGCACTGGCAGGAAGCGCGATGACAAGGGCCAGCAGAATATAGATAACTTTTCTTTTCATTGTTATAATTGGTTTATGGGTTGGTTGTTTATTTGAAAGTATAAATGAAGCTAAGGCCTATTTTGGTAGGTCCGAAGTAGTCTTTGGTATTATGGTCGATCTTGCGGCCGTCGTCTCCCGGTTCGTATTTGTCATATTTGATGTGGGCATATCCCACGCCGATGGTAGCTTCCATGCTCCAACGTTTTTTCAATATCCACTGATAACCGTAGGAGATGCCGGCACCGTAGATTTTACCGTCATACCGGTCGTGTCCCAAACCGAACATATCCAGGTTGCTGATGTCTGCATCGGCATAGTGTCCGTGCAGGCCGAAGAAGCTGCCATTGAACCGTTCGCAGAGCCAGTAACGCAGTTCGGGCTGTACGAGCCAGTGTTTCAATTGCTTGTTATCCGAAAACTTCCAGGGGTTGTAGTTTCCCGAAATGTCGAGGGTTAATTTTTTAGCCAATCCTATTTCAAGTCCCAGATTCGGAGTACTTGTGGCCCAATAGAGGGCATTGGTTTTGATGGCAATTTTGGGTAGATAGGTCTGGGTTCTTTGCTTTTGGGCGTTTACCCCTGTGGCAAAAGCGAGCAGAAACCCTACTGCTAAAATCAATTTCATTGTTCTCATTTCCGTTTTGGTATAGGTTTTATTATTTATTTCGGGTATCAACACTTACCGCTACGGATTTGTTTTCAGGAGGAGGATAATAATTTGTCAATGTGCCAATATGCCAATGTGCCAATTGGCTGCGCTGTAGGGTAAGGAATATGCTGCAAACCAATTGCTATATTCTCTCCTTTTATTGGTACATTACACCTTTTTTCAATTACTGCATTCTTCAATTATCACATTGATATATTAATACATTCTTCAATTAATACATTCTTTAATTGGCATATTGGCACATTGTCCAATTGGCACATTATTAATTGGCACATTATTTTTTTTTGCACACAACAATGGTGACTGCCGTAACGATCAGCATGATTCCGATGGCGCTTGCTACGGTGAATGATTCTTTAAAGGCTACTATGCCGATGATGACTGCCGTCAGAGGTTCCATTGCCCCGAATATGGAGGTGAGGGTAGGGCCGATGTGCTTGATTGCCTTGACCAGTGTGATGTTTGAAATGGCTGTAGCCGGTAATGCTAATCCTAAGATGTATAACCAGGTAACACCTTCTGTTACCAGCCGGATGCCACTGGTGAAACAGCCGCAAATGATGAAGAGAAGCGCTCCTAATCCCATTACATAACAAGTCAGCACAGTCGATTCGATCTGTACTGCACGGCTTTTTCTTACTCCGATAATGTATCCGCCGTAAGAGAATACGGATATACAGGCGGATATGATACCGAGCGTAGTGTTACCGTTGCCATGGCCGATGTTTCCCGACGAAAGGAGTATGGCGCCGACGATCGACATCGATATGGCAGTAATGATCCATGCCGATCTCTTTTCATGGAAAAAGAGGATCATGCTCATGGCCACGGCCAATGGGTACATGAAGTGAATGATGGAAGCTACTCCGCTGGCTATGTTTTGATAAGCGATCAAAAGGCTCAGGGAAGTAGCTGCCCGAAACAGACTTAATAGAAAGACGGTTCCGAAATCTTTTTTATTCAATCGGAAGTTACACCCGGACAGCCAGCCGAAAAGTATCAGTGTGAGAGATGCTATTCCCCAACGATAACTCAACACCTCGAAGGAAGAGAAACCGATGTTGAGAAGCATCACGGAAAAGAAAGGCGCCAGTCCGAACGTGGAAGAGGAGACTGCCGCGTACAGGATACCTTTTGTTTTGTTTATTGATTGAAACTGCATGATCTTATATAACTGTAAAAACGTTGCAAAAGTACAAGTTTTGACAGGGATACGGATGATGTTTTCGCTCTTTTTTGCCTTCTCCGGGTGAGGTATTCCTATATATTCATTAAATCATTTAAAGATTCGCTCATACTGGGATGTGTGAAGATAAAATCCCGTAAGAACGTATATTCTTGTCCGGTTTTCATAGCGAAAGCTACCAGATTGATTATTTCGCTCGATTCGGGGCCGAACAGGGTACATCCTAAAATCCGGTTGGTATCCGTATCTATGATTACTTTAAACAGGCCGTCGGTCTCTCCCAATGTTTTTGCACGGGGGATGGCCGTTACGGGCAGTTTGTTTACTTTAAAATTCCGGCCGGCTTTCCGGGCTTCTTCTTCACTCATGCCGATGCGTGATAGCGGCGGGTCGATAAATACGGAATAGCTCACCGGATCACGATCATTCAGGGTGCGCTGCTGCTTTCCGAACAAATCTTCGCGAATGATACGGTAGTCGTCCAAAGAGATATAGGTGAATTGTAAACCGCCTTTCACGTCACCGATGGCACGGATTTGAGGGTTCGTTGTTTTCAGGAACTCGTCTACTATAATTGCTCCGCGTTCGTTGACCTCTACGCCGGCCGCTTCCAGACGAAGCTCCCGGTTGCCAATAAGATGGCATCTGCATCCAGTACGTGAGTTTCTCCGTTTTCCACATTCCGGTAAACGACCGTATTGCCTTTTATCTCCTGTACTTTTGCATTCAGGATGAATGATATGCCTTTCTTTTCCAAGGTCTCTTTTACGCTGTCGGCTATATCCCTGTCCTCTCGTGAGATGAACTGCGGATAGCTTTCCAGTACGGTTACTTTGGCGCCGAACGAAGCATACATCGATGCAAATTCCAGACCGATATAACCGCCGCCCACAATTACCAGTCTTTCGGGAAGCTCTTTCATTTCCATAATAGAAGTACTGGTGTATACCGAGGGATTGTCTTTGATTCCTTCGATTGGCGGAATCACTGTCTCCGATCCGGTGTTGATAAAAATTTGCGGAGCTTTGATCCGGAGAACCTCACTGCCGGTTGTTATTTTTACCACCTCTTTGTCTTCAAAGGAACCGGTTCCCGTATATACCGTGATATAAGGGTTATCAGCCAGATTATGATAGTTTTTCTTCCGTAACATCGAAGTAACTTCCTCCTTCCGGGCAATTGCCTGCCGGTAATATTCTCTTTTTTCTTCGAAAGAACTACCGGCAGGAGTCAGTTTGGACAGATGAACCAGTGTCTTGGTCGGAATGCAGCCGATGTTGATACACGTACCTCCGTACATCTTGTCCGAACGTTCGATTACTGCGACTTTCTGTTCACGTTTTGCCAACTCTGCTGCTAAGGTTTTCCCCCCTTTGCCAAAACCTATGATAATTGCATCAAACTGTTTCATGACTTTGTTTTTTTTTAATTGTGCTGAAAAGCTATTTTTTTAATTGTGACAAGACCTTTTTTGCCGAATCGGACAGTACTACGATGGCTCCTGCCAGTATGGCCGTGTCTTTGATAACCAGTCTTCCCGCTCCGGTCAACAGGGGAAAACCATGTTCTCCGCTACCCAAGTCCGGTACCCAGACTTCCGGTGTGGTGACCAGAAACGAAAGTGTCCCTAATGTCATGATGATAGCCAATCCTGCACCTGCCAGTCCTATTTTGGAAGAGAATATCCCTAAAAATGTCAGTATGCCGATACCCATAATTAAGATTCCCAACCCGCGTGAAAAGCCATACGTGTTGTTTTCCTCGTGCCATTTGTGTTTCGCTTCATTGAATTCCCCCTCTTTCAGTTTGTACTCTTTGTACTCGGGAGCACTCTTTGTATAGAAGAAACTCATGAAAGGGCTGTTCGCAACAAACGGAACAATGCCTTCGGCTTCATAGTTCCAGAATTTCAGACCACCGATCCAAACGAATATCACTAATATAGCTACACGGATCAGGTTGATACCTAATTTTTGTGTAGATGCCGCTACATTCAGAAATGCAATAAACAACGAATTCAATCTTGTCCTCATCTTAATCTTTTTTATGGGTTAAATTTTATGTTGCAAAGATCGGCTGTTTTTCCGTAGCCGGAAATGGCAATTTTGCAGAATAAATTGGCAATTATTCCTTTTCCTGTTTTTTTATCACAAAGGCCGGGAACAGTACGGGTGGGCGACAAGGTGGAAAGGCAGAAATAATACCTAAAAATGGGGATGGATAAAACGGATTTTTTATCTGAACTTTGCGGCCTTAAATAAAATAAGGTGAAATGAAGCGATTATTTCTATTGTGTGTCGTTGCGATGTGTGTGGTATTTTCTTTTCGGGCACAAGGGCAGGAGACGATTTCCATAGGAGAACGTCATACTCTGTTTTCCAGGCTATTGAACGAGGAGAGAGCCTACTGGGTTTATCAACCCGAGAAGCGCCCTGGAGAGACGGAACGGAATTACCCGGTTCTTTATCTGTTGGATGGCGATTCTTTCTTTCATACGGTGGTAGGGTTCACCCGTTTCTTTTCTTCTTCCAGAGTCTCTTCGCTGCCTCCTTGCATCGTAGTGGCTGTTTTGAATACAGACCGTACGAGAGATTTGACACCGACCCCTTCGGCTGCCCGTCGCGACGGAACTGTCCGTTCCGGTGATGAACCGAAAGGAGGGGGTGCAGAACAATTCTATCGTTTTCTGGTAGAAGAGTTACGTCCGGCTATCGAAAAAGAATTTCCGGTCGGTGGGCAGAATATGTTGGTAGGCCATTCGTTTGCAGGATTATTTGCTTTGCATGTTTTGTGGAATCATCCGGAATCGTTCGATACTTATATGGCACTCGATCCCAGCTTGTGGTGGGATCAGGGAGCTTTTCTGAAACAGGCCGGTACGCGGGGTGATAAAACGGTTTTTGATGGAAAACAGTTGTATGTTGCTTTTGCCACCCGTCCTCGTACCGAGAGGAATCTGATACATTTTCCGTTGACTGACACCTTTCTGGATACGGTAATTCCGGAGATGGAACGTTGCAACTTGCGTGTTGTTTCAAAGAAATTTCCAGAAGAGACACACGGTACGATTGCTCTTCCGGCAATTTACGACGGTTTGAAATGCTTGTTTGCCCGATGATATTTTTTCTTTTCAATGTGGCAAAATGACAAAGTGATATTCTTGTTTCCTCAGAATCCCTTCATTAGGGAGAAGGTTGGGGTAACTGTATAAAATCTCCTTTATTTCCGGTTAGGCTTATTCGGATTGTATCATTTATTGCTGATTGTGTGACAAATGTCTCTTTATTTGAATGTTTAGTGCGTAAATTGTTTCTGAAGAATGTGTTTAGTACGCTTTGGGATATTTGAAATTAGTTTATCTCCGGTCGTCAGTTAGCGCTCTAAAATGTGTTTTAAGGCGGAATTGATTTTTCTCGTAGAGTCTTTCAGTGTTTCTCGTAGAGTTTTACTCCGTTCCTCGTAGAGGAACGGAGTCTATCATGCCGGGATAATGAGCCTGGCATGCCGAGATAAATCACATATTTATCCATATATGACAGAAATATACAGAAAATATCTCATGTAAATTACTTTATTATGCAACCTATTCTCTATTTTTAATTGTTTTCAGGATTGCTGTGTTAGCGAAAGCGATGATATTGTAGCAAATGGATGCAATAAACGGCATTTGGCTAACTTGCTATTTGCTGTTCGCATACTCGTCCCAAGTTCTGTGTGCAATGGCACCACCGTCACCTTCACGTACGGGCTGTCCCTGTGCGTTATATCCAAGAACCGGTTTGCTTGATTTACCGCTGCTGTTGTCCATCGCCTTTACGAAACTGCTGTCTTTGACAAGTGCCATGATAGCAAATGCGACCACTGTCGGCAGTATGAAATAAATCAACCAGCTTGTTGCAAAAATAAGTGCAATGATCAGGAACCCGATCGACCATATCCCGGGAAAATAGATGATGAGCCACCATGTTTTGAATTTCTTTATCATTTCCCACAGCATTCCTATTGTAGAGGCGATCCAGAGGAGTATCATTAATGGCAGAAGTTTTAGCATGAACGGATATTCCGAGAAATGGGCGAAAAAGTCCGGATTGAATTTCAATGAGCTGACAAGATCCTCGTTGTAGTCTACGTAAAAGATGAATAGTCCTACAAGGGCCGAAACAATCAGATAAATAGCCTTGAAGTAGATTTTATCTCTTTGATAGAAACAGACGTTCTTGCGGATTTTGCTTACAACAAGCCAGTATATGAGTTTCCACAACAGAAAAACAAGAAAGAATGCGCCACCGAAAATAAAAAGTAATGCTAAAACATCTTGCGGTTGATAAAAAACGATGGCCCAGTTATGCTGTAAAGGATTAAACATACCGGCATCGCACCAGCCTTCTCCCACCGTTTTACCGTTTTTTATGGCCTTCACTATTACAGCATGCGAATAATCCGTCTTTTGCATAAATTTCTCACGCGAGAGACTTTTGTCATATCCGCCGACAATCTGTAAGGTGTCTCCCCTGAATATCTGGCAAACCTTGTTCGTGACGTTAAGATCCTGGTCTCTTTTCACTTCGGCTGACGTAGTCAGATAAATGGGAATAGCCGAATCATTGATTTCATTAAGTTCGTCCTTTGTAGATTTCTTCACGGTAACAAAGTCACCGGGCCTGACTCCTTGATAATAGTACAACATGGCCGAATCTTTGGCAGCCCCCTCGGGCATCGCTTCGATCTTTGTAATGTCAATTCCCCTTTGGCAGGAGCATAAAACAGAAATTCCGAGAAAGAATAGAATGACGGCTTTTGCGGTTTGTTTCCGTCGAGTGCTGGATGGTTGTTTCATGGGCGATTAAGATTAATTTGTTGAACAGATGAATATTATTGTGTATATGTAACATAATCACAGAAAGCATCTTCTGATACTTTCATCTTTGGTTAACTCAAAAGGTTTAGTTTAAGTCTCCGGCACAACTATACGTGCATAAAAAGGACCGCATGCCTGTCCTTCATTCAACAAATATATGATTTTTTTAGTAAACTGCCTCAATAACCGTTTAAAAACTTCATTTCCATCCATTCCCGGCTCTCTTTATACCACTTGCAGGCGATACTCATTCGGAGTAATTCCGATAACTTTCTTGAATATCCTGCTCAAATGGTGTGGATATTTAAAGCCTAACTCATAAGCTATTTCGCTGATTGTCTTATTGCTTTCGGCCAACAATTCTTTTACTCTTTCCATGATGGCCAACTGAATATATTCTTGTGCCGATTTTCCGGTTTCCCTTTTCACCAGATCTCCGAAATAGTTCGGAGAAAGATGCATCTGTTCGGCACAATACTGTACGGATGGCAATCCTATGGTAGACGTCTTTTCCGAATCGAAATACTGTTGAAGTATTCGTTCGAAATTGGTAAGCAAGTCGCGATTGACCACTTCGCGGGTCACGAACTGGCGTTCGTAAAAGCGCACGCAATGATTGAGCAAAGTTTCTATGTTGGAAGTGATAATCTGCTTGGTATGCTTGTCGATGGTGTGCTCCAACTCTTCGCGTATCTCGTGAAAACAATTCAGGATGATCCGGCGTTCGCGGTCCGACATGTGGAGGGCTTCGTTAGATTCATAAGAGAAAAAAGTATAGTCTTTCATCCTGCGGGCGAGGGGAGTTCCGTATAGCAAGTCCGCGTGGAACATCAGCACGATGCCTTTGGGATTCACGGTTTCTCCGTCATCATTGATGCCGGCTATTTGCCCCGGAGAGATAAAAACCAGTGTACCGTCTTCATAATCGTATTTATTACGGCCATACTGAAGTGTTCCGCAAGCAAGTTCTTTGTAGAACACACAATAAAAACCGAAGTTCTTCCGGCAATGTCTGATCGATTTTAGGGTAGAAAGATCCGTTACACTGACTAAAGGATGCAGGGTTTTTGTTCCCAATAAATTGTTATAGTCTTGAATGGTTTCCAGTTTTATTATATTCTCCATATCGGTATCTGTTTATTTCATCATTCGGCATCTGTTTACTCCACTGGCATCTGTTTACTCCACTACAAAAATAAGTGTTTTATTTCGGATATTCATATTATGAGCATCATAATCCGTAATTCGTGTTAGCTATTCTGTAATCCATGTTAGAATGCTGATTAGCAGTGATTAATTCGAATGACATATTGTTTTTTGCAGAATCTGTAATTCGGGTATGAATACCGGGGATTTGTCTACAAAGCATGTGGCAGATACCATCTATATTTGCATCAAAATAAGAAATGAAATGAAAAAGTTATTATTGATTTCCATGATGCTGCTGACCGTCCTGTCGATGGCAGCATGCGAGGGCTCCGACGACGAGCCGTTTACACCCGGACAATCCGTAACTCCCGGTCAACCCGAAACTCCCGGTCAACCCGAAACTCCCGATGTATCTTCATTGGCTGTAAACATTACGGCCGGTGACCGCACGGTCACCGCAACGATGGAAGATAATGCTGCTGCACGGGATTTTCTCTCGCGTCTGCCGCTTGAAGTGACATTGAACGATTACAACAATGTAACGGAGAAAATTTTCTATCCCTCTCCGGCTCTGACGACCGGGGGCGTTACACGCGGTTGTACTCCTGTGCCCGGTGACATTACCATCTATGTGCCGTGGGGTAATGTCGCTATTTTTTGCAAAAGCTGGTCGCACAGCAACGATTTGATTAAAATAGGTCGTATCGACGGTAGCGGTATCGGGGTTTTGAGCGTGGCCGGAGATGTACCCGTAAAATTTGAAAGGAGATAAGAGATGACTACGAACGAATTCAAGGAATATGTAAAGACCCGCAAGGCACTCGATACGGAGGAGATACACCGTTTTATGGACGATATGAGTAACGAATCGAGACGTATCACTTTCCGGCTGAATACGGCCTACCATACACCGGATGAAGTACGAGGATTGCTCTCCGAGTTATTCGGTTATCGAGTGCCGTCATCGCTGCGGGTATTTCCACCGTTCTATGCCGATTTCGGTAAGAATATCACTGTCGGTGAAGGTGTATTCATTAATGCCTGCTGTCATTTTCAAGATCATGGCGGTGTGACGATCGGTGACGGATGTCAGATCGGGCATAATGTAGTATTTGCCACGTTAAATCATGGTTTGGCTCCGGAAGAGCGTCAAACGACCTATCCTGCACCTATCATCCTCGGCAGAAATGTATGGGTAGGCTCTAACGCCACGATTCTTCAGGGGGTAACCATTGGAGATAATGCCGTCATCGGCGCCGGAGCGGTCGTGACAAAGGATGTGGAGGCAAATACGATAGTAGGCGGTGTTCCTGCAAGATTTATCAAGTCTATAATTGTAAAATGAGCATGAGAGTACTATCACATATGGCATTCGGAAGCCTGTCCGGCCGATGCTGATAACATGGCTTGCTTCTGTACGGAGAAACGATTCGCAAAGGCAGGGAGGTTGCTGAAAAACTTAAAGGGGGGGGGCAATGATGTCAAGGGAGACTGTTTGTGGTTGGCATGGATGAGCGGTGTTCAGAGTATCCCGTTCGATGCTCCATTGGGATAAGACATAAAAAGCAGGTTAATTTGATAGGCCTGATAAGGAAAGTGAAAATAAAAGTTTGAATGGTTTTTACTCTTAAAAATACTTTCTATCTTTGCGGCCGCTATGGTGAAGTATATCTTCTATATGTTGTTGGGGTTATTCCTTATATCAAAAGTGGTATCTGTTTCCGGTGATATAGAGGAATGCGAGACACTGCATGCCATAGTAGACACACAGCATCATCCTGAAAAATGGCATACCTTGTCGGAAAAGTTTCTCAATCACTATGAAGCCGGGATGCAATGTGAGTCTTACGATAACCAGACGGATGATGTCAGTATAGGAAATAACTTTTCATTCCGTTGTACTTCTCCCTCCAAGATTTTAAGAAATAATACGGCCTCTATCATTGCCAGAATTGTGAAGTCTCTGAAGATTTTGCTTCCTGAAGAAAAAACAACCTCCTTTTCATTCAGTATCAATCCATTCAATTTCTCTTATAGATATTATATCTATACGCTGAGACGTATTCTTATTTAGTGCTTTCTTATTTAATGCTTTCTTTTTTTTTGAAAGTTTCTTCTCTCTCTTTGTACTTGTTTTTTTATTTAAGTACTGATTAATCATACAAAATGGATTTTTTATTGGATTTTATTCTTCATATCGATCAATATATGATTGATATCGTACAGGAATACCATACCTGGACGTATGTCATTTTATTCCTGATTATTTTTTGTGAAACCGGTCTGGTGGTAATACCTTTTCTGCCGGGTGACTCTCTGCTCTTTGTGGCAGGTGCTATTGCGGCATTGCCCGATACGCCCCTTGATGTGAATATGCTGTTCTTGATTTTGTTTGTTGCCGCAGTTCTGGGTGATTCCTGTAATTATATGATAGGACGCTTCTTTGGGCGGACACTGTTCAGTAATCCCAATTCCAGGATATTCAGGCGAAGCCATCTTGAGAAAACCCATGAGTTTTATAAAAAATATGGCGGAAAGACTATTATTTTTGCACGTTTTGTGCCCATAGTCCGTACGTTTGCTCCGTTTGTGGCAGGAATGGGGAGTATGCATTATTACTATTTCATGCTGTACAATCTGATAGGCGGAGCACTGTGGATTGCCATATTCTGTTACGCAGGATATTTCTTCGGAGATCTTCCTTTCGTACAGGAGAATCTGAAACTGCTGATTGTCGCCATCATAGCGGTATCAGTATTGCCTGCTGCGGTCGAGGTGGTGCGCGCCCGGCTGAAATCCCGTAAACAAACGAAATAATTTAAAATATATACATTTATGAAAAATTCTTTTTTTAGTAGGTTTACACCCAAAGAACCCAAATTTTTTCCTTTGTTGAAACAATTGTCTGAAATCCTGGTCGCTTCATCGGAGCTTTTAGTGGAGAGCCTGAAGCATGATTCGCCTGAAGAAAGAGCCGGTTATTATAAACAGATCAAGGATATGGAACGTGAAGGAGATAAGCTTACCCATCTGATTTTGGATGAACTGGGTACCACTTTTATTACACCGTTTGACCGTGAGGACATTCATGATCTGGCTTCGAGCATTGACGATGTGATTGACGGAATAAATAGTTGTGCAAAACGTATTACCATCTATAATCCTCGCCCCATCTCTGAGAGTGGAAAGGAACTGAGCCGTATGATCCGGCAGGAGGCGGACTATATTGTCAAAGCGATGGATGAGCTTGAGACTTTTCGTAAGAATCCGAATACCTTGCGTGGGTATTGCTCAAAGATGCACGATATCGAGAATCAAGCAGATGATATTTATGAACTCTTTATTACCAAACTTTTTGAGGAAGAGAAAGACTGTATTGAACTCATCAAGGTTAAAGAAATTGTACACGAACTGGAAAAGACCACTGATGCGGCAGAGCATGTGGGCAAGATATTGAGAAGTTTGATTGTGAAATACGCATAAATACAGGTACGGCACATGGAATTATTAGTGATTATCATTGTATTGGCTCTTATATTCGATTACATCAACGGTTTTCTCGATGCGGCAAATTCAATTGCCACTATTGTATCTACCAAAGTACTGACCCCTTTCCAGGCAGTGATATGGGCTGCATTCTTTAATTTTGTAGCTTTCTTTATTGCCAAATGTATCATCGGGGGCTTTGGCATAGCCAATACTGTATCGAAAACGGTAGTAGAGTCGTATATTACATTACCCATCATCTTGGCGGGAGTGATAGCTGCCATTGTTTGGAATCTGTTTACTTGGTGGAAGGGCATTCCTTCGTCATCATCGCATACGTTAATCGGCGGTTTTGCGGGAGCGGCCATCATGGCTCACGGCTTTGAGGCCATTCAGATGAATATCATATTGAAAATTGCGGCTTTCATCTTCCTGGCCCCCTTGATAGGCATGGTTATTGCATTCGGATTTACTTTGTTGGTGCTTTATATCTGTAAACGGGCACATCCCCATACTGCTGAAGTCTGGTTTAAGAAGTTGCAGCTTGTCTCTTCGGCTTTGTTCAGTATCGGGCACGGCTTGAACGATTCTCAGAAAGTGATGGGGATTATTGCTGCTGCCATGATAGCAGGACATTCTGAAGGTTTGGGGATGGGGATAAACAGCATTAATGATTTGCCGGATTGGGTAGCATTTTCCTGTTTTACGGCTATTTCATTGGGTACGATGTCCGGTGGGTGGAAAATTGTAAAGACTATGGGAACCAAAATAACCAAGGTGACCCCTTTAGAGGGAGTTATCGCGGAGACTGCCGGTGCTTTCACGTTGTATCTGACGGAGTATTTGAAGATTCCGGTTAGTACGACACATACCATTACGGGAGCTATTATCGGAGTGGGGGCTACTAAAAGACTTTCAGCAGTCCGGTGGGGAGTTACTAAAAATCTGATGACTGCTTGGGTGCTGACTATTCCGGTAAGTGGATTGTTGGCGGCGGTATTTTATCTCATTATGTCTTTTTTTCTGGGATGAATGTATTAGCAGGGTTGTTGCCGGACATTTTAGTTTGAAGTATGGTTGCTGATTTTGCAATCAATCAGTCTTATTGGGAGATGAAGCTATGTTGAAACTGGAAATGGATGGACATATGAGGCTACTTGTGTAGAAAGTTACACAGTGTGTCGTCTCGATTGGATTTTTAGTCATTATAGATCGTTTTATCTCATCTGTATAGAACAAAACTGCTTGGTGTTGCGGTGGTTGGTTGGGCTGATGTTAAAGATGATACTTTTATGATAATAAATGAAATCATAAAAGGTTATTATTCTTTCAATAGTTATATTTTTGTTCTGGAACAGAATATTTTAGCATGGATGAGTTTTTGATATGGATAAGTTTAATGTAGAGAAAGAAATTTTAGACACCTCATGAATTAGAAAGGCTTTTTCTACAAGAGGGTATATTGGCAACAATCAAAAGAAATGGATATTTGATTCGTCAGAATGAAATGACAAATCAATAGGGTTCGTTGTATCTGGTATTTTCCGTTTATCAAGAATAGACGTTAATGGCAATGAGTGGATAATTGGGTATAGTTTTTTTAATGATTCTGTTTGTGACTACCCCTCTTTTATAAACAGAATGGGAACTACCGTGAATATACAAACATCAGCCGATTGTGAGGTGTATCTTCTTTCTTTGAACCGGTTAGGGATATTCAGTAAATCCTATAAAATTAGCCAACTAATTCATACTTA
>ERZ857775.2759-NODE-2759-length-15937-cov-3.815200_pt1 | contig 15937 bp, 24 predicted proteins | sample MGYA00519698_ERZ857775 | MGnify/ENA primary metagenome ERZ857775 (study PRJEB31778, sample SAMEA3449363) | human gut metagenome | biome: human gut; feature: human-associated habitat; material: faeces | place: United Kingdom | collected 2010/2012 ...
GCATGGGTACATGTTTTTAATTATTTCACCTGTCTACTTGACAGGGGCGCATCAAGATATATCGCTTTTTAATTTTGATGAAAAAGAAGTTTTATATTCAACAGATATGGAATTTGATATACTGAATATAGAAATAATTAATGGCAAATATTATATTTATTTATCAGAAAAAGAAAGGTGATATCTATGAATGAGGAACTTGAAAAAGGTATTTTAAAAGCAACGATAACCGGAGAATTTGAAATGACTGAAGAAATGAGGCGAGACACGGAAAAGTTTATAGATGATCAGCTTCATAAATATGGCATTTTAAAAGAAAATGAGTCAGTAAGTAAAGACTTTATTGAAGACCCTTTAACAGGGATTGATTATTACAAAAACGATTTCAACAGTAGATACAAAGATAGGGTGATGCTTCTTCGCAAAGGTTCTAATCGTCGAAAAGCACTCATTGAACGAATGAAAAAAGGCAAGAGAAAGTAAAAAAAGATATTTAACGGTTCTAAGGAACCGTTTTTATTTTACCCTGAAAGGAGGTATTTAATGTCTGAAGGACTGCGACCACACAGGCACTGTTATTTTGAAGTAGAATCAAAAAGATACTTCGATAAAAACAGAGGGTGTGCAATCAGAAAAACGCACTATGAGTGCATGATATGCGGTCATGAGTTCTATGAAACAGTAGAACTTTCTCATGATCCACCGCAATACAAGAATAAAAACAATGTATTAAACAGAAATAGAAACAGAGGCTAGACGTAGGCTCTTTTTATTTTGCCCTGAACATGGCATTTAAAAGGTTTAAAAATTCATCCAGCATGATGTTAAAAAGGCAAACTTACACTGGCAGACACCAGATATAAAAACAGAGTAAGTAATAGGAGTTATGATATGGATTTTTTAAAAGAGATTTTAGGCGAAACACTTTTTGAACAGGTTTTCAAAGCAATTAATGAATATAACGGTAATGAAGCCAACAAAGACAAGCAAGTTAAAATTGCTAATCTTGCAAATGGTGAGTACGTTGGAAAAGGTAAATATGAGGCGCTACAAGAAGAATTGAATTCAAAAGGTACAGAATTATCTAATGCGAATAATCTTATTGCAGAACTAAAAAAAACAGGCAAAAATGACAAAGAGATGCAATCTAAAATTAACGATTATGAAGCAACTGTTGAAAACTTACAAAAGCAGTTAGTAGAAACAAAATTAAAGAGTGCAGTAAAAGTTGCTTTAATGTCTGAAAAGGCAGTTGATGTTGATTATTTAACTTATAAATTAAATGAAAAATTGAAAGAAAAGGGCGAAAGCTTAGAACTTGATGAAAATGAAAATATCAAAGGTTGGGAAAATACTGTATCAGCATTAAAGACACAGTTCCCAAATATGTTTGAAAATGCTTCAGATGATAATGGAGATGGTTATCAGAGAGTTGGCAATGGACAGTTAGATCACGGAAAAAATGACGGTTCATATACTAGAAAAGACATTTTAAAAATGCCTTACTCTGAAAGATTGAAAGTCTTCAACGAAGAACCTGAAGCATATCAAGAAGCAATGAACACGAAATAAAAAAGTAAAAGGAGATAAAAAATATGCCAACAGTTACAACAATGAAAAATGTAATCAATCCTCAAGTTATGGGAGATATGATTGAAGCAAAAATTGATGCATTAGCTAAATTAACGCCTTATGCAAAAGTTGACACTACTTTAGAAGGCACAGCAGGCGACACTAAGACAGTACCATCATGGAAGTATATTGGAGATGCAGAAGACTTTGATGTTGAAGAAGCATCAAAAACAGATAGCGAAATCAAGACAACAAATTTATCAGCCACTAGCAATACATTCACAATTAAATGTGCTGCTAAATCAGTCGGAATTTTACAGACTGTCATTAATTCAGGGCTAGGCAATCCGATTGGACAGGCTGAAACACAGCTAGCGAAAGCAATCATGGGCAAAGTTGATAATGACTTAGTTGATGCAGGGTATACCACTAAGAATATCTATAATCCTGCAACATTATCGGCTATCTCATACAATGGCATTGTAGATGCGGACGCCATCTTCGAAGATGAAGAAGACGGTATTGAAAAAGTATTATTTATTCATCCTTTACAGCATTCAACTTTAATGAAAGACGAAGATTTTAAGTCAGCAGATAAATTTGGACAGTCTGTGTTAGTAAAAGGTGCTGTCGGAAAAATTGGAGATTGCTGGGTCAAGAAGTCTAAAAAGATTAAATATATTGAGTACGAAAAGGCTGATGATGGAACAATTACTATTGTGGAAGATGGAACATCAGAGTCTACAACTGCTAAGCATTTAAAGACTGTACAGAAAGGATGTAAGGATGATTTAAAAATCGGTGATAAAGTAAAGGCACTCGCCGAAAAAGATAAGTATTATTTAGATCTTTTATTAAAAATGGAACCTGATTCAGCAGAAACTGAATACACAGAAGAAGAGCTACCAGCATTAACAATTTTCTTAAAGAAAGATACTCAGGTAGATCATGAATGGTTTCCAAAAAAGCAGAAGCACGACATTACTGCTACTAAATATTATGGAGTTGCAGTAACAAATGAAGCAAAGGTTTTACTTGCTAAATTTAAAAAATAAGAAAAGAGGTGATTTTCTATGATCATGACAATTGAAGAGTTCAGGCTTTTGAATGATACAGATGACTCAGACGAAATCATCAAAATGAAATTAGAAGCCTTAGAATTGATGATTAGAAAATACACTAATAATAATTTCCAGATGCGCAATTTTAGAACGACCGCCAATATTTCAGACGGTCGTTTTTCTTTTACTGGTCCTCAATTTTTTAAGGTTGGTGACACTGTACAGGTATCTAATTCATCTTTTAATGATGCTTTATATACTGTGACAGAAGCAAATGAGCATGACTTTGTGGTTGACAAGCCTGTCAATAATGAGGTTCGTGTCTTATGTACTAAAGTAGAATATCCTGCTGACATTAAAATGGGTGTTATCAACCTCATGAAATGGGACAAAGAGAATAGAAGCAAGGTCGGAGTACAGTCAGAAACAATTTCTAGACACTCTGTGACCTACTTTAACATGGATGGGGATAATTCTTCTTTAGGCTATCCAAAGTCGCTCACGGGCTTTTTAAAACCTTATATGAAAGCAAGGTTCTAATATGATAGGTGGAAATATTACAGCAGTTCTTCAAAAATGCTTATATTCTTTCAACGAGATTGGTGAGCCTATTGAAGATTATGCGGAATCAATCTCTTTGTTTGGTTTCTTAGACTTGTCAAGTGGTGACAGTCATTACACTAACTTTAACGCAAAGGTACAGGAGTCAACCCACATTTTCATCTGTGATTATAAGGACTTGAAAGGCTATAGTGCTGATAACTCAAGGTTGATTGTAAATGATGAAGTCTATGATGTGACTTTGATTGATGATCCGATGGGAATGCATCAACATTTAGAAATCTATTTACGATACAAAGGTGCACAGAATGAGCAAAATACAATTTGAAGATAACTCAATGTTTATAATCGACGAAATTGAGAGCGCAGCTTTAAAGTTTTTGGAAGAAGCAAGTGGAGAACTTGAGTCACAAGTCAAGAGAAACACCAGAGTGGACACTGGTCAGTTAAAAAACTCATGGGAGCACGTGGTAGATGCTGACAATATGATTGGTATTGTTGGATCAGCAGAAGAAAATGCTATATGGGAAGAGTTCGGCACAGGTGAGTACGCTCTTAAAGGTAATGGTCGCAAAACCAAGTGGAAGTATAAGCACCCTAAATATGGATGGGTTACTACTACAGGGAAAGCACCATCTAGAGCACTTGAAAAGGCTAAAAACACATCTAAGAAGAAGATTCAAGCAAGAGCTGAGGAAATCTTTGGAGGCATTGGAGAATGACACCAGAAGGCTTGAATTTTATTTCCGATGCATTAAAGCCACTTATTAACTATCACTTTCTCTATTACAAGACTGATAGAGTTGAATACCCTTATTGGGTTGGGGAATATATCGAAACTGAATACAGTGCAGAAACCAATTACCAGGAAACCCCTTTTATTCTCACAGGTGTAACAAGAGGCAGTTATTTAGAACTAGAAAAGCAAAAGGAAATTATTAAAAAGGCCCTCAAAGATAAGAGAGCCATTTTATCAAACGGAACAGGCATAGCAGTATACTTTGACTACTCAATGCCGATTCGTGTAGACGATATAGAATTGCAGAAAATACAGATTAATTTAACAATCCAAGAATGGGAGGTATAAATATATGGCGAATGAAACCATTCCTTCAAGTGGAATTACAGCCAAAACGCCTGAAAACATTATGTTAGGTGCTGGAACTATTCACAAGGGCTTGAAATATGAAGGCAGTAAATGGAACTTTGTAGAATCATTATTTTGCGCAACGTCAGGCGGTGGTTCAGTAAGTTTTTCTCCTGAATTATTAGACTTAGATATTGATGGAGCAACAGTCAAATTCGTTGGTGGCACTCTAAAAGTCGGAGAAAGCGCCAAGATGAAATTTAAACTGGCAGAAATTACTCCTGACTTTATTAAAAAGTCTATCTTTGCTAAAGAAGTGGAGAGCAGTACGGTAACAGGATATACAGAATTAGTATCTAAGCCACAGATTGAAACAGGTGACTATTACGAAAATCTAGCATATGTCGGAAAGAAGATTGATGGAACTCCAATCATCGTTATTTTTGATAAGGCACTATGCACATCAGGTTTTTCTATTGAAGGTGAAAATAAAAAGATGGTAGTACCTGAAGCAGAATTTGAGTGTTATGCGGAGTTGGAACAGGCTGATAAGAATGTACTACCTTATCACATCTATTACCCTAGTGCCGCAGCTGCATAACTAAATTAAGGATTGAAAGGAGTTATTTATGGAATATGAATTAAGAAAATTAAAAGCGACAGATGCATTTTTAATCATTAAACTAATTAATAAGTTTGGCATTATGGAATTCAAGAAATGCTTTAATGCGAATGAGATTGCTAAACTAGCAGAAAACAAGGAAGGACTATCAAAAGAGGAACTAACTGAAAAAGTCGGTTTCAATATCATTCTTTCTTGCTGCGCAGTTATTTTTGAAAACATTGGAAAATGTGAAAATGAGGTTTTTGAATTCTTGTCAGCTGTAAGTAATCTAAATAGAAAGCAGGTTGAATGCTTATCACTTGCAGAACTTGCACAGATGATTATTGAAATCTTTCAAAAAGATGAATTCAAAGATTTTTACAAGGTTGTTTCTGGATTGCTGAAATAGGAGAAGTCGGCTTCATGGATTTGGTTTACAAGAGGTATTCCAACCCCATGGAACTGATTGATAACATGATCTCTTTTTCTAATTTTTCAGAGTTCATTTCTGAACTTGCTGACAATGTCTCAGACGAGAAGTTATACGACATCTGGAAATCAAAAGTATATGATAAGTCATACACTGACTTTAAGAACGAAATGATGACTAAATGGAAGAAAAACACAGGAATTGAAACATCTGAAGCAATGACAGATGAAGAGATGGAAACAACTATAAATGACTCCTATGAAATTCTTAACAGTTTCAATCCTAATCTTTAAGAAAAAGAGAGGGGGAAATAAATGTTAGAATTATTTAAACTCTTTGGATCTATCGGATTAAAAGGAGTTGAAGAAACAAAAAAAGGTATAAAAGACACTACTAATACAGCAAAAGAAGAATCTAGCAAGATTGAAAAAGCTGTAAACAAGACAGGTGAGATTGCTTCTAAAGTCGGCAAGGCTGCAATAATTGGAGCAACTGCAGCTGCAACGGCTATAGGCACTATTACGAAGTTTGTTATACAGCATTATGCTGAATATGAGCAGTTAGTCGGTGGTGTCGAAACCTTATTCGGTGCTCAAGGTCTGAGTCTAAAAAAGTATGCGCAGAGTATCGGGCAGACAGTTGAACAAGCAAGAGGAAAATATGATCAGTTAATACAGGCACAGACAGAAGTTATGAATAATGCAAAAGTAGCATATAAGACGGCTGGAATGAGTGCAAACGATTATATGAATACTATTACTTCTTTTGCTGCCGCATTGAAGCAATCAACCGCCAATGAGACAGAAGCGGCTAAAGTCGCTAATCAAACTGTTATTGATATGGCTGATAATGCGAATAAGATGGGCACCAATATGGAAGATATCCAAAACGCTTATCAGGGGTTCTCTAAGCAGAACTACACAATGCTCGATAACCTTAAGCTTGGCTATAGCGGCACAAAAACAGAAATGGAGCGACTTTTACAGGACGCTGAAAAACTGACAGGAATACACTACGATATCAATAATCTAAGTGATGTTTATAATGCCATCCATGAAATACAGAAGAATCTAGGCATTACAGGTACAACAGCCAAAGAAGCGATGAAAACTATCGACGGCGCTATGAAGATGACTAAAGCGTCATGGGATAACCTTTTAACAGGTCTAGCAGACCCTAAACAGGCAGTTGGACCGCTTATTAGTGAATTTGCTAAGAGTTTGGGAATTCTTGCCAAAAATGTGACTCCAAAAATCAAGGAAGTATTTAATGCACTTCCTAATGCATTAATACAGATAACACCGCAGCTAATGAATATGATCATTGATTTAGCGCCTTCTTTAATCCTTGCAGCTATTAATTTAGTGGCTGGATTAATTGGCGCATTGCCTGGTATTATATCTCCTATTTTCAGTCAATTATCTAGTCTAATTGGTTCTGGTATGATTGATAAAATAGGTCAGTCAATCTCTAGCAATATGCCTACTTTAATATCTAAAGGATTGGACATGTTACTCCAATTCTCTCAAGCAGTATTGACTTATCTTCCAGTGCTTGTGGGCATGGGAATGAAATTAATCTTTTATCTGGTACAAGGATTAATGTCAGCACTCCCTACTTTAATATCTAAAGTGCCTACTATCATAGCAAATCTAGCAGATGCATTCTCTAACAGCGCACAGACTATTTTTGCATGGGGAGTTAAAATCATTGCTGAAATCATTAAAGGTCTTGTAATGTCTATTCCTTCATTGATTGCAAATATTCCTAAAATTATTTATGCGATTTTCGCAGTGTGGAACGCTATCAATTGGTGGAATTTAGGCAAAGGGCTTATTAATGGAATCAAGAACGGTATTACTAGTATGGGAGGATCTCTTACTAGTACAGCGAAAAACCTTTTTGAAAGTCTAAAAAACAACGTTTCAAACATCTTTAATAACATAAAGAAAGTTATTGAAAGTCCTATTTTCGGTGCTAAGACTAAAGTTTTAGCGATTATAGGAGAGTTGCAGAATGGTGTTAGAGTAGGTTTTAACTTCATTAAGTCACATGCCTCAAGTGTTTGGAACGGCATAAAGAACGCTATCATGTCACCAATGAGTGCCGCAGCTAATTTTGTGAGAGCCATCATCAATAAAATTAAAGGATTCTTTAATTTTAGGATCTCATGGCCGCATATTCCGCTACCTCATTTTAATATCAAACCTAACGGCTGGAATGTGGGTGACCTATTAAAAGGCAAAATCCCATCGTTGGGTATTAAATGGTATGCACAGGCGATGGACAATCCAATGATTTTGGACGCCCCAACAATTTTCGGAATGTCAAACGGTCAGATGCTAGGTGCCGGAGAAGCAGGCGCTGAGGTTGTGGCTGGTAGAGATACATTGATGAAGATGATTAATCAGGCATCTAACAATAGGGCTGATGAAATCCTAGACGCATTACATAGAATTATTGCTTTATTAAGCGATGAAGATAGACTACACGATATTATTGTAAAAGCACTAAATGATGGTTCTTTTGCTGTTATGTTAGATGGTCGAGAAGTGGGAAGGATTGTGAGAAAATATGCTGGATAAAATTAAACATACAAATTCAAACAATGAAACACTAGACTTTACTTCTCTTGGTATCTTTGCGAATTATAGTGATTTACGTGATTTTGAGTGGAGCGTTAAAACGAATAACAATAGGATTACAGGATTTTATAAAGGGGTTGTCACTAAGACAATTCCCTTTGTTTTTCTTGTTGATCAGCAGAAAGCCAATGAGATTAAAAACCAATTTTATGAGCATTTTGAAATAGACATCCTCAAAAAAGAGAAAGGATATTTTGAAATAAATGGTTATAAATATTATTGCTATGCAATCAAATCCACTAAAAGCAAATATCTAATTGATAAGAGACTCTTATATTTAAGTGTTGAAATCACTACAGACGATTCTTATTGGATTAAGGAGACAACCTACACCGCTGACTTCACTTCCAGCAGTTCGAGAACAGTCACTAAATATCCTTTCACGTATCCTTTTACGTATTCAGTCCAAAAAACAGTAAATGTTGTAAATGAATCATTTACTGATACGGACATGATTATGCGAATCTATGGAAGATGCACGAACCCTATTATTAATATCAGTGATAACACTTATCAATTATATGTGACTTTAAATGCTGAGGAATACGCAGAGATTGACACATTCAAGAAGACTATCACAAAATATTCTTCTAATGGAGTGCGGTCCAATATATTCAACAGCCGTAACAAGTCATATGATGCTTTTAAGAAGATACCTCAAGGCTCATTTGACATTACAACTGTAGGTGTTGAGAAGGTTGACATAGTCTTGATTGAAAGAAGAGGTGAGCCTAGATGGGATTAGAATATATCTATACAGATAGTAACTACAACGAATTAGGATACCTCACTCATTTCGATGCTGACATTGAGATAGGAAAGTATGATGTAAGTAAGAACGATTTTGAATTGACATTATCCTTGGAAGATAGAGACCCTTTGTTTACTGTGGGGTCTCTTTTCTATAAGGAGAACACTGAAATTGGTGGAGTAATCCAGAGATTGAAGATTAATACGTCAGATAACACTATCACTTTGATAGGTCCTACATTTCGAGGACTGCTAGAAAAGGAATATGTACAACCACCAGCAGGAAGTGCATATTTAACTTTAAATGGTGAAGCTAACACATGCATCAATGTGTTGATTGATGGTAGGTTCAGCAATCTCTTTGTAGTCGATAACATAGGCGCTAGCAATATCAACGTTAAATATGATGTAAGAGATATAAATCTTTTACAAGCCTTAGAGAAAGCGTTAGGCGCTAGTAATGCGAGATTGTGCATTAGGCATCGTGTTGATGGGAAAGTCCATCTTTATGCTGAAAAAATCAATGATTTAAGTGACACGCTGCAGTATGACAATGACTATCAGATAGATATGACAGTCAAGACTGAATCAAAGCCATACAATCACGTTTTGTGTCTGGGAAAAGGTGAGTTATTAGATAGATTAAGAATTAATCTATATCTTCAGTCTGACGGCTCATGGACCGAATCCAATCAGGTATATACAGGATTAGACAGAAAGACATATAAACACGAGGATGTGAATGTTGAAAGTCGTGATGAATTAACCAAGAATGCAATTGAGAAAGTAGCAGAAGCGAATGAGAGCGATACGCTGGAAATCTCTTTTGATGCTGATAATGCAGAACTTTTTGACATTGTTGGAGCAAAGGAAAATATTACAGGCATCTCATTTAAAGAGCCTATAACTCAAAAAATTATCAAGATTAGTGATGGTGATATTTCAATTTCTTATAAGGTAGGTGATGCAAAGTGATCAAGAATATTAATATAACAGATGCAGAAGTCAGCGCTGAGCTGCATGGATATATGTATCTAGCATTATATGATTATCAGGGTATTCTACATGCAGGAAGTAGAATGACGGCAGAGATTGTTTCTAATAATGAAATCAAGATAAATGACGGGATCCTGTGCAATTACGGAAGATTTATGCGAATCGTTGGAAGTGAAACAGTCAGAATCGAAAATGGTTCAAGTGGCGTTAAAAGAACAGACCTCATTGTTGCTAGATTTACTACAACAGGGACAAAAGAGACACATACTCTTACAGTCATTAAAGGGTCGGCAGGTGGAGCAGAGCCATCATACAATCAGACCGATATTTATAGCGGCACAGGTACAAGAGATCTTGTTTTATACGCTGTCCATTTAAATGGCTTAAATATTGTATCCGTAGAACGCAAATGTCAGGAATATATGAGTATTAGGGAATTGACAGAAACTGTTTCCAAAAATGTATGGAGTAATTGGGTGTCATGTGGAAGAAACGCTTGTAACGTTGAACTAAGATATAGATATAACGAAGGGTTGAAACTTGTTGAATTGAAGTGGGATGGAGATGTAACTGCACCCATAGCGAATAATACTATGGGTTACATGTGGGAAGGATTTCCCACTGATAAGTCGCCAAAAGGAAATACGTTCATTCCAGTACAGACACAGAGCAATGATTTAACACTCCGTTATTATCCTTCTACAGGCGACATTACAGCGAGCCATTGGACGCTAACGGCAATGCATGGGACGGTCAGCAAAGCATATGTATGTGGTAAATTTATTTATTCTTACGCTTGATGAAAAAGAGGTGATTAAATGATTAACATTATTATTGATAAACTAGGTAGGCCTTCAAAAGGGAGTATATTTCTAGGGAATCAGCATGAAAACCTGGATGAAACATTACAGTTCTTCTTTCCAAAAGAATATGAGGATTACTACAGATATATCGCATATTGTTATAAGGATAGAAGAACAGGAAAGAAAATCACAGGCATATCACCACTTGTAGAGGATGCTTTTTAAGGTGACTAGCGCAATCACCAAATGCGCAGGAATGTGGCAGTTATATGTTATCTGTAAGACTACACAGATTGATGAAAAAGCAACAATCATTGATTTGACAGCAAATAACAGCACTGGAGAGCATATATTTATCAGTGATGCTATAAACGGAAGAATCAGCGGTAATGAGATTGACATTGAAGCTTTTGAAAATATCGCTGTGGATGAAAACATCAAGATTCTTTATGATGAAATCTTATCTCTTAAATTAAGAGTTGAAAAGAATGAAGAAACTAGACAGTCACAGGAAAATACCAGACAGACTGCTGAAACCAATAGAGCCAATGCTGAAAACGAACGTGTTATTGCTGAACAGTCTAGAAGTGATAATGAAGTACATAGAACACAGTCAGAAGAATCTAGAGTAACTGCAGAATCTAAGCGTGTTGAAGTTGAAAAAACACGTGTAAAATCTGAAACTGCTAGAAATCAGTCAGAAACCGCTAGAGTCAATGCAGAAAATATACGTATTGAAGCTGAAAAATCACGTGTCAATGTCGAAAATCTTAGAGTGTCAGCAGAAAATGAACGTGTGGAATCTGAAACCTTAAGAAAACAGTCTGAACAATCTAGGACTGATGATGAACAGTCTAGACAGTCAGCAGAAAGAACTAGAGTATCTGAAGAAAATGCACGTAAGCAGGCAGAAACTTCAAGGGCACAAGCTGAACAGTCAAGGGTATCTGTAGAAAGTCAGCGTGTAACTGCAGAAGCCAATAGAGCCAATGCAGAACGTGCTAGAAGTGAAGCAGAAACAAGCAGAATCAATGCTGAACAGTCACGAGCAGATGCTGAACAACTAAGGGTCAGTGCTGAAAATGAACGTGTAACGGCTGAAAATGCTAGAGCAGAAGCAGAGAGCAAGCGTGAAGGAGTTATCAGCAAGTTAAGAGAAGACCTTGACAACAACACTAAATTAGACCAAAAGACAGTTAGAAGCCTAACTGCTTTATGGGATTTAAACAAAGGCATTTCATACCGTTTTGAAAATGACAACGAAAAAGCCTACACAAAAGGTGTTCCAAGTGGTGCTAAACTAGGTGCAGTAAATGCAATCGGTGGAAAGACTATTGTATATAATCAATTAATAGACCCTTCTAGAAGAAAAGAAATTGACTTTGACGAACAGACTAAGCACTTTAAATATAGTGATTGGACTGTCACAGCAGGAAATAAATACATTTGCACAGGTATTAATACGATTAGTGGACATAAATATTACCTTTATGCTACCGATAAAGTTAGGTACGCTTTTTTATATATGTATGGTGATAGTGTTTCAATAGCATTTACAAAACAAGAAGACACAGAAACAGAAGTCAAAAGCATTTTTACTGCAACAAATAGTGGGAAAAATCAAGTGTATTTTAACAGATATCTAGCAAATCCCGAGAATGTATCGTATTTTGACGGTTGCATTAACCTAATTGATTTAACGCAGATGTTCGGAGAAGGCAACGAGCCAACCACAACAGAGGAATTCGAATCAATGTTCCCTAACTCTTATTATCCTTACAATGAAGGCACGCTTATGAGTATGAGCGTAAACGAGGTCGAGGAAGTCGGAAAGAATATATTCAAATGCGAAAACTTCTCATGTTATGGATTAGATGGCACTAACAAACCAGTTTTAAGCAATTCTTACGGCACATCAATAAATAACGCTGAACCTTCTAATAGTGTTACAGTTACGCAGTCAAAGGTTGCACGAGAAGATACTGCTACAAGTTATGAGAATGGTTATTTCTGTGTTTCTTTTAAACCGTTGACTATGAATGGTAAATATGTATTTTCATTCGACATAACGCCTTCAAATAAATTAATTTCAAGCCCGAAATTTATGGTGTTGTTTAATGGTAATGGAAATTATGGTTCTGCTATTGCTGACACTCAAAGTCTACAGATAGGCATAAAGAGCAAACTATTTTTTACTTTAAATGTAAATAATAAAAAAGTAAAATACATTGAAATTCGCAATAGTGGAATTAGTGGCATTTTCGAGAATTTCCAAATTGAAGAAGGAAGCACAAATACAACCTTCTCGCCATATCACGAAAACCATTACGCAATCCCACAAGCAATCCTTGACTTAGACGGTTACGGATGGGGCGTTGGTAATGTATACAACTATGTCGATTATGAAAACAAAAAGTTTTATAAGTATGTCAATAGGGTTGATTTAGGAACGTTTACAGAATTCTATGTATACAGTGGACTAACACCGAGTGATGGTCGCTATGTATATGCAGTGAATATCAGTGAAGCAATGGTAAAAGATGGCTCTAGCGCTATTTGTGAATTATTCAATAGTATTTCTTATGATGATTTAACTAGCAAGGATGGGATGTTTTTAAACGTTGCATATAACCAACTTTTAATATCTACAAATAAATGTAAGAGCGTAGAAGAATTAAAAGCCTATATCAACAATAAATATCTTTATTATGAACTTGCAGAACCAATCGTAACAGACATCTCAGACATTATCGACGACACCTTCCAAGAGCCTATTAATGTTGAAAGTGGAGGCTCATTAACTTTCAAGAACTCAAACGGAGACGGCTACCAAGTCGCAGTGCCTAGCGATGTGCAGTATGTCGTATCGTTAAGTGAGGTGAACTCATAATGACAGAAACACAAATTAAAATGATGGAAAAACTAGGTTTATCAAAAGAAGATTTTGAACCTATCAATAAAGAAGAGTTACTTGAAGAAGCGTATCTAAAAGCAGAATATAATTCAATTTTAATCGAACAAATAATAGGGGGGGATAAACATGATTTACAGATTAATGAAAAATAAGATTAAACGAGAAGGTTTGACAGAAGAAAATAAGAATTTATTAGATGTATACCTTTTAGGTAAAAGGATTACACAATCACAATACGAAGAGTTAATGCAGTTAGATAAATAACAAGGGGGGGTAAATAAATTATGGACTTTACACAGTTAACTCAGTATTTTGTATTAGTTGTGATGGTTGCGTGCCTTGTGGTTGGCTACATTTTAAAGACAACTTTTGACGGAGTACCTAATAAGTACATTCCAACAATTCTTGCAGTTATTGGGGCAGTATTAAATGCGTTTGTGGGTGGCTTATCAGTTGAGTCAGTTGTATACGGTGCATTGATGGGTTTAGCTTCAACAGGATTACATCAAGCTTTTACTAGATTTGTGGAAGGCGAAGAAGAAGGTGTTTAAATGACTGAAGCACAGGCAGTATATACCGTAGTTATTGGTGTTGGTGCATTGATTGGAGTTATGACTCCTGTTCTAAAGTTAAACAATAGCATTACAAAGTTGACAACTGCTATTGAGTACATGGATTCTGATAACAGAAGACAGGATGCACGATTAGATGCGCACAGTAGAGAATTAGATGACCACGAAAGAAGAATCAGTCATCTAGAAAAGTAGAGGATAGAAAATGGGAACAGATGAATTTTTAAACTTGGCATCCAGCGAAGTAAGAAGATACGTAAATAGACATAATCCAGAAAGTGAAGTAGAAGTCTTTGACGTCTACGTGGTTTGGAACTGTAAAACATTACAGAATAACAAGGCATTATTATCAACTACATTACCAGATGGTATGTATTTTGAGACTACTTATAATGGAGATAAAAAAGAAATGTATCTTGATGCCTATAAAAAGGAAAAGAATGTGTGTATTAAGGTCGGTGATTAATTCGCATTCTAAAGATTAGAGCAGAAGTCGAAGGAATTGAATTATAATAAGAAAGAAGGTATAAAATATGAATTTTAACGTACATGGTGGACATAGCTTAAAATGTCGTGGAGCAAGTGGATTATTAGACGAAGTCAATGAAGATAGAAAAGTTAAAAACAAAGTAATTGAGTTGTTAAGAGCAAACGGACATACAGTTTATGATTGCACTGATGATAACGGAGCAACACAGAATGCTAACCTAAAAGCAATTGTAAGTAAGTGTAATGATCATAAGGTTGACTTAGATGTATCAATCCACTTAAACGTCGGGGGCGGAACAGGAACAGAGGTATATGTATATAGCAATAGTTCAAAAGCCAAGGACGAAGCAACTAGAATTGCAGAAAAGATTTCTAACACTTTAGGCATTAGAAATAGAGGTGTTAAAACATCAACAAAGTTATATGTGTTGAGAAAGACTAATTCTCCAGCACTTCTAGTTGAGTGCTGCTTTGTTGACAATGCCACAGATAAAGCACATTGGAACGCTGACAAGTGCGCAAAGGCAATTGTAGAAGGCATTTTAAATAAGAACGTCAATGAACACGTTGAAACTCCTACACCTAAACCACAGAGTAATACATCTAACGCATTAGGCACTTATATGATTACTGCTAGTGATTTAAGTGTCAGAACAGGACCAGGAGCTAACTATAGAAGAAAGACATATGAGGAATTAACTAAGAATGCTAAAGCCCACGATTACGACAAGGACGGCTGTCTAAATTATGGCACTCGTGTTACTGTGTCTAAATTCGATGGAGATTGGGCGAAGATTCCTAGTGGATGGGTTGCTAGAAAGTATTTGAAAAAAGTCTAATTTAAGTTTTATTATGAGGTTATTCATAAAGATGTTGACTAAACTCGACTTAATTTCGACTAAATCTCGACTACACAACAATTTAAAGCATAAGAAAAGACCAGGGCTATTTGCTCTGGTCCTTTTTTGCTTTCTCAATATCATCTCTTATAAGTTTTTTAATGTAACCCATTTTAGATTTGACATGATCAAGTTTTTCTAGAATGTCTGCATCTGTTTTCTTATTGAATGCAAGATTGACACATTTCGTCATCTTCTTAGCATAGTTTGCGCTAGCTTTCTTCTGCGCTTCAGTTGACACGGTTATACCTCCCTTAGAATAATTTTGAAATCAAGAATACTAATACTGCAATAAGTCCAATCAATTCGATAGCTTTTAAAATTATTTTTTTCATTGTTTTCTTTGAAAAGTGGTTTTATAATAGTGATAGGAAGAGAGGACAAGCCTCTCAACCTACTTAGTTGAATAAATTGATTAGAATCAAAATCCAACCAATCAAGGAAATGATTTTAATCACTAGCGCTTCGAATAGGTCCAGTATTCGAAGCATTTTTTTTAACTTCTTTTCCACTTTCCTTACCTCCTTTCTTGATTATAGTATATCATAAAATTA
>ERZ857775.2766-NODE-2766-length-15892-cov-4.310349_pt1 | contig 15892 bp, 10 predicted proteins | sample MGYA00519698_ERZ857775 | MGnify/ENA primary metagenome ERZ857775 (study PRJEB31778, sample SAMEA3449363) | human gut metagenome | biome: human gut; feature: human-associated habitat; material: faeces | place: United Kingdom | collected 2010/2012 ...
ATGGGCGACCTGGTGGGCAAGGCCGGTCTGGAACTGGAGCTGGAAAAGCGCCTGCTGGTGGAATAGCAAGAGGTCCTGCTATGAAAAAGAAATCGCAAATTCTTGCAATCTGCTTGATTTTAGCCTTATCCCTCTGCCTGATCTCTTGTTCTATTCGCACCTCGTCCACAGACATCGTTGCATCTGTCGGAAGCGTTCCCATTTCCCGGCAGGAGCTTTCACAGGCTGTCGACGCGCAAAAATATATCCTTCAAAAGAGCGATTCGAAAGCTGCCGTTGATTCATCACAGGTACTGGATGATTTAATCACAAACGAAATCATCCGCCAATTCGCCCAAAGGGAAGGACTTGCATTAAACGAAGCCGAAATAGAAAGCATCCGCCAAGCACAGGAGGAAACCTACTGCATGATGGAAGAAGCTTTCAAAACCGGCTCGGAGGATGAGAAAAAATATGCCGAACTGGCTATGGAAAACTTACAGGAAATGGCGGATGTTTATGGAGTAACGTTAGAAGAATATCAGGCATTATGCGTTGATTCTCTGGTATTGTCCGAAGAACGCTCTCGATTGGTTGAAAAGAAATTCCATGGGGATTCTGCTGCCCTTATGGAGTATATTAAAAACTCGTATGAGGAATTTTCCGTATCTATCCAATAAACCAAAAAGGGAACCGATTGCTCGGTTCCCTTTTTTTATTTACTTATGCGTTGTACAAATCCATCAGTTTGGTCTTGGTCCAGTAGACGCGCAGAGCCTGTTTTGGCTGTGCTTTGCCGACCGGAATCTCGATGGTCACGCCGTCCCAGTACAGGGTAATGCCAACCTTGCACTCGTACAGGGTCTGCATCACGCTTGCCGGCATATACTCGATGCCTTCCTTAACGGTGATGCGCAGGGTCTTGCCCTCTGCGGTCGCGCGGATTTTAGACTTCACCTGCATCCAGAAGTTGTACTCTTCCATAGCCTTCTTGTCTGCCGGGTCCGGTTTTTCGCGCTCTTCCATCTGCTGAACGGTCGAGCTGCTGCCGGTGCTGCCGGAGTTGCTGTTTGGTTTTTCCGGTGCGTTCGGGCTTGGTGGAACAACAACCGGCTTCTGAGTAGGATTATTCAGGTCGGTAATGGTTCCGCCCTCAGGTTTTGCTGCATTCTTTGCATCCTCAAGGGTCGGGTGGTAGCTGTAGTACCTGTCATTGCTGTACAGCTGATAATGGTAGCCATCTGCAAGGTAGTCTTTATTCACCGGTGCAGTGAATCTGCCGCCGGAAACTTCAATAGCATCCTTAGCTGCCTCTTCGCCTTTAGAAGAAGCTTCAATCTTGCCGAAAGTACCGTTGCCATTGATGGTCAGCTTATGAGTGCTAGCATCTGTTGCATCATAGACAATTTTTCCGTTGATGGTTCCGGTATAGCTTTCATCAAATGTAACGGTTGCACTTGGGTAATCGTTAAATTTACAAACATCAAACGCAATATTACTATCACTGCTTGTAATGATGCTGGTGTTGCCCTTGAAAACAATGTTGCCATTGTTGAAGCTCAGCGGATAGTCTTCTCCACCCGCTTGATTCTGAGCATAGAATGTCATATTTTCCAGAGTCAGATTTGCATAATTCTGGATAATTCTCATAATCGGCTTTTTATCGCCGTTCTGCTTATTATCCGCAGAAATACGAATAGTTCCATTTTTCATAGTAATGGTAGAATCTTTCAACAACTGGAAAGCATTTGTTTCTGTATTCGGCGAGCCAGCACCTGGGGTTTTTACAGTATAGGTATGTCCACCAAAGTCGATTGTAAAGTTTTTCCCTTCGTCTACAGCAATACCTTCTGCATTGTCAACATTGGATGTCAGTGTAATGATGCCGCCTTCCTTAACGGCTGCAATCGCTTCTGCAAGGGTAGCGTATTTGTTACCATTGGTTACGAATGGATGGGTTTCGGTCTGACCGTCGCCAACAGTGCTATCGGTGGAAACGGTTACTTTACCAGCACCAGTCACTTCGCCAGTTACGGTAGAGTTATCTTTGATTGCAACATTTGCTCCCGCAGCTGTTTTGATGCTGCCGGTGATGGTAGTACCGGAGATGGTTACCTCAGCGGCTTTGCTCAAATTGAGGTTGCCGGTCATGGTCGCACCACTGATGTTGACTGTACCACCTTCTTTAGCTTTTCCAGTGAACATGAGAACATTTTTACCTTCTCCTGCGGTAAAAGTACCGCCGGTGATGGTCAGTTCTCCCTTGTCGCTATCAGCGCTTATGTAACCGTTCGCAAAAACATCTGCTTCGGATGTAAAGGTACCACCCGATACGGTAGCCTGATTCCAGTTCATAACGGTTGCCTGTGTTGTATTGCTGAAATTACCGCCGGAGATTTTCAATACTCCCCAGTCGTCGTTTTTAATGGTGTTCAAACCGCCGCTAAAGTTACCGCCGGTGATGGTCAGGTTAGCTTCTTCTTGCGCTGTGTTCTGACTACCATCCATCCAGCCGTTTGCAACCAAGCTAGAGTAGTGTCCGTCGGCAGTTACGCTTACTCCGCTATTGATGGTCATAGTACCCAGGTTCTGGAGATTATAGAAGGAGTTTTTCTCGCTATCCTCTTTGCTTCTTGTGTAGCTTCCTCCACTTAAAACCACTGTGCCGCCCTGCTGGTTGAGGACTGCCGGTTTTGCATGGCTAACGTTATCTACTGTACCGCTTCCGTCAACAGTCAGGCTACCGCCATTTGCAACTGTAATGGTAGGTTTGTCTGCTTCATTGGTCAGGGTCTTTCCATTGAGGTCCAGATGAACTTCGTTTGTAATTTCAATGCTTGCTGTAATGTTTGCATTCAGTTTGATATAGCCGCCTGCTTCAACAGCTGCTTTCAGTTCGTCTGCATTATTTACAACGGTTGGCTTTTCCTGTGTTCCCGCTTCTGCCGCTTCGGTCAAATCCAGTGCCTCTACCACTTCGCTTACCGGAGCATCCGCAGGGGTGTTGGACGGACGGTTTTCAAAGAAGAATTCCAAATCCAGCAGGTTGTTGAGCTTTGCTTCTTCTACCAGCAGTTTTTCCTCTTCGGTCAGCGCGTCGTAGGCTGCTCTGGCTGCCTGCACCTGTGCCAGCAGAGCGTCTGCGTCGGTGTCCTCGGTCAGGCTGTCAAACAGCGGCAGACTGTTTAGCGCGCCGATTGCTGCCAAAAGCGCCTCGGACTGCTGTTTATCCTCATCTTTGTTTTCTTCTTTATTTTCGTCGACGTTTTCGCCTTCGTTGCCCTCGTTGCCGCCTTCTTCGCCGCCAACGTTTTCACCGGCATTTTCGCCTTCAACAACGGTAACATTCTGCGGATTGCTTTCCCCTTCCGCAAATGCCATGAAGCTGCCGCTTGCAATCATTGCCACACACAGCATGATGGACAGTGTTTTCTTTAATCCATTCATCGTTGGGATTCCTCCTTTTAAATTCGGAAAGCTGGCGGAACCCTTCCTATTCCATTTGGAATAGGAAAAAGCCCGGGCTTTTTCCTGTTTTCTCATTTAGTATAGCATCCGCTTTTGGCAATTACAATATCCTGTGACATATTTTGTGACAATTCTGTGTAGAAAATTTTATTGTGGTATCTCCTTATTTTCGTCACTTTGTTCACTATACTGGAAAGACGTCCAAATCCTGCCCGTTGACCACCTTTCCGTCATATCCCGCCTGCCGGATTTCCTCCAAAATCGCTGCGCACCGCACATCCATCTGCGCCTGAAGGTCCCGGGTGTTGTCCTGGATATTCATGTGGTAGATGCGATGGGTGGTGACCAGCAGCTTGGGCTGCGCCTGTGCAGCAATGGCGGCAAGGTCGGTGCTGAGGGTGTGGACCTCGCGGTGGTACTTCTGCCATTTTTCCTCGCGGCATCGGATACCTGCGGCATATTCGACCTCGTGCAGCAAAATGTCGCAGCCCTTGGCTTTTTCGGCAACCACCGGCAGGGGTGCGGTGTCCCCGCTGACCACGATGACCCCATCCTGTGTGACAAAACGATAGCCATAACTTTCCAGTGTACCGTGGCTGACAGCAAACGCTTCCACCTGCACCCGCTCATCCCGGTAGATGATGCCTTCCTGTATCTCCTGCACCTGCACCTGATAACCCACCTCGTTGGCTCGCTCAAAGCCATGCAGACGAAAGTCGATGTCCACCGCATACGCCTGCAACAGGTGGTCGGTCATCCGCTGCAAGCCCTTGGGACCAAACACCTTGAGCGGACTGCTGCGCTCCAGCACCCACGGCGTGAAGATGAGGTCGGCATAGCCCACCGTGTGGTCGGTGTGCAGGTGGGTGCAGAAGGCGGTGGTCAGCAGGTCCGGTCGCAGCGGGTCGATGCCCTTATAGTACGCCTTGGATGCCTGCCGCACCACGCCCGGTCCAAAATCCACCAGGTAAGCCCGGTCGTCCACCACCACAGCGCAGGCAGGTCCGCTGGCGTTCGGGCAGGCGTTTGGGGTCCCTGTTCCAAGTAAAACCAATTTTGTTGACATAACGTTCATTCTCCTCTTTTAAATCAAAAGGAGGCTCTGCGAACTGCTCACAGAACCTCCTGTCCTTTTTTGTGTTATTCGTCGCTGTCCGGGAACTGCTGGCATTTTTTTCGATAATAGAAGATGAACAGCAGCGCTGTCAGCGTCCATGAGATTGGATAGCTGTAAAGGATGGTGTCGATGACCGGCTTGAGCGGAACGATGAACCAAACCCACAGCACTCTGAGTACGCACACACCGCCGCAGGTCATCAGCATCGGCACCAGCACGTCGCCGGTACCGCGCAGCGCACCCGAGTAGACCTCGATAAAGACATACACCGCATACGCCGGCGCCATCAGGGTCATCATGTGCATTCCGATTTCGATGACGGTGGCATCGGTGGTGAACATCTGGTAGACATACTTTCCAAAAATCAGGAAGACTGCGCTGATGACGACCGAAGCGCCCATTGCCATCCCGATACAGATGCGCACGCTTTTGCGCATCCGCCCAAACTTGCGCGCGCCATAGTTCTGTCCTACAAAGGTGGTGATGGAGATACCAAAGGCGCTGATGACCATCCAGAAGAAGGAGTCGATCTTTCCATAGGCAGTCCATGCCGCCATCGTGTTGGTTCCGAAGGAGTTGAGCGAGGTCTGGATGATGATATTGGATGCACTGTACATCACCGACTGCAAGCCTGCCGGCAGACCAATTTTCAGCAGCAGCTCCAACGCATCACGGTGAAAGCGAACCTGTTTGAGTTCCAGCCGGAAAATATCCTTGGAGCGGCACAGCGCCAGCACCACCAGCACCGCACTGACTCCCTGGGCAAACACCGTTGCAATGGCAGCACCCGCTACGCCCATATGGAAAAAGACAACCAGGACTACGTCCAGCAGAATATTGATAAAGCAGCAGACAATCAGATAGTACAGCGGACGGCGGGAATCTCCGACCGCACGCAGGATGCTGGAACCTACATTATAAATGAAGACAAAGATGATTCCGGCAAAATAGATGCGCAGATAGGTGGTGGACGGTGCGATGACCTCCTCGGTGGTGTTCATCCAACGAAGCATCATCGGAGACAGCCAAATTCCAATCACAGAGATGACCACGCTGCCCACCACCGAAAAGGCAAACGCGGTATGCAGTGCATTTTGCAGTCCCTGCTTCTCCCTTGCGCCGTAATACTGGGAGATGACCACCGTTGCACCGGAAGAAAGTCCGACAAAAAAGCCGACAATCAGGTTGATGATCTGGCTGGTGGAGCCGCCCACCGCCGCCAATGCTTCGGTACCGACAAATCTTCCTACGACAACTGCGTCTGCCGTGTTGTAGATCTGCTGAAAAAAGGTGCCCAGCACAATCGGAAAAAAGAAAATCAGCAGCTGTTTCCAAATCACACCGTTGATGATCCGGTTCTCTTTGTTCTGCACATTTTCCATCTCGATTCCTCCTCCAAAAAGCTTTTTGCAAGACCCTGATCAGTCCTGCCTATAAATATATAGCATAATCGACCCTTGCTTGTCGAGAGAAAAACTTAAAATTTTTCTGATTAAAAAATCACAAAGCCCCTTTTTTCAAATTTAGAAAAAAGGGGCTTTGTCAACCTCAATAATTTCTGCGGTCATCCTCGGCTTTTGCCGCAGCGACCATCTTCATTTCGATCCACCGCTCTTTGGTAATCAGTACCTGTCTGGGCTTGCTGCCCTCAAACGGACCGATGATACCTTTTTCCTCCATCGCATCCATCAGGCGGGCTGCACGCGCATAGCCCAGCTTCAGCCTTCTTTGCAGCATGGAGGTGGATGCCTGCCCGGTTTCCACCACAATCTCAATCGCGCTGGGCAGCATCTCATCCTCGTCCGAGAATCCGCCGCCCTCGTCCTTGCCGCCCTTCTTCTTGTTGTCGGAAACGGCATGGCGGTCGATCTCCTGCAAAATCTGCTCGTCATAGGTCATCTTCTGACCGGACTGCTTGATAAATTCGATGATGCGCTCGACCTCCCCGTCGGTCACAAAGCAACCCTGAACGCGGGTCGGTTTGGAGGAACCGATGGGAGAAAAGAGCATATCGCCTCTGCCCAGCAGTTTTTCTGCACCGCTGGAATCGAGGATGGTGCGCGAGTCGATCTGAGAGGAAACCGCAAAGGCGATGCGGGAAGGGATGTTCGCCTTGATAACACCGGTGATGACGTCCACCGACGGACGCTGGGTAGCAATGACCAGGTGCATTCCTGCCGCACGCGCCATCTGTGCCAGACGGCAGATGGAATCCTCCACCTCGCCCGGCGCTGCCATCATCAGGTCGGCAAGCTCGTCGATGATGATGACAATCTGCGGCATCGGTTTGAGCCCGTTCTTCTCTGCCGCGCGGTTAAAGCCGGTCATATCCCGCACGCTGTAATCCTTAAACAACTGATAGCGGTTGAGCATCTCGTTGACCGCCCAGGACAGTGCGCCTGCTGCCTTTTTCGGGTCGGTGACCACCGGGATGAGCAGGTGTGGGATGCCGTTGTAGATGCCCAACTCCACCATCTTCGGGTCGATGAGCACCAGCTTTACCTCCTGCGGAGTGGAGTGGTAGAGCATACTGACAATCAGCGAATTGATGCAGACCGATTTACCGGAGCCGGTCGAGCCTGCAATCAGGGTGTGCGGCATCTTGGCAAGATCCGCTACGGTGACCTTTCCGGCAATATCTCTGCCAAGCGCCACCGCCAGCGGACTTTTTGCCTGCTGAAATTCCGGCGAGTCGATGATCTCCCGGATGGAAACGGTGCTGACCACCTTGTTGGGCACCTCGATGCCCACCGCAGGCTTGTTCGGGATGGGCGCCTCAATGCGGACTCCCGATGCGGCAAGGTTGAGGGCGATGTCATCGGCAAGGTTGGTAATCTTGCTGATTTTTACCCCTGCCGACGGCTGCAATTCATAGCGGGTGACCGCCGGTCCGCGTGCAATGTCGATGATGCGGGTCTGCACGCCGAAGCTTTGCAGGGTGGACACCAGCTTTTCAGCATTGGTGCGCAGCTCTTCCTGCAAATTGCTCTCGTTGGGTTTTTCAATCTCATTTAAAATCTCAATCGGCGGTTTGATGTACTCCGGCTCTTCCTCTTCCGGCTGCGGCGCATCGACCGAATGGGATGCGCCCTGCAAATCCATTCCCTGAGCCGCTATCCGGTCGGCAGACACCTGGATAATCTCATGCGTCTGCTCCCTGCGGCTGCCGGTCGGCGGCTCAGGCTCCAGATGGATGTTGTCCGGTTGAAACGGTACCGGCTCCTCCTCTTCGACCATCGGCATTTCCTGCGGCTGGAAAAATACCGGCTCTTCCTCTTCGGCGATTGGCGTTTCCTGCGGTGCGGCTGGCTGGAAAATCTCATCCATCTCCGATTCCGTCGGTTCTTCCTGCACATGCTGTCCAAAGTGGAAGTTTTGCATCGAGATAAATCCATCAGCGATGTCCTCTTCCTCCAAAAGCGGCTGTTGCTCTGTCTGCTCCCAGGAAAATCCGGTCTGACAAGGGTCGCCCATCCTTTCTTCATGCAGGTGAGACGGGTGGTCCCAATCGGCAGAATCCACCACCGGTCGCACCCCTGCGTTTGGCATATTGGATTTCAGGGTGTGCAGCACTGCCTGGTCCTCCCGCGCATAACCGCTGCCGGCAGCAGGTGCGACCCGATTGATCAGGTCGTCCAAATACGGAGAGGAAAGCTGTGATTCCTGCTCGTCCACCGGTTCTTCCGGCGGATTCCAGAAGCTGTCGCTTTCCACCGACTGCTCCAGCTCCCGTCGCTCGGCAGCAATCTGCTCGGCGCGCTGCTGTTCCTGCCGCTTTTGTTCGGCGCGTTCCAACTCCAGCTTTTCCCTCATGGCTGCCCTGCCTTTTTCGGTGTCCTCCTGTGCCTGGCGCAGCCGCTCCAGCTCCTCCTCTTTTTTGCGCTTGGCATTAAAAAAGCTGTCGGTTTGCAACCCGTCCTCCGGCTCGGCGTGCTTGCCTGAGCCTAACGGGATATTGATGTTAAAGCGAGGCTTGGTCGGCGCCTGCCCTTCCTCCATCATCTGCTCCTGGCGAAGCTGCCGCTGCTGATTGCGGATCTCCGAATGGGCGACATAGACCTCCTCCATCTTCTGCATCGGTTTTTTTGCCGACTGATACAGCCCGATCAGTGTCCCGCCGGTCAGTACCATCAGCACCACAAAAATCAGCAGGACCATCGTCACCTTGGCTCCGGTGGGACCAAACCAGTAGAGCAGCGGCAGACCGAACAGCCCCGAAACCGCTCCTCCTCCGTGTCCGTCCACGCCGTTTTGAAAGAGTGAGAGGAACTTTTCAATCAGGTTGCCGTTTGGGATGCCCGAGCCGAACACCTGGGTCGCTCCGCTGAGCAGGCAAATCAGCAGCATCGACTGCCATACCTTGTGCCCGACCAGACCGATAGGCTTGTCCAGCGCGGTCATGATGGAAACATAGAACAGCAGGGGAGCAATCAGATAGGCGCTCCATCCAAACATCCCCAGAAAGAAATTGTGAATCCAGTTCCAGACGTTCTGTCCCTCCACCAGTGTGGTCGCCATAATAAAGACTGCCACTGCAAAAACGACGATTGCCCAAAACTGCTGTCTGGAGTGCAGCTCGCGTTTTTTGCGCTCCCGTTCGGTCGCAGCCGCGCTCTTGCTTTTGGTGCGCGAGGATGTTTTTTTGGTTGCCATAGTCTGCCAAGCCTCCCTGTTGTCCATGTTTCTATCATAAAAAGTAATCTAAAAAAATCTGTTTTTTGCGGCAGCTTCACCTGTTTTCCCGGGGAAAGCTCCTGCCGCAGAAAATCGTGCGGGTCGGTGGAAAGGATGCGTTCCACCAAAAGCTGTCCGTTTTGTATCCTGCCTTGCAGCGCTGCCGTTTCCGAAAGCAAAACAGTGGTCGGCTGCTCTGACTGCTCTGCCATCATCTGCTGCATCGCCCAAATTGGTGTCACCGAATGAAGGATCATCGTCTGCGCCCTCCTTTTTTGGGTCGGACCGCAGATTTTGCTCCCTTTTCTTTTTTCTCAATCATCCGGTACAGGCAGGAGATGGCTTCGCTCAGTCCTCCTAAATGGTCGATCAGTCCCGCCTGCACCGCCTTTTCTCCATCCAAAACGGTGCCGACGTCCATCACCAGCTCCCCGGTGTTCATCATCAGCCGACGAAAATCCTTCGAGGAGATGCCGGAGTTGTCGGTGACAAAGCGCACGATGCGTTCCTGCATCCGGTCAAAATAGGAAAGGGTCTGCGGAACGCCCAGCACCAGACCGTTCATCCGCACCGGATGCACCGTCATGGTGGCGGAAGGCGCGATGAAGGACTGCTTTGCGCTGCACGCCAGCGGCACACCGATGGAATGTCCGCCGCCCAGCACCAGCGACACGGTCGGCTTTTTCATGCCGGAAATCAGCTCGGCAATGGCAAGCCCCGCCTCGACATCTCCACCGACGGTGTTGAGAATAATCATCAGCCCTTCGATGGAAGGGTCCTGTTCGATGGCGACCAGCTGCGGAATGACGTGCTCATACTTGGTGGTCTTGTTCTGCGGCGGCAGGATATAGTGACCCTCGATCTGACCGACGATGGTCAGACAGTGGATGACGTGCTTGGCTGCGGTCATGGTGACCGAGCCGGACTGGATGATTTGGCTGGTTTGCTCCTCCAAATCCTCCGGCTGCTCCTGCGGCTGGTCGACCGGCAATTCTTCACCGACCGGTTTCCTGCGATTGTTTTTCTTGTGATTGTGGCTCATGCGCACACCTCCATAGATTCGATTTCCTTCTCTAGTGTGCGCTGCTGTCGACCTGCTTATCCGTCCGGTTTTTCAGGATGCTCTCTTTATTATAAACGGATTTTTCAAACGAATCAACCAAAGCCGCTCGGATATTGTCGTCATTTTGTAAAAGAAAATCAAAAAGGTTTTGTCTGCCACAATCAATCCAGACAAAACCTTTTTGCGTCAGCTTATAAAACCTTGACCATCATCAGCTCTTTTAAGGAGCTTCCATCCTCCAGCCGGATAGCGTTGGGCTTTTCGCCTGTGCACACAAAACCCATCTTGTGGTAGAGCCCAATCGCCCGCTGGTTCCCTTCGATGACCTCCAGCTCCAGCTGTTCGAGCTTCTCCTGCCTTGCTTTTTCAATCATCTCTTTAAACATCGCCGTTCCGATGCCCAGTCCCCAATAATCCTTCAGCAAGGCGATGGCGACCTGCCCGCGATGTCGGGTCTTGCGCCAGCGGTTCAAGTCAAGCTGACAGTTCCCCGCCAACTTTCCCTCCACCTCGCAGACGAGCATCAGCACATCGGGAGAAACAAGCTGCCTTTCCAGATAGGTCGCCTCCTGCTCTGCTGTGACGGCAAATTCGTCCGGGTAGCGCATCAGGTAAGGCGTCTGCTCATAGCAGGCTTTCATGTATGCAATCATCGGTATAGCATCCTCTTTGCAAACGGCACGCAGCAACGCTGTTCTGCCGTCCTTTAAGGTGATGGTTTTGTTTTGATATTCCACAGTTCCTTTCCTCCCTTGTGCTGTGATAGAAAAGAGCGGGGAAAATCTCCCCGCTCTTAGGTGGTATGTTTTGCCGCTTATGCTTTGTTGATCGAGCCAAACAGCTCCATCTTCTCTTTTACCTTTTCTTTGATTGCTTCAAAGCCCGGTTTGAGGACCTTTCTTGGGTCGAAGCCCTTCTTCTGCTGGTCCATGTTTTCCTCAAAGTATTTGCGGACTGCTGCGGTGAATACGATCTGGCATTCGGTGTTTACATTGATCTTGGAAACGCCCTTGGAGATTGCATCCTTGACCATCTCGTCAGGAATGCCGGTGCCGCCGTGCAGAACCAGAGGCATGGTGCCGGTCTTTTCCTGGATCTGAGCCAGGACGTCCAGACGCAGACCTGCCCAGTTTTCTGGATATACGCCGTGGATATTGCCGATGCCTGCTGCCAGCATATCAACGCCCAGCTCGCAGATGCTTGCGCACTCATCCGGGTCTGCGATCTCGCCGCCGCCCAGCACGCCGTCTTCCTCGCCGCCGATTGCGCCTACCTCAGCCTCAACCGAGATTCCTTTGGAGTGAGCCAGTGCAACGATTTCCTTTGTCTTTTCTACGTTCTCTTCGATGCTGTATTTGGAGCCGTCGAACATAACCGAGGAGAAGCCCTTCTCGATACATTCTTTTGCTGCCTCATAGCTGCCGTGGTCCAGATGCAGAGCAACCGGAACGGTGATGCCCAGCTCTTTGATCATGCCGTTTACCATGCCGACGATGGTGGTGTAGCCACCCATGTACTTGCCTGCACCCTCGGAAACGCCCAGAATAACAGGGGAATTATTTTCCTGAGCGGTCAGCAGGATGGCTTTGGTCCACTCCAGGTTGTTGATGTTGAAGTGACCCACTGCGTAGTGACCCGCTTTTGCTTTGTCCAGCATTTCTTTTGCAGAAACTAACATAATAAAGATCCTCCTTATTTTAAAAAACGATTCCTCCTCCGGGATATGGGAAAAGCTTTTTTTCATTGCTTTTATTATAAACAATAACGGTAGGAAAATCAATCGCTTTTCTTTTTTGCCGTTTCGCTCTTGACAAAATCTTTTCTTTTGTTAGTTCCGTTTGACCGTATCTTAACAGAAAAAGAGTCTTTTTCGACTGCATTTTGTTGACTTCTGAACAAAAAAGGCATAGAATAAAAGTAGAGTCTATTGATTTTGTATAGTTTTACGGCGGTTGTTCCAACTGCGTCAATCGCCGCCAGAAAGGATGATTTTGCATGAACTATCTTGATACATACAACCTCTGGAAATCAAAGCAGCTGGAGGACCCGGACCTGATTGCAGAAATGGTCGACATCGAAGGAAACGACTATGAGATTAAAGAACGCTTTGTAAAAATGCTGGAATTCGGCACCGCCGGTCTGCGCGGCATCCTTGGCGTAGGCACCAACCGCATGAACATCTACACCGTTGCTCTGGCTACCCAGGGCATGGCGGATTATATCAACGAAAAATATGAAAATCCATCGGTTGCCATCGCTTATGACAGCCGCATCAAGAGCGACCTGTTTGCCCGTGTGACCGCCCGCGTCTTTGCTGCAAACGGGGTCAAGGCTTATCTCTTCAAGGAATTGATGCCGACCCCTACCTTGTCCTTTGCCGTTCGTCAGCTGCATTGCAGCGCCGGCATCGTTATCACCGCCAGCCATAACCCAGCCCAGTACAACGGCTACAAGGCATACGGCGACGACGGCTGCCAGCTGAACCCGCAGGCTGCTGCCAAGGTGCTGGAGCTTGCCAGCAAGACCGACATCTTTGATGGGGTCAAAAAGATTTCTCTGGAGCAGGGTCTGCGCAGCGGCATGATTGAGTATATCTCCGACGAGCTGGTCGACCAGTATCTCGACCGCGTCTTTGCACTGCGTGTCAGCAAGGCACCGGTACAGCCAAGTCACCTGAAGGTGGTCTACACCCCACTCAACGGCACCGGCAACAAGCTGGTCCGCCGCATCCTGGGAAGAATCGGCATCGAGGACATCGAGATCGTACGCGAGCAGGAGCGACCGGACGGCAACTTCCCGACCTGCCCATACCCGAACCCGGAGGAAAAATCCACCTTGCAGCTGGGCATCCAGCTGTGCAAGAGCATCGACGGCGACCTGGTGCTTGCCACCGACCCGGACGCTGACCGCGTTGGCATCGCCGTCAACCACCACGGCGAATACATCCTGCCGACCGGCAACGAAGTCGGCGTGCTGATGCTCGACTATATTGCAAAGCAGCGCATCGCACAGGGAACCATGCCTAAAAATCCAATCGCTGTCAAATCCATTGTGTCCACCCCGTTGGCAGACGTGGTTGCCAAAAGCTACGGCATCCAGATGATCAACGTCCTCACCGGCTTTAAATACATCGGCGAGCAGATCACCCTGCTGGAGCAGAAGGGCGAAGAAAACCGCTTCCTGCTGGGCTTTGAGGAAAGCTACGGCTATATGACCGGCGGTCATGTCCGCGACAAGGACGCTGTCAACGGCGCCATGATTATCTGCGAAATGGCAGAGTACTACAAAAAGCAGGGCAAGACGCTGATTGACGCGCTCAACGACATCTTCTCCCGCTTTGGCGTCTATGCTGCCAAGGTCAAGGGATACACCTTTGAAGGCACAGAAGGAATGGACAAGATGACCGGCATCATGAAAAAGCTGCGCGAAAATCCACCGAAGGATTTTGGCGGCTACAAGATTCTGTGCTGCTCCGATTATCTGATTTCCAAACGAAGAGATTTCCGCAGCGGTAGACAAACCGACATTCTGCTGCCGACCTCCAACGTGCTGGAATATGACCTGGAAAACAACCTGAAACTGATTGTTCGTCCGTCCGGCACCGAGCCGAAAATCAAGGTTTATCTGACCATCGTGACCAACGACAAGGCACAGGTTGAAACCATCGAGCAGCGCCTGATTTCCAGCGCCGACCTTCTGATGAAATAAGTTTGCCTTTTCCTTTTATGGATGGAGCTGTATGCAGCTCCATCCATTTTTGTTTTTTCTGCCCTTTGGTTTATTTTGCGCAAAAAGCACAGTGATTTTATGTGATTTTTATTCATGTGAATGTTGAGATTTCTCTTGCATTTTACATTCAGCTTGCTATAATAAAAGTTGTCTTGAAGCGTATGATAGCAAGCGCTTTATTTTTTTAGAAAAGGATGGGAGCAATGAAGAAATCGTATGAACTGGATATGTGCAATGGACCAATCCTCGGAAAGATTCTGGTCTTTGCCATCCCGCTGATGATCTCCGGCATTTTGCAGCTGCTTTTCAATGCTGCGGACATCATCGTTGTCGGTCGTTTCACCGGAAGCCAGGCGCTGGCTGCTGTCGGTTCAACCAGTGCGCTGATCAACCTGATCATCAATCTTTTTATCGGCGTTTCGGTCGGAGCCAATGTCGTTGTTGCGCGCAATTACGGCGCCAAGGACTATGACGGCATCCACGGCGCGGTACACACCTCGGTATTGACCGCCATCTGGGGCGGCATCATCTTGATTTTTGTCGGCATCCTGCTGGCTCGTCCGATGCTGGAAATGATGGGCACCCCGGAAGATGTCATCGACCTGTCGGTTCTGTATATGCGCATCTACTTTGTAGGAATGCCCGCTTTTATGATGTACAACTTCGGCGCTGCCATCCTGCGTGCCATCGGTGACACCAAGCGCCCGCTCTACTTTTTGACCCTATCGGGCGTGGTCAACGTCGTCCTCAACCTGTTCTTTGTCATCGTCTTTCACATGGGTGTGGCAGGTGTTGCACTGGCGACCATTATTTCCCAGGCAATTTCCGCATTTTTGATTATCCTGTGTCTGATGAAGATGGACGGTCCCTGCCATCTGGACTTTAAGCATCTGAAGTTCCACCCCGAGCAGCTCAAATCGATGCTGCGCATCGGTCTGCCTGCCGGTTTACAGGGAGCCATCTTCAGCATTTCCAACGTCCTGATTCAGTCCTCCGTCAACTCTTTCGGCTCTCAGGTCATGGCGGGCAACACCGCCGCGGGCAACATCGAAGGCTTTGTCTACAACTCGATGAACGCTGTTTACCAGACCTCTTTGAGCTTTACCAGCCAGAACATGGGCGCCAAAAAGTTTGACCGTATCAACAAGATTCTCTTCCAGTGTCTGCTGGTGGTCACTGCCATCGGTCTGGTGATGGGTGGCGGCGCTTACCTACTGGGCGAGCCGCTGCTGGGCATTTACACCTCCAGCCCGGAGGTCGTTTCCTACGGCTTGATTCGACTCAAATACGTCTGTGCAACCTACTTCCTCTGCGGCTTGATGGACGTCATGGTCGGCACCATCCGCGGCATGGGATATTCCATTATGCCGATGCTGGTTTCTCTGACCGGTGCGTGCGCATTCCGTGTCATCTGGATTTTCACCATCTTCCAGATGGACCGCACTCTGGACTGTCTGTACATCTCCTACCCTATCTCCTGGGTATTGACCGCAGGTGTTCATCTCATCTGCTACTTTGCCGTCCGCAAGAAAGCCTTTGCCCGCGCTGCTGCCCAATAACCTACTTTTTCTTTGCTAAAAAGAAAAAGTAGGCAAAAAGAAAAGCGTTCCGCTTCGCGGTGTTCTTTCGGAGGCTTGCTAAAACGCAGGCATCCTACTTTTTCTTTGCTAAAAAGAAAAAGTAGGCAAAAAGAAAAGTTCTCCGCTCCGCGCCATACCGATTTCTTTACTAAAAAGAAATAGTAGACAAAAAGAAAAGTTCTCCGCTCCGCGCCATACCGATTTCTTTACTAAAAAGAAATAGTAGACAAAAAGAAAAGTTCTCCGCTCCGCGCCATACCGATTTCTTTACTAAAAAGAAAT
>ERZ857775.2769-NODE-2769-length-15885-cov-13.493114_pt1 | contig 15885 bp, 10 predicted proteins | sample MGYA00519698_ERZ857775 | MGnify/ENA primary metagenome ERZ857775 (study PRJEB31778, sample SAMEA3449363) | human gut metagenome | biome: human gut; feature: human-associated habitat; material: faeces | place: United Kingdom | collected 2010/2012 ...
AGGTCGGCAAGGAGCTGTGGTCGATCACGGATGAGACAGGCGCTGCCGTGGATACGCTTTCTGACGGCACACTGTATGAACTGCGTGTGAGCGTCGCAGACGGCGGTGCGTTCGACCTGAGCGAGGCGGAAAAGGAGATCAAAATTTCCGTTGTACTTGTAAAGTAAGACTCAAGGAAGGCTGTCAAAAAACTACAAAATCACCCCCGTTTCTGATTGATATGCTCCCTTTATGAGAGACAGTGAAATAAATACACTGTCAATCACGAAGGGAGCATTATTCATGTCAAGAAGGAAAACCAGCAGATCAGAGCAACTGTCGGCGGCGAAAGCCTCTGCATGACCTGTGGACGCGTCAGCCCTTTGTCCACGCAGTCTACCTTTGAGGACTTGGCGGTGGATTTCGAGGGTACAACCGCCAGTGGCGCGGAGCGATTCTACCGGCGGACGCTTGACAAGCTGCTGGAAAGCAGGCTTGTCCATACCGTGACGCTGAAGCAGACCGAATGCCGCAAAAGGAACAAAAAATAGCCGCCGCTGTCTACCTATATCAGGTAGACAGCGACGGCGAATGGGGAGAGATCAGATTTGGCTTTGCACCCGGCACAGCGGAGATCGTCCGGCTGGCGGAGTGGGACACGATAAAGTCCGATGTCTTTGCAAGGACGGCGATTCGGTACATCCAGAGCTTGCCGGAGGTGCGGCTGCTGAAAAAGGCTGTTGTGATGTCTGATCAAGCATTGTGATCCTAAGAATTTATAGCTCTTATTCAAGCAATCGCTTGATTTATTTTGTGAAGTCTGATATCTTATTATAAGAAACATTGGATAATGCACAGAAATGGGGGGATTGTGTTTTGCGGGAAGAAAAGAAAGCTGAAAAGAGACAGGAGCTTGTAGGCGTCTGCCTTGACTGCTTTGTCGAAAAGGGGCTGACCGTTGCCACGACAAAGGACCTCTGTAAGGCGGCAAAGCTGCAAAACGGCGGCATCTACTATTACTTCTCCACCAAAGAGGAAATCGTTCTTGCCTGCGCAGAGGAAGCGATCAGTCGAATTGAAAAAGGTGCGTTTGCCATCGTGCTTGAAGATATTAGTGACATCAAAAGCATGATGGATCATCTCGGTGCGCTGGCGGATAAAATGTCGCCTACCATGCGCTTTCTGGTCAGCGTATGTGTGTCGCGCGAATACGGAGAAAAGGTAAAGCCTTCCCTTGTGCGGCTTGCGGCAAGATACCCTTATTACACGGGCAGGATTGCGGAGATCCTCGGCTGCACCGACGAAGAGGTTGCGCCGTTCGTTCATCTGTCGATCCTCGCCATCAACAATTATATGATCTTTACCGAGCGAGCGCTGTTTGACCCACAAATCGAAGCGGTCAAAAAAGAGCTTTCAAGGCTTGCAGAAAGAAAGGGGCGGAATAATCGATAGTTTACCATAAAGAGAAAATCACAAACGACTTCATCGTTAATCCATACGCACAAACCGTTCCGAGGAGATGACCAAAAACAGAAGAGAATCATAGGAGGACAACATGAAAAAGATACTTGCAATTCTACTATCGCTGCTTACGCTGCTTTCCTGCGGGCTTCTTTCCGCCTGCTCTGCCCAAAAAACGCAGCCGGATACACCGGATACTGAAACCGTGTGGGAAACGGTCAGCGAGGCATACATCTATGCGTTCCCGCTGGTGCTGACCGACGCAACCAAAACATTATCGACCAATACGGACGGGACCATGACTGGCCGTGCGCCCATCAATCAGTTCAACCATGTAAAAAAGCTGGCGGACGCCTCTTTCCGCACCGTCGTGACGCCGAACGTCGATACCGTCTATTCGCAGGCATGGCTTGACATCAGCACAGAGCCTATGGTCTACGTCCTGCCGGAAACGGATCGCTTCTGCAATGTGCAGCTTCTGGATGCGTGGACGAACACCGCCGCCGTGCTGGACAAGGCGGGTGCTTATGCCATTGCGCTTCCCGGCTGGGAGGGTGAGCTGCCCGACGGTGTGACGCGCGTGGACGTGCCCACCGCAACGGTGTGGTCGATCACCCGCACGGTGCTGTCCGGGAACGAGGATCTGCCCAATGTCTATGCCATTCAGGAGCAGATGCAGCTCCTGCCTCTTTCGGCTTATATACAGGGAGGCGAGTATACCGCACCGCAGGGAGCTTATAAAGAGGAAAATGACTTTGTTCCCGTGAACAAGGTGCTTTCCATGACGCCAGCAGAGTTTTTCAATACGGCTAACGCTCTGATGCAGGTCAACCCGCCCGCCGATGCGGATGAGGAACTGCTGAAGAAACTCTCCGCCATCAACGTGGGCGCGGGTAAGACCTTCGACGCCGCTCTCCTGGGCGAAGGAGCTGCCGAGCGCTGGACGCAGATGCTTCAGGGGCTTCGCGCCACGCTTGCCGCCGACGGCGCGAAGTATGCGCAAAAACTCGGTCAGTGGATCTATTACGGCAAGCCCATCGGCGACTTCGGCACGGAGTATACCTACCGCGCGATGGTAGCGCTGGTGGGGCTTGGCGCCAACACCGTGGACGTGGCGATCTATCCCAAGACAACGGTGGATGAGACCGGCGCAGCGCTGACCGGAGAAAAGAAGTATACGCTCCACTTTGAAACCCTTCCTCCCACGCTGGAGGGCGGCTTCTGGTCCGTGACCGCCTACGGAGAGGATGATTTCCTCATTGACAATTCCATCGACCGCTACTGCATCAACGACCGCTCCGACTTCAAGCTGAATGCGGACGGCACATTGGATATTATCCTGTCCAAGGATGCACCGGAAGACACCTCTAACTGGCTGCCTGTTTCCGACGGGGAATTTCATCTGTTCATGCGGATCTATGTACCGGATATGACAGCACTGGATAGCTGGCAGCCACCTGTTATCCGCGAACAATAAGGAGATGGAAAAAGAATGGCTATGAAACGTATTGCAGCAATGCTTCTTGTATCGGTACTGCTGCTGTCCTGCGTCGGCTGTGCGCAGGATGGGCGCAAAGAGCCGGACTCGGAAAAGGCAGACCTGGGTCTGACCGCCGAGGTCAAGCCCGCCACAGACTTTACGGCAAAGGCAAATGCCGCCGTCTACGATGAACTTGACTTTGATGATAAGCAGGAATATGAATTCGCCACCCGCGGACTGATCGACGCGCCGGAAACACTGGAACTAAAGGACGAGGATGGGACGATCCTCTGGAGTCAGGAAGCCTATGCGTTCCTGGACGATTATGAAAAAGCGCCTGACAGCGTAAATCCCAGTCTCTGGGAGAACACGAAAAATAACCACGCCTATGGCCTTTTTGAAGTGACGGATGGCATCTATCAGGTCCGCGGCTATGACATGGCAAATCTCACTGTTGTCAAGGGTGATACCGGCTGGATCGTCTTTGACACGCTGATGAGCGTGGAGTGCAGTCAGGCTGCCATGCAGCTGATCGAAAAGAACCTTGGTAAATTCCCGGTCAAGGCCGTCATCATCTCTCATTCCCACGCCGACCATTTTGGCGGCATCGCCGGCGTAATGGCGAAAGAGGATAAGGCAGACGAGACACTTTCTATTGAAGATCAGCTCGCCAGCGGCAAGATCCCCGTGATCACGCCTGTGGGCTTCACGGAGCACTCTGTGAAGGAAAATGTCTACGCCGGTAAGGGTATGGGCCGCCGCAGCAATTATCAGTATGGCGTCCTTCTGACCCCCGGCGTGACCGGCAAGCTGGCGCAGGGCATCGGCATGGGACAGTCCACCGGAACGGTCTCGTTCATGACGCCCAGCTATGAAATCACGCAGTCTGGCGAAAAGCTGACGATCGACGGTGTGGAGCTGGAGTTCCAGCTCACGCCGGGTACGGAAGCGCCCGCCGAAATGAACACGTGGCTGCCCCAGTACAAGGCGCTGTGGATGGCGGAAAACTGCACCGGCACGCTCCACAATCTCTACACGCTGCGCGGCGCGGAGGTGCGCGACGGCGCGGCATGGGCAAGCTATATCACCGAGGCCATTTCCCTTTACGGCAAGGATGCGGAGGTCACCTTCCAGTCCCACAACTGGCCGCACTGGGGAAACAACGTGGTGAACGACTACATGGTCAACACGGCTGCCGTGTATAAGTTCATCAACGACCAGACTCTGACCTATATCAATCAGGGCTACACCAGCGACGAGATCTCCAACATGATCGAGCTGCCGGAGGCGCTCAATAAAATCTGGTACACCCGCCAGTACTACGGGACGGTCGCCCACAACGCCAAGGCGGTCTACCAGAAGTTCATGGGATGGTATGACAGCAACCCTGTCAACCTGAACCCCCTCACGCCAAGCGACAGCGCAAAAAAATGGGTGGAGTACCTGGGGGATGTTGACAAGGTCCTGCAAATGGCAAAGGCGGATTTTGACAAGGGTGAATATCAGTGGGTCGCCGAGGTCACAAACACCATCGTCTTTGCCGACCCGACGAACACCGACGCGCGGCTTCTGTGCGCCGATGCACTGGAGCAGCTAGGGTATCAGGCGGAGTCCGGCCCGTGGCGCAATGAATATCTGACCGCCGCGCAGGAGCTGCGCCATGGAAACGCCAATTTCACCGCTTCCACCAAATCTACCGGCGACATGGTCAAGGCCCTCTCCGCGCCCATGCTGTTTGACTATATGGCCATTGTCATGGACAAGCAGGCGCTGGCTGACCGCGACTTCACCATGAACGTGATCCTGCCTGACGTGGGCGAACAGCACATGCTCCGCGTGAAGAATGGTGTGCTGCTGGTCTATGCGGATACATTGTCTGATGATGCGGACGTGTCTATTACCTGCCCGAAGAATGCGCTGTTTGCGATCCTGACCAACAATCAGGAAACGGTTACACAGGCCGTCAAGGTCGAGGGCAGCGCAGAGCTGCTGACGCTGATGATGGAGAATATGAACCAGTTCCCGATCACCGGAGCCAACCCCTTCAACATCATCGAGCCGTAACGGCTTCCCGGGGCGGTCCGTGGGAAGACCGCCCCGCTCGAGAGAAAACAGCGAGATGCTTTCAACGCAAATTAAAAGCTGTCTGTTTCTGTTGGAAACAGACAGCTTTTGCAGCCTTACGGTTGCCCTGCACACCCGAATCTGTCAGCCAACAGTAAAAATTAGAATTACTTCCTTATCACTGTTAAGCCAATGGTTTCAAGGCTTTCTTTGTTTTTCAGTGTAAAGATCACACCTCTGAAAATCCGAAAAAGCGCACAAAAAAGCGCACAGCCGTCTGAAAACCTGAGATATCCCTAAGAGAAAGGGTGTATCTTCATGGCTCATATCAGGGCAAACACAAAGAATGGTAAAATCGTTTCCTATCGCTTCACAGTTTGTTTAGGCCGAGACTGCAACGGAAAGCAAATCCGAAAATACACTACATGGCCCATCCCACCCGATACAAGCACAGCCAAGGCAAAAAAGCTGCTGAACGTGCTGCTGATATTTGGGAACAGGAGCTTATGAACGAGTATCATAAAAAGCTCGAAGCAGAATCAGCAGGCAAGGCATATCAGATACCGGCAGAAAAACGCCACGACGATTTTGTTTCCTTCGTCAATGATGTCTGGTTTCCTCTTCAAGTCCGTGATGGTAAGCATAAGCCCAAAACCATCGCTTTCTATGAGAGTATGACAAAGCTGCTCCTCCCCTGCTTTAGTGGCTCCACCTTACGTTAATGGAATTCAGCATTCAAGGAGACATCTTCTTTTTCTATGATACATTGTCAGAGGAAGAAAAGGAAACTGTTCGCAAGCGCATGAGGGCAAAGTATAAAGGTAATATAGTAGGCGCCCCTAAAATCGATGATTTTTTAGAAGAACTCGAACGTGATTATGGCATTCGGTTGAAGAGGTTGCCGGTAACGAGCGTCGTTGCAGTGTGAGCGCGAAACAGCTTTCCTTCAAATTCCTGTGGACTTTTTCTGTCTGGGTGCTATCATACTGAGTGTTCAACTCGGGTAATGAGATGAACTTCTACAAGACTTGCAGAAAGGTGACCTTATGAAAAAACGAATTCAAGCCGCGGCGCTTGCACTATGCGCCCTTATACTCTTTGCCACGGCTACTGCCTGCGGCAAGCAGGAAAAAACGGCTACAGAGCAGCCTGCGCTGGAGACGGTGGAATACTCCAACCTGACCGATGAGGATTCCAGAAAACAGCTTTCCGAGCTTCTCACGGATGCGGGAATCGAAGAATCCCGCATTGCTGCTCTACTGAATCGAGTGGAACAGTTTAACGCCAGTGTCAAGAGCGAGTGGCTGACCGATGGCTTCGAGAGTGCTGCGCCGACCGATACCAAGTATGATCCCTATGACATGCAGGATGAATGGGCAACGGCAAACGGCAGCTTTCCCGGTTATAACTGCCGTATCACAGCATTTGGCCTGTTCAGCGAATTCATCACAGCAGGAGCCGACCAGCCGGAGGTACAGGGCGAGGACTCGCTCTTTACCGATTTAGAGACAGTCGACGCCGATCCTAACGCGCTCTGCGGTGACAGCACCGCCAAATTCTGTGCGCTGTTTGCACCGGTGAACGCCGCGGACAGCACAGAGGTCGAAGCGCAGGTCAAAGTGCTTCAGGAGGACTGGGCAGCCCGCGGCATCGCGTTTGCAGACAGCAGGGCAAGCATGATCTCGGTTGTCTTCCACGATAAATTCTCGGATGAAGACAACACGCTGTTCATTGGTCATGTCGGTGTGCTGCTGCCCGCGGAGGACGGTTCGCTGTACTTCATCGAAAAGGTGGCGTTCCAGGAGCCGTACCGTCTGGTGAAACTCCAGAACCGCACAGAACTGAGCGACTACCTGATGGAGAAATACGACACCTCATGGGGTCAGGATACGACGCGCCCCTTCATCATGGAGAACGATACTCTGATGGACGGATACCGACCGAACCCTCTGGAGGAAACAAACCCTTAAAATTGAAACAGCAGCGGGATGGCATTGCCATTCCGCTGCTTCTACTTTACAGAACAGGCACACAACGCCAGAAAGGAGAAAGCCCATGAACATCCGCAAGCTCGCAGATTACACCACCATGTTTGCCGCGCTGGACGCGCTTACGGCGGCACAGCTCCCGCAGATGGAATTGTACTGTGAGATCGGCCGAGTGGTCAGCGGCAGGAGCGAAAAAGGCGCCGCTGTCGCGGCGTCGGAATACCTGCAAGACACCTATCCCGCAACCGAGGGCTTTTCTCCCCGCAATTTGCGCCGTATGCGGGCGTTTTACGCGACCTATGAAGAATCCCCTGAAATCACACGGCTGGCGATGAGCCTCGGCTGGACGCAGAATGTGGCGATTTAAGAGTGGGGCAGCAGCAACGAGGAGCGGGCGTGGTACATCCGAGCTGTACTGCGCTTCGGCTGGAAGAAAGCAAAACTGCTGGAAGCCATAGAATCTCAGGCATGGCTGCATTCTTCTCTCGACGAGCAAGCGGTTTCCTGCTATACTGGTGGAAAAGAAGCAACGCAGGAGAGCGAGAGCGATGAAAAAGATACTCTTTGTGTGTCACGGCATTATTTACAGAAATCTCTAAAATCCCCTGTAATATCAAGGCTTTTCAGGCTTGAAGGTAGTGCTACTACACCACTACTACACCAGTGAGTCTCGATGTGACAAAAATTTTGAAATCGAGGTCAAGCTTATGGAAAGCAAAAAGAATATCAATGGAATGGATTATGTGCTGGCAGGAGATTACTACATTCCGGATCTGAAGCTTCCCAATGAGGAACGCCCTATCGGAAAATATGGGCGGATGCACCTGGAGTATTTGAAAGAGCATAGCCCTATGAGATTTAACGATCTGGTTCTGGAAGGACAGCTCTGGACTTACCTTGCCGATTTGAACGAGCAGACACAGGAGCGTTTGTCCCTGATTGTTGAGCAGATGAAGGTATCTGAGGGCGTGACTGAGGAATTGAAAGCAGCAGACCAGATGGCCTGGATTCGAGCCATGAACAGTATCCACAATCGGGCAGAGGAAATTGTGTTGGAAGAAATCGTATATAGATAATATCTTGCCGGACTTCATTTTCGATGGAGTCCGGCTTTCTATATCCAGAAGCAGTATTTTCTGCGTCGGCAAAAAGTGCAACAACTTCGCCTTGAATGCTATTGATATTTTTGCCGATGGAATGGTATACTATATAATAGATTAATGTAGTTTTTTGGATATATGAGATTGGAGTGTATGGCTCTTTTGCAGCAAAAACCCTTGCTAACAGATTAAATGCAAAGGAATTTCGTTGTGCTGTAGACAATTTTGTGCAACAAGCAGAAATGGAATTGGGACAATATTACAAGACTAAGGATGTGAAGGGTAATGAAGGTGTTGTGCGTCATATTATTTTGAGTGAGGTGTTAATTTGTCCTGAATGTGATAAGGAACTGTCATATTTTGAAAATGGCACCAAGCGCAACCCTGTGCAGTTCACAAAGACAATAACCTGCCCTCATTGCGGAAAAACTCATGATACGGATACTTTCAAGCCTGCACTTGAAAATATTTATGATTCACTGTTGAAAAAGGAAATTGTCCGGAAAAAGCGTGAGCCTGTGTGGGTATATGGCACAACAAATGGAAAAAACTGGGATCGCAAGGTGAATGACGAAGATAGAGTTCTTATTAAAATGTTGGAAGAACAAGAGTTTGAAGAATCTGATATACCGAGGGAAATTTGCTGGGGCGAACTTCATAGAACTGGTTATCATTTAGGCATTACTCATTTGCATCAGTTCTACACTAAAAGAAACTATACTGTTATGTTCAAACTCTGGAAACTAACGGAGCGGTATCCCAACAACGTTCGAGAAGCATTACAGCTTCTTTTGCTCAGTTATAATTCGACGCATTGTACTTTGATGACTCGTGTAGTTGCAAAACGAAATGCTAAAGATTTTGTTTTAACGGGTGCTCAAAGTGGTGTTTTATACATTAGTAAATTACCTGTCGAAAAAAATATTCTTTTGGGATTGAAGCGTAAGTCGATTCCATTTGAGGAAGCATATGGTTTATTAGAAAAATGTACTGGAGAACTTATAATCCACAATTCTTCGAGTGAGAAAATGTTGGAGAAAACAGGATCGATTGATTTTGTGTTTACAGATCCTCCTTTCGGAGATTTTATACCTTATGCTGAAGTCAACCAGATTAACGAATTATGGTTGAATCATACAACGGATCGAGAAAAAGAGATTATTATTAGTCCTTCTCAGGAAAAAAGTGTAGCTGATTACCAATGGATGTTGACAAGAGTGTTTACAGAAATATCTCGTGTGCTTAAACCAGACCATTATGCTGCAGTAGTATTTCATGCAGCTAAAGCTAAAATATGGGAAGCTTTTGAACATGCTATCTTAGATTCTGGTTTAGCTGTTTGTATGACAAGCATACAGGGAATGAGAGGCTTACCAATCATACCTTGGCAATCTTCGGTACACAAAGATCTCACGCAGCGCCTTATAAGGAAACAACGATTATTTCCTAAGCAGACATTATCTGTTCGACTTCGGTTTGGCGTTTATAAAAACTGTATGTTTTCAAAAAACAAAATAATTCAATGTAATTGATAGGAAGCATCCAACTTCAACGGTTGGGTGCTTTTCTTTTGCCCTAAAAATTGTTATTCATTATGGATTGAGCATTTTATCGAGTGCGCACCGCAGTGGAAGATCCTCTGTACAAGGTCATAAAATCCTGGAAAAGGCACTGTAAAAATGAACTTACTCTACCTACTAGGCAATAAAATGATGCTTCAAAATCCATTATACTTTTCTCAAAGCTAAAGCAAGCCACCTTCCCTTAGGAACTAAGGGCGCATTTCTATACCGGTTATTCCATTCCGATATGTGCGTTCTCCGAAGGTAAATGCAAAGACCCATGCTGCGTTAAAGCCGATTTTGGATGAAATGAAGAAAGAAAAATAGCCTTCATTGATTCCAGCGGTGCAAAAGCAGCAGTTCACTGCAAACAGCCCCGGTCCCCTGCGAAAGGGACCGGAGCTGTTTTTTTGCGTCACTTCATGGAGCGTGCCAGGAACGCGGCGATCTGCGCGCGGGTGCAGGTACCGGTGGGGTCGAAATGACCGTTACCCACGCCGGTGGTAATGCCGTTCTCCACGGCCCAAGCCACGGCCTGCGCGTAATAGCTGTCAGTGGGAACATCGGTGAAGTTCGCCGTACCGCCGGCCGTGGGCTGGCCCACGGCCCGCCACAGCATCGTCACCATCTGGGCGCGGTTGATGGCGGCGTTGGGGTTCGCGCCGTCGGAAACGCCCTTGTCCTTGGTCCAATTCTGTGCCTTTTCGTACCAGGTGTTACCGCCGTTCAAGTCCGCGCCGTTCTGCCGCGCAAGGATCGTCCAAAGCTGGGCGCGGGTGGTGGAGGCGTTGGGCGCGTAGATCGTGGCGCTCATGCCGTTCACCAGTCCGCGCGCACTCACAAAGTCGATCTCGTCCTTGGCCCAGTGGTTCCGGGTGTCGATGAAGCCCTTGGAGTTGTCAACGATCTTCACCGTCGCGCTGCCGTCCACGGTCAACTGGATACCGTCCTCGGTGGGAATGGAATCCTTCAAAATTTCCTCCGTGCCGTCGGGGTAGACGAGCACCGCCACCGTACCGGGGGTCACGTTGGAAACAGGAATTTCCACCTTGGTCTCGCCCGCGCCCTTGGGAAGCTCGATGCTCACCGTGGGAGCGGTGCTGCTGTTCCGGGTGGCCTCGACCTCCACGGGAACCTTGACCGCCTCGCCGTTCTTCTTCGCGTCCTCAACAGCCTTGCCGCTGACCTTGGCCGCCGCCTCGGTCTGGCCGTTTTTGTCGGTTTTCACCGTGCCGGTGGAGCCGTCAGCGGCCTTGTTCTCGGTGACGGAACTGCCGTCCTTCTTCGTCTCGGTCTTGGTCACGGAGCCGTCCTTGCCAGTGGTGGTTTGGGTCACAGAGCCGTCTCTCCGGGTCTCGGTCTTGGTGGTAGAGCCGTCGGTATTGTTCTTTGTCTCCGTTTTAATGACCGGATTGCTGTCATGGCTGTCCCGGTCGGAGGAAGATCCGCCGGAACTGTCGCCCGTAGAGCCGCCGGGCTGAGAGGGCGTAGTGCCGCCGGTAACGGTGACCTTGCAGACCGCGGATTTGCCCGAACCGTCCGCCGCGGTGGCGGTGATCGTCGCGGCACCTGCCTTGACCGCCGTCACGGTGCCGTCAGGGGCTACGGTGGCAACATCCTCGTCAGAGGATGCCCAAGTCAAAGCCTTGTTGGCGGCGTTCTCAGGCGCGACCGTGGCGGTCAGCGTTTCGCTGTTTCCAACAGAAATCGAAGTTTCCGCCTTGTTAAGCGTGATTTGGGAAACAGGGACGATCTCGGGCGTCACGGTGCGGACGTAGCCGCAGATGTTGCAGGTCGTATCCGCGTCATCGTCGTAGATGTGCGTCTCTTTGTCCTTGATGCTTTCGGACTGATTCGGGCACGCCGCATCGGTACATTCGTGCCAGTGGTTCGTACCGTCCTTGCTCCAGTCGCCGTAGCGGTGCTCATGCGCGGGCGGCGTCACGGTGAGCGTCGCGGGCTCGGAGTATACGGGAGGCGTGCTCACGCGGTCACTGCCCGTATGGTTGTTCGTGTTCCAGAGCACACAGCGGAACAGTTGGCCGCTCTGCGCTGCCGTGACGGACGGGATCGTGTAGCTGGGAATGTAGTTCCAATAGCCCTCCTTATGACTGATGCCGCTGGCGCCTTCGATGTCCGTCCAGTTCTGGCCGCCGTCGGTGCTGCTCTGCCACTGATACTCCAGTGTGTTGAGATATTGATCGATCAGCTTGGCGGAGAATGTCACCGAATCACCCACAGCCGCGGACACGCTCTGCGGCTGCTCCGTGACCACGGGTGTGACGCACACATTGAGCCGCCAGAAACCGGTCACGGTCTTGACCGTATTGTCGGGATAGGTCAGCGTGACATGGAAGCAAACACTCTGATAGTCCATCTCATCCGTGATGGTGATGGGATAGGATTCGCCCGCGGGTGGGATCGCAGCCCACTCCTCTTCCGTTGGCATAACGTTTCTGCAGTACTTCCAGCGGTATTCTGCTGTGACGCCCGTCAGAGAGCTTACGGGATACCAGGTACTATTGTCGTATAAACCGGCGGTAATGGTCGCAATCTCGTCCTGAATGAATTCGCCGTTTCCCCGCATGGGCGAGGCCGCGCCGCGCAGAACTGCGGGACAGTAGTACGCGGTAAATGTATGGGAATATGTCGTGCCATCCTTATTCGTCGCCGCGCAGCGGAACTTTGCGCCGTGCAGGGACAGGGGCAGGAGCGCCTGATAGGTGGCTTTAGTCGCGCCCTCGATGTTCTCCCAGGTCTTGCCGCCGTCCCGGCTGACCTGCCATTGCAGTGCGGGCGCGGGCGTGCCGACAACTTCCACGGTCAGGGTCATGTATTCATTGCTTTCGACCACGCAGCTGACATCCTCTGCCGGGCTGGTGAACTCCGGCACATCGCCGATGGTCATGCTGCCGTCCGACTTGGGATAGTATTTGTTCCCGCCGACGGTCACAGTCTCCACCTCCGCATCCTTGGGGATCCAGAGGTAGATTTTGCCGCTGCCGTCGGAGATGATATGGCTGTCGTCAAATGTAGTATTGGCCGGAAGCCCGGAAAGGGTGACATCCTCCACGGCGGCATTCTTTTGCGAAAGGGTCAGGGTGACCTTTTTCAGCTCATTGCCGCCGGAATCTTTCACGACTGTGTTCACCGGAACATCCAGATCGACACTGCCGCCGTTGATGACAACGTTGGCGCAGTTGACCGTGCCCAGACCGAGGACGGTGCTGTTTGAGATGGTGAGTTTCCCAAGCGTCGTCTCCGGCTTGTTCGTGCAGTTGTTGATGAGCGTGATGCCATTGAATGTCAGGGAGGCACCGGTGCTGCCGTCCATGGCGTGGTCGCCGCGGAGCGTCAGCTTTTCACCGCCGGACTGCCCCTTGATGGTCAGACCGCCCGAACCCTTGAGCGTCCAGACCGCATCGGTGCTGCCTTCGTTGGACCTCATGACACTCTCAGTGTTTTCCATCAGCACGATGGAGAGCTTCGAGCAGTCATCCAGCTCCACGCGCTTGTTCGGGCCGCTCAGGTCCAGTCCGTTGAGCTTGACCTCCGCCTCGCCGCCTGTAAGCATACGGATGCCGAAGTCTGTGATAAACTTCCAATCCGCCTGGAGCTTGACGTCTTTTTCCGGGTGATAGCCGATCCAGGTGTCCTTTGCAGAGTCCCCCAGATAGCCCGCACAGAGCGCGGTGTTGTCTCCGCCAGGGGTGCCGCGGAAGGCGAGCACGCCCGAGGCGAGGAGCAGGCTGAGCAGGATCATCTTGCCGCTGGCGCTGTTGTCGGCGGTGGTGATGATGGGCGCGTCTTTCTGCGGATCATGGATGAAGCCGACCGGCGAACTGCCGTCGTCCTGAAAGCCCTCCACGCTCATGATCTTTGTACCAGCCGGAAGCCAGAGGTAGACAGTGTTGCTGCCGACGAGCATGGTGAGATCCTTAATAATGTCATCGTTGACAGTGTTGGGGATATTCACGCGCAGTTGTGTGACCAACGGGTAAAAAGTCGACTGCATGGTGCCGCTGGTAGCGTTGGTGCGGTAGGCGATCATCATGAGGTTCCGGCTCTGGTTCATGTCCTCCAGCTCGACCTTTGTCCGGTAAACAGGATTGCCGCTGTGATCCGTGACACCGGTGACCGCCTTGCCGGAGGCATCCGTCAGGTTGGCGTTGCTCCTACGGTCGATCTTCACCGTGCCGCCGGAGTGCTCCCCCTCCAGTGTGCTGCGCGTGACGCGCAGATTTCCGGCAAAGCCGGCGCTGATCCAGCAGTTTTCAACGGATACGTTGGCTCCCGTTCCGCCGATGGTCTTACCTGCGGCGTAAACGGCGCAGTCCTTGAAATTCACAGTTGCGCCGCTTGCCGCCGAAAGACCGCCCTTGAGCGCCAGTGAGGACTGCGCCATGCCCTCGCCGATGAGGTTCAGCGTGCCGCCCTGCTCCACATAGATGGTGGGTGCACTGCCGCTTTTCAGATAGCTCTTGCCTATGAGCTTCAGGTTCAGCGTCGCGCCGCTGCGCACGGTAAGAAAGGTGTGATCGCGCACGATTGCAAGACCATCGAGCACGACGGTATGCTCACCCTCCCGCACATCGATGCCGTAGTAATTATTGTAGTCCGCCGCAAGGACTTTGCTGAAGCCCTCTTTGAGGTTCAGCTCCTGCTGCGTGCTGCCGGAGCTGTAAACATTCTGCTTGACGGAATCTGTATCCCCGGGGCGGTCGGCGTTGCGATAGTACCAGGTTTTTCCCTTGTTGTTTTGGTCCTCATTGTAGCTGAGCACCAGCACGGCATTTCGGATGCCGCTGATCTCCACCTCTTTTTCAGGACTTACGGTTGTTTCGAGGATCACATTCTTGTAGATGCTGCCGTTCACCGGCTTTGTTATGACGGCCTTTGTGTATGCCGTGTCTCCATTGGTCCCGGAAAGATCCCAGCTGCCGTTGACCTTCAGCGCGCCGTTTTCATTCTCGTTTGAAAGAATCGGGTTCTGTGTTTTCGCGTACAGATAGCCGCCGAGGTCGACCGTCAGGTTCGAGGAAACGTAAATAGCTTCCTTGCCGTCGTATCGGTTGGTCTTCGTACTGTAGCCGTTGGAATAGGCGCGGACGCTTCCCCCGCCGCCGATCTCCAGTACATTGGCCTTGATGCCGTAGCCCTGACAGCCGTCATTGCCGTTCCGACCGTCGCTCGTGGCGGTCACCTGACCGCCGACGACGCGCAGTGTTCCGCCCACAAGCAGGGCGACGGGATAGTCATTTTGGTATACGCATCCCTTGGTGGTCGCGTTGAGTGTGCCGTTCACCGTCAGATTGTTCTTGACATTGAGCGCGTAGAAGTCCAGATTGTTTCCCTTTGTCTCCGCAGTGACGCTCGTCCCGGCGCCAACGGCCATGCTCCGCGTCACGGTTCCATTCATGTAGCTGCGCAGTGTCAGATACACGCTCCCGCTTGTCTCAATGCCGCCGGACTGAATGGGGAAGGTCTGGGCTTCAATGGTCAGGCTCCCGCTGCCGGAGAAGCGGACGGTATTGCCCCAGATGCCGAGATAGCGCGGCGTATTCACATCGGAAGCAGCGGGCATATACTTCAAGCTACTGGAATCACCAATGTAATTTCTGCCCTCAAGCACGATGTTCAGCGTCCCGACATTACGGCTGTCGAGAAAGACGTTATAGTATTTGAATATGCCGGGCAATTGCTCGGACGAGACCTTTGTATAAGTGTCGATCGTGCAGTTTCGCAGCGTCAGCGTCTTTGTGTCAGCGTCATACTTGAAGCCGCCGGTCGTATCGTAAGTGCTGCTTATAGAGCTTTGTGTGATGTCGAGAACGGTGCTGCCGAGGGTAATCGTGCCATTCGCCGCCCGCGCACTGATGCCATTGGTCGCCCGCATTGCGGCAGGGCTTGCTTTGGCGGCAACGACATCACTGCCAAGTTCATCATCCGCTGGCGCGGATGATCCCTCGTCCTCCGCGATGGCGTTCGGCTGCTCCTTACCGAGCTTCGACTCTTCCGTGCAGGCTGTTTCGCAGATGCTTGGGGAAACATCTTCTCCCCTTTTCTCGTCATCTGCGAATGCTGTTGTGGGGATCAGGGTCAAGCACAGAGCAAACGCGGTAAGCAAGCTAAGAAATCTTCTTTTCATCGTGATTCCTCCATGATAAAAGAATTTTGGCTTCTCCAAGGGGATACTCCCTTGCCTAAATTTGTTTTTCCGTCAGGGCCTCAAAGCCCTTTTCCGCCTGCCG
>ERZ857775.2786-NODE-2786-length-15766-cov-13.680033_pt1 | contig 15766 bp, 10 predicted proteins | sample MGYA00519698_ERZ857775 | MGnify/ENA primary metagenome ERZ857775 (study PRJEB31778, sample SAMEA3449363) | human gut metagenome | biome: human gut; feature: human-associated habitat; material: faeces | place: United Kingdom | collected 2010/2012 ...
TAATGCAATAATCGGCAGCGGCGAGTGCGTTGATGGTCAAAAGCTCGTGTTTCAGTCCGCAGTCAATAATAATGTAGTCATACTGTTCGCGGAGAGAAACCAGCAGCTTCTCCATTATCTTCTCACAAAGGGTATCGGAGAAACCGGCGGCATTATATTGCGAAAGCTGCATGACCTGTAAGCGGGCCGCAGCGTCCGCAAGACGCTTATTGGCGGGAATCAGGTCAATACCGGTTTCGGTATGTATCACGGTGCGCGGAAGGTGCAGGTCTAAATCTTCTGGCGAGTCAATTTGAACGAGCACGAGTTTTGCCAAGGTGTTTTTCTGCTCCCCAGGCGTATAGCCCAATGCAGCAGTGAGGTTGCCCTGCGGGTCGTTGTCGATCAGCAAGACTCTTTTCTTCGCTGCCGCAAGTGCAGCACCAAGATTTAATGCGGTGGTAGTCTTCCCAACACCACCTTTTGAATTTGTAATAGATATTACTGTGCTTTCCCTCATAATTTTTTCTCCTAATACTTAAAAGAAGTTGACACTTTAATGACTCAAAATGCTGGTTAAAAATATTCTCCCAAGGTCATACTTCCCCAGCTTTCTATTCCACAATAGCAAACCGCTCTTCTAACACTCTTCTAACAATTTTCTTCAGAACCAGATTTTTTCAAACTCTGATTTTTCAATCGCCGACGCTTCCACTATGCCTGAAAGCCTTGTAACACAAGGGATTCAGAGGGATGCAGCGTGAACATACGTGAACAAGCGTAATCGCGCTTATTAGACTACGGACCAGAAGGCCGGGGGTTCGAATCCCTCACGGCGTACCAAAAGTCCTCGAAATCGTCTGATTTCGAGGACTTTTGCTTTTCATAAGTTGTCATTTTTGGATACCGCTTTTTTCTGACCCAAACGCTGACCCCAACGGGAGCGGATAGCGGAAAGCATCAGACGGCACGGGAGAGGATATTGCCCATCGTCTGGGCGGCTTTGAGCTGTGCGTCGGTGGTGACGTGGGCGTAGGTGTCCAGCGTAAAGCCCGCGGAGTAGTGACCGAGCATACTGCTGACGGTCTTGACGTCCACGCCGTTCTGCAGGGCCATCGTCGCGAAAGTGTGGCGGAGATCGTGGAATCGGATGCGAGGCAGTCCGGCCCGTTTCAGCACCCGCTGGAGCATATGCAGCACGCTGTCCGGCGACATGGGGCCTCCGGTGGGCGATGGGAACACCCATTCGCTATTCCCGATCTTACATTTTTGCATTTTCAGTACGTCTATTGCGTCTGCCGACAGGGGCAGGGTGCGGTAGGCGTTTTTCGTTTTCAGCGGTGCCTCGACCACTTTGCCGTTTTGCCGGGAAATGGCCCGTTGCACCCTGACTGCACCGTACTCAAAGTCCACATCTGTCCACTTCAGCCCCAGCAGTTCGCCCCGCCGCAATCCCGTGGCAAGGTCGAGGTAGTAGAGCTCGTACACGCCGCTGTCCCTGGCCTCCTGGAAGAAGGTGCTGAGCTGGTCGGCGGTCAGCGTTTTCATCTCCTTGTGTTCGACTTTCGGTAAGGCGCAGCCCTGCGTTGGATTTTTTGTGACAAGACGCTGCTCGATGGCGAGGTTGTATGCCGAGCCGATCATCTGATGGATGTTTCGCACTGTTTTGGGCGCCAGACCTTTCGGCTTTTTCTTGGCCTCAATGCGGTCTACTCGCCCGCCGTCCAGCAGGTGCTTGTAGAACCGCTGTAAGTCCAGAGAAGTCAATTCTGCCAGTGGAACGCTGCCGATTTGCGGCTTGATGTGGTTTTTCAGAAAGCCTTGCGAGGTTTTGAAGGTGGACGGCCTGAGTTTTACTTTTGCGTAGTTCTCCATCCAGACCTCCAGCCAACTCCCCACGGTGTAGTTCTTGGCCCGTCCGTAGTCGATGCCCACGTTTTCCTCGATGGCCTTTTTCAGCTTTTCCTTGACCTCGGTCTGCGTCTTGCCGAGGACATTTTTGATGATGGCCTTGCCAGTTTCGGGATCGTGACCGACTGTGTACCGCCCCTCCCAGCGTCCGTCCTTGCGCTTTCTGATATTGCCTTCTCCGTTTGCTCGTCTTTTTGGCATGGTATCAGCCCCTTTCGACAACGAACAATACCGTAACCAAGGGAACAAAGCTATCGGAAAACCGAACTGTTATCAGAAAGTTATCATTTGCCCATCGGAACCGCGCCGCCTTATCTTTGACTATTGCGGCGCAATTTCTGCGCTGCCGGGGCGTGTCTTTAGTTACAGCGGTGCGATTTTTGAACGGATGAAAATCCCTTTCCTTTGACTACAGCGGCTCAAAATATGTGCAATCTGCGCCGAAAATTGCTCTCACTCGGAAATCACTTTTTCGAGCGGTTGAAAACAGCAAATTTCTCAACCGCCTGCGGAACGTCCACCTTGAAAAGTCTGCCGTTATGGGTACTAAGGGGGTATCTTGTTCGCCCTTGACTGCGGTTTTTCTGTTTAATCGTGCAAAACGACTGCGGTCTTGAAATCGCTGAAAGCCCCGCACTGCGGGGCTTTGTGGGCGGGCCGCACGCATAAGCGACTGCGGCCCTTTATCTTGTGCTAAAATCGAACGGCCTTCACCGTCTAAAAATCCAGCTTATAAAGTTCGGTTTTTCGCCAATAAACACTCCCGCAAATATCGCCAAAAAGTTACCGCTACAATGCTGTTCCAAACCGCTTCTCATCCCGTTTTTCAACTTCTTGCACAAACGCCCCACGTTCGCTTTCACGAGCGAAAGTGGGTACACACTCGGCTTTCGGAGAAGGATTGCACACAAGGGCTCACACGCCGAAACAGGAGCCTTCCCTTCTGCGATCACAGTGCGGCTTTGTGCCGTCAGTGAAATTCTTTTTATTCCGCCACACTTTTATATACATACATTTCCCGGTTCTCTGTGAACCCCACTATATCAGCAGAGGGAAAAACTCCGGCAAAGTTGCCGCCATAAGTTTTATCCCCAACCGCTTTTCATTCCGATTTTCAACTTCTCGCACAAACGGCTCACGTTCGCTTTCACAGACGAAAGCGAGTACACACTCGGCCTTCGGAGAAAAATCGCACACAAGCGCTTACACGGCGAAACACGGGGCGTTTCGGATGGGGGCGCTATTACTACCCTCGGAGCGTTCCACACGTTTCGGAAACCCTGCGTGGCCGGGGTTTAAAACGGCAAACTTTGCCGCTTTTGGGTCTTGGTCGGAGACGCTCCTGAAGAACGCAGAAAGCCTTCGGAGCAGCGATGCGCATGATGCGCGTCGCTGCTCCGAGGCGTCGCGGCCCCGCTGGGCTGCGTGATCTTTTTCGCTTCTGCCGAAATTGCGGTTTGTACATCCGGCGCTCATGGTTTTCCGCGTGTGCGAGGCATGGGTGGTATCACTACCCTCGGTGCGCTTTGTGTGCTGTTGAAATACCGGACGGCCGCTTGTCAAAACGGCTCATTTGCCGTTTTCTGAGGTCGGGTAGCCTTCATTGATTTCAGCGGCGCAAAATGTGCTTGACAGGTGAGTCTACTTATGATAGACTTCAAGCATCAGAAATCTATCATAAGTAGACCGACAAAGGAGGAGGCACACATGGACGGTTACAAACTGGGCGTTGTTGAGACGCGTTTTGCAGAACTCATCTGGCAGCACGAGCCGCTGACCTCTGGCGAGCTGGTGAAACTATGCGAACAGGAGCTGCAATGGAAAAAATCCACGACCTACACAGTTTTGAAAAAACTTTGCGGACACGGTATCTTTCAGAACGAAAACGGCACGGTCACTTCTCTTCTTTCACAGGAGGGCTATAACGCCGTACAGAGTGAGAAATTTGTGGAGGACACCTTCGACGGTTCCCTTCCCGCATTTCTTGCCGCCTTTACCACGCGGAAGTCTCTTTCGGAGAAGGACATTGCGGAAATTCAGCGCATGATCGACCGCTGCGGAAAGGAGTGAGCCTATGGCTGCCGTCTTTTTGAAGCTCTTGAATCTGAGCATTTCCGCAAGCTGGCTGGTGCTGGCCGTGCTGGTACTGCGCCTGGTATCAAAGCGTTCGCCCAAGTGGATGAATGTTCTGCTTTGGGGCATCGTCGCGCTGCGGCTTGTGCTGCCATTTTCCGTTGAAAGCGCGTTGAGCCTGATCCCCAGTGCCGAAACGGTCAGTCCTGCAGCCGTGCAGTTTGACCCCGCGCCGACCATCACGAGCGGCGTGAGCGTTATCGACAATGCTGTGAATCCCTCGCTCAGCGAGCATTTTTCCGCCGTGCCAACAGCCAGCGTCAACCCGCTCTATGTCTGGACAGAGATTGCAGGCTGGGTGTGGCTCATCGGCCTTGGAGCCATGCTGCTCTATGCGCTCGTAAGCTATCTTCGGCTGCGTCGGCGCGTGAGTGTATCGCTCCCCATTCAAGATCACATTTATCTTTGCGATGCCATTTCCTCGCCGTTTATCCTCGGCGTTGTAAAACCACACATCTATCTGCCCTCCGGTCTGGATGAGGTACAGCGGCAGAATGTACTCTCGCATGAGAGGGCGCATCTCGCGCGGCGTGACCACTGGTGGAAGCCGCTGGGTTTCGCGCTGCTTGCGGTTTACTGGTTCAACCCCGTACTGTGGCTCGCCTATGCGCTGCTCTGCCGCGACATTGAACTGGCCTGCGATGAGCGGGTGATCCGCACGATGGACGAGAGCGCCGTCAAGACCTATTCCACGGTGCTGCTTGCGTGCAGTATGCCGCGCAAGTCGGTCATCACCTGCCCACTGGCGTTCGGTGAAGTTGGCGTCAAGGAACGTGTTCGGAATGCGCTGCGCTACAAAAAGCCCGCGTTCTGGGTGGTCGCGGCGTCGGTCGCCGTGTGCGTCGTTGTGGCGGTGTGCTTTCTGACGAATCCGCCTACGGATACCGACGCCGCCGGACTGGTCGGTTTCCATCGGGAACAGGTCACTTATGCCGATGTAACGGGCGCAAGCGGCGCGCAGCCATCCAACGTCCAGTTGACGGCGGAGGAAACGGACGCCGTCTACGCTCTGCTGGATGCCCTGCAATACAAACGCCTTGGTGCTGCGTCAGCAATGGAGGACTGCTATGCAAGGCTCTATTTTATCAGCGCCGCGGGCGAACGCTGCGAGGTCATGCTCTCTGAACGTGAAATGCTGGTCAACCCCATCACAGGCGGCAAGACAGCGCGGCTCTATGAGCTGCGTTCCGGAAGTACGGAGTTGAGAGACTATCTGTTTGGATGTATTGGCGCAAGCGAGCCGGCAGAGGAGGAAATGAAAACCCTCACCGACCCCAAGCTGGGACGACGGCTCACCGTTCCGGTGAAGTGGGACGCGTTTGCGGTGCTTGCCGTGGGAGGAAAGGGAATCATGCCGCCCGACGGCGATCCCAACGCGGAGGATTACATTCCGCTCTTCCGCCTCTACGAAAAGCGAGCCTATGAATCGGCCCCGCAGGATGAACAGGGATATGTTTGGAACCTGTGCGCCATGCGGACAGACCGCTTTGAGAGGACCTATGGCGCAGACGCCGTGTTTTCAGAAATTCTCGGTATCGCGGACTATGTGATCGGGTCGGACGATGAGTATGTTTATCTGCTGACACTACCCTCGGATGTCCGCTGGCTGGAAAACGATCCTGTCAGCTATCGCCAATACAAGGCACTGCAAAGCGACTCACAAGGCGTACTCACGCGATTTTTGAAGGACAACGGAATCCACATAAATGAAGTGTGCCCTGCCTCCTCCGTGTTTTCGCCCCCTGCGCGTGGCGATGCGGCGAGCATGACCGGCTACGCTGCCTACGACGCGCTGCTCGCCGAGATCAGCGACCTGCGGCGCTCCGGTGCAAGCGAGGCGCAGACCGACTTCAGCCACGATCTCCTGTCCGCGAACGACTACTACCAGACACCCGGCTGGCTGCTGCGTAATCTTGACGGTGATGGGATCCCTGAGCTGCTGCTCGGCGCGGACTGGGGCGACGGCCATACCGTGATCTTCAATATTTACTGCCTCGACGGCGCAAAAGCCGTTCGCGTCGTGGACGGCTGGAGCCGCAGCCGCTGGTACCTCTGCACCGACGGCAGTCTCGCCCACGAGGGCAGCGACGGTGCGAGCGAGGGGACCTACTCTTACTACCGCTATGAAAACGGCGCGCTGCGGCATTTGGAAACTGTGATTTCTTTAGACGGCTGGCTCTACTCCGATACGACCGACCACTATGTTGGCGGCAAGGGCTTCCGCCCTGACAGCGAGGACGAGGCGAACGCGGTGCGGGAAAAATATACCCACGAAACGCTGTCTTTTACGCCATTTGTGGTATGAGGATAGATAGTGTGGACTGTGGCGCAAGGTTGCAGCTCGCCAGTCCTCTACGGATGTTACTGCCTCTGACCCACTTTTGACCCAGAACGCGAAAAAAGCGGGCAGGGCTGGACGGAAACAATGGAAAATCCGCCGAGCGAACGGCAGTAAAAAGCAGAAATCGGAGCCGAAACGGCTCCGATTTGCCCTTGAGACAACCTACGGACCAGAAGGCCGGGGGTTCGAATCCCTCACGGCGTACCAAAAGCCCTCGAAATCGTCTGATTTCGAGGGCTTTTGCTTTTCATAAGTTGCCATTTTTGGATGCTGCTTTTTTCTGACCCAAACGCTGACCCCAACGGGACGGGGAGCGGAAAGGTCTATACCGCACGGGAGAGGATGTTCCCCATCGTTTGCGCCGCTTTGAGCTGGGCGTCAGTGGTGACGTGGGCGTAGGTGTCCAGCGTGAAGCCCGCCGAGTAGTGACCCAGCATCGAGGACACCGTTTTCACGTCCACGCCGTTCTGGAGCGCCATCGTTGCGAAGGTGTGCCGGAGGTCGTGAAAGCGGATGCGGGGCAGCCCAGCCCGTTTCAGCACCCGCTGGAGCATGTGCAGGACGCTGTCCGGGGACATGGGGCCTCCGTTTGGCGATGGGAATACCCATTCGCTGTTGCCCGTTTTTCTTCTTTGTTGCATCAGAACGTCTGTCGCATCCGCCGACATGGGCAGTGTGCGGTAGGCATTTTTCGTTTTCAGCGGTGCCTCGACTACTTTGCCGTTTTGCCGTGAAATGGCCCGTTGGATTTTCAGTACTCCGTGCTGGAAGTCCACGTCCGTCCACTTTAGCCCCAGCAGTTCGCCCCGCCGCAGTCCGGTGGCGAGATCGAGGTAGCAGGGCGTATCACCCGCCAGCGCGTGGCAGAGATCGTCCACCAGCAGCCCGCCGCCCGCGGCGTCCGTGGGGCAGGGATAGTCCCGCAGGAAGGGAAAGCCCGCGCGGGCAAAGGCCTCCTGCGTGCTTTTCCAGAAGATCGCAAGGTTGGCGGAGTACACGCTGATGCGGATGATGTGCAGCGCCTCCGCCTTGGCGCGCTCAGCGAGATACCAGTTCACTGCCGTGGTCTTTCCGTAGCCCATGGGCGCGACCACGGTGGTCATAGCGCAGCGGGAAATGGGCCGCAGGCTCTCCTGCAGCCGCTCGGAGATGTAGATGGTGTTCAGGTTCCACTTTGCTTTCGGCATCATGCATTCCTCCTGCCTGCGGCGTTTTTCTGATTATACCATGCAAATCCGGCCGTGGAAAGAGCGATGTTTCCCCGGCCGGCGCCGCGCTTTTTTCATTCCGCAGAAAAAAATCTCCCGCCGGGCATCTGCCGCGGCGGGGGATTTCAGAAGAGAGAGATGGTTTCTGATTAGAAGGGCCCGAGGTTGATGACCTGTGCCAGAAGCACAAAGGCGAAGCCCGCGACCAGAAGCATGCACCACAGCTTCCAGGAGAAGCGGATCCAATCGCCGAAGTTCAGCTTGCCCATAGCGAGCATGGCGTGGAGGCTGCCGTAGGTCGGATACAGGTCGTTGGTAAAGCCTTCTGCATACTGGTAGGCCAGAACCAGCACCTGCTGGTTGATGCCCAGCGCCTTGCCCAGCGGGGAGAGGATCGGGATCAGCACAACGGCCTTGGCCTCGCCGGAAATGATGAAGAAGTTCATGACCATGACGACGAAGAAGATCGCAAGGAGCGTCAGCAGCAGGCCCTTGTTCTGGAGCAGACCGCTCAGGTAATAGACGATCGTATCGAGGATCTTGCCCTGACGCATCAGAGCGGTGATCGCCTGGGCAAATCCCATCATGAACACCACGCTCAGCAGGTCAGCTGCGCCGGTGGTGAAGATACGGCAGGCCTTGCTGGGATTGATGCCGCACACAAGGACCGTCACAATGGTGGAGATGATGAACACGGCGGACATCTGGTTGAAGGACCACTCGAGCTTTACGCAGCCGTAGGTCTGGACGATCAGCGCCACAGCGAAGATCAGCAGGCCGAGCTTCATTTCAGCGTGAGGGGGATCTCCTCCATCTCGACCTGATTCTGGCCCACGCGCTGGTTCATATATTCCTCTGCGCAGCAGCTCTTGGAGGGGTCGGCCTTGATCTTCTTGCAGTAAAACCAGAAATACGTCACGCCGATCAGGAAGAACACCACCGTGGCGATCGTGCGGTAGCCCAGGCCGGAGAAGATGGGCAGGCCGATCATCTGCTGGGAGAAGCCGGTGGTATAGATATTGACAATACCGGCGGTCCAGCCGATCTCAAGGCCGGCAACGACAACTGCAAAGCCGAGCATACGGTCATAGCCCAGACCCATGACCAGCGTAATAACGATTGGGATAAACGGCATCATGTTCTCAGCCATGCCCACAACGCCGCAGATCAGGAACAGCAGGAAAAAGCTTGCAACGATCAGGAATTCTTTTCCCTTTGAATGCGCAATGACCCGATGCACGCCCGCAGTCAGCGCATCCGTGCTGTCCAGAACGGCCAGCGCGCCCGTCATGACCAGGATGAGCGAGCCGATGCCCATGGCCTTTACGATACCTGCGTTGATCGCCGTAAAGAAGCCAAAGAAGGTAACAGGGTCATCTCTTTCCACAAAATGGAAGCTGGAAGGGTCGATTTCCTCAATTCCGGACTCCGGATTTTGCACGATGTCGTACTCACCGGCGGGGATGATCCACGTCAGCGCCGCCACCAGCAGCATAACGCACAGCAGGATGATGTAGCCGTGCGGCAGTTCAAAAGGCTTTTTCGCCTTGCGAAGTTCGTTCTTCATAATACACACCTCAATAGTTCTGTTTTCTGTTCCTGTTTTCTCTGTTGCATAGGGTTAAGCCTGATACACGCATCGACCTCCTACTATGGTTTTAAGGATCTTCAAATTCGGGATGTCGTCTGCGTCTACCTGAAGCGGATTGCGGTCTAAGACCACAAAGTCCGCCCACTTCCCCGGTTCAATGGTTCCCACCAGATCTTCCTGCTTGCTCTGATATGCCGCATTGATGGTGCTTGCCAGCAGCGCCTCATATACGCTCAAGCGCTCTGTCTGTCCGATCACAGCGCCGCTTTTCGCTTTGCGCGTCACCGCCGTCCAGATGGAGGTCAGCGGGTCCGGCGGCATGACCGGGCAGTCGGTATGCACCGTCGGATGCAGTCCCATGTCCATTGCCGTCTTGATCGGGTCCACATGCTCGCAGCGCTCAGGGCCAAGGTAGGTCGATTCAAAGATATCTCCGTTGGGGTAGAGCGTCGGCACATAGAATGTGGGCGTGACCCCCAGCTCCTTCATTTTTTCCAGCTGGTCCATGCGGCTCATCTGCGCATGAACAACGACATGGCGGGGGTCCGGACACGGATTTTCAAGCTGCGCCTGCTCGTAAGCATAGAGCACATCGTCGATCGCCGCGTCGCCATTGCAGTGGATGTGCATCTGCGCGCCCGCATTGTGCACCTTTTTCACCAGCTCCGTCAGCTCCTCCCGGCTCCACACGGGGCTGCCGCAGTAATCCGCGGAACGGTCTGGCAGCTTTGTGTAGTAGGGCTTCGTCAGATAGGCGGTGCCGCAGCCGATCGAGCCGTCCTGAAATTCCTTTCCGCCGGTCATAAAGAACATGTTTCCCTCGGACTTCACATTCTCTTTTGCGTATTTCGCCGCCGGCTCCGGCGCGCTCCACAGCGTGCAGCGAATGCCGAGATACCCCTGCTTTTCGCCCTCCTGCATGATCTCCGCGTCGCCCACAAGGCCCTGATTGGCCGTGGTATAGCCTCTGGCGGCATAGTAATCCGTGGCTTCCTTCAGCCCGCGGATCTTTTCATCTCTCGTGCCGAGAAAGCCCAGCTCATCCTTGTACCAGATGAGATCGACTGCGGTCTCTTCCAGAACGCCGGTGGGCTCTCCCTGCTCGTCCCGGCGGATCACGCCGCCCTGCGGGTCGGGCGTGTTCCGATCGATCCCCGCGATGCGCAGCGCCATCGAGTTGACATACATGAAATGGGACGTAACATGATCGCAGATCACAGGATGCTCCGTCGAGACCTGATCCAGATCCACGCGCGTCAGGTGGCGGTGCTCTGCAATGATATTCTGGTCATACCCCGCGCCGATTACGGACTTCCCCTTCGGAGTTCTTTCCGCCTTTTCCCGCAGGATATCCAGAACATCCTGAATCCGCTCCACCGGCCCGTAGGGCGGGCAATTCACATTGCTGTAGATCAGTCGCCCCGTGCCGACCTCGACGAAATGGCTGTGGGCGTCATAAAAGCCCGGAAGCATCGTGCTCCCCGCCAAATCCACCCGCTCGGTGTCCGGCCCTGCCAGCTTCTCTACATCCGCCCGGCTTCCGCAGGCCAGTATCACACCGTCCTTGACCGCGACCGCCTCAAGCGTTGCATCGCAGCCGGTCAGCGGCAAAATGGTTCCGCCGCTATAAATGATGTCTGCATGCTCTTGTGCCATATTTCCACTCCTTACTTACATCTGATTTCCAGAAATTACAGAAATTTGTGATATGCTTCTTCCGCTCACCGGCAGCGCGCCAGAATATTGCACAGAAGCCGGTAGACCCTGCGGACGGAGGAAATGCTCATCTCCTCCGAAGGGGAATGAAAGTTCCAGCAGTCCGGACCGATGGAGATGGCGTCCAGCTCCGGCTTCTTCTCTGAAAAGAAGCCGACCTCCAGCCCTGCATGGACCGTGAGATATTGCGCATCGCAGCCGAACAGCTCGCGATAGGCTTCGCTCGCAATCGACCTGAGCCGGGACTCCGGCTGGAAAGACCAGGAAGGATAGAACCGATCCGTCGTGCATTTTCCGCCCAGCATCTTAGCCAGCCGGCAAAGCCGCTGGTATAGGTAATTGCCGAGGCTGGGGCGGGCGGAGCGGATCTCATAGACGATCCGCAGCCCCTCTTCGGTGAGGAAAAGCTCCCCCATATTGTCGGAGGTATCCACAAGACCCGTCAGCGTTTCGTTCATCTGATAGATCCCGTCCGGGGACAAAAGCGCGGCTGTGAGCAGCGCGTCAGGCGCGGCGCACCACGCCGGCCGCTCGGCGGAAGCAAGCGACACTGTCAGCTGCGCGCCGGAGGCCGACAGCTCCATGGCAAACGCATCTTTAAGCTGCTCGACGGCCGAGCGGAGCTTCTCCTGCGCTCCGGCAGGAAAACAAACGACCGCAGACGCATCGCGCGGGATCGCAAGGCGGAAGCTGCCGCCCGCGACCGGGCCAAGCTGAAAGGGGATGCCCTGCTCTTCAAGCGCAAGGAAGAGGCGAACCAGCAGGGAGATGGCGTTTCCGTGCCCCCGGTGGATATCTTCGCCGGAATGGCCTCCCAGAAGGCCGGAGACCGTCAGCGTACAGGCGATCCAGCCCTCTGGAACCGCTCCGCTCTCCACGGGCACTTTCAGCTCCGCCGCCTGACCGCCGCAGCTTCCGCAGAGGAACTCCCGGTCGCAGCAGTGGTCCAGATTGATCAGGTACTTGCTGCGCATCGCAGCGGTATCAAAACCGGCGGCGCCGGAGAAATCTTCCTCCTCGGCGGTGGTGAACAGGACCTCCAGCGCAGGATGCGGCAGGCTGTCGTCCTCCAGAACGGACAGCGCGAGCGCCACGCCGATTCCATCGTCCGCGCCCAGTGTTGTGCGGCCGTTGGTATTGATCCGGTCGCCTTCGATCTGCCACCGGATGGGATCGGTCTCAAAGTCGTGCGCTGCGCCCGACGCTTTTTCACAGACCATGTCCATGTGCGCCTGAAGCATCACGCCGGGAGCATTTTCGTACTCCGCGGCGGCGGGCTTTCTGATCAGCACGTTCCTGTGCGCATCCCGATGGGCTTCAAGCCCGCGCTCGCAGGCCCAGTCGAACAGATACCGGCTGATCTGTTCCTCGCGGAAGCTGGGGTGCGGAATCTGACACAAGGTGTGAAAATGGCGGAATACCGGTTCTTGCAACAGACGCTCCTGTTCTGCATTCATAGCAACGTCTCCTATTCGTAGTCGTTCCTGTCGTCATCCGGATTATATTGTAATCATGATTATATTTTCTGTTTGGCGAAAAGTCAACTGTTTTTATTTTATATTGCCCCATTCTGTAAAATAAACAAAAAACGCGGGGAACCTTTGTGCAGTTCCCCACGTTTTTTGTCGATATATTTCCCCTTGGTTCAGCGTCCCGCCGCCAATAGGTATTCAAATTCCCTGTTGAACTCTTCCTCGTGCGCCGCGCGGTCGTAGCCCTGACGCTTCAAAGAGGCTTCATACAGGAAGTTCTGGTGAAGCGCAACGACCAGATCGGATGTGATCTGCGCTTTATCCGCCCGGAGATCCTTCTCCTCCACCATGCGCTCTATCATCGCCTTGTCTCGCTCGGTCATGCTCCCCTGCACCAGCATATTCTGCATTTCCTTGCTCAGGTGATCCAGCTCGTTGGGAAAGAGCACATGGTAATAGAGATCCAGAACGGAGGACAGCTGGTCCCGATACTTTCCAAAAAAGATATGGTGGTAGATTTCAGGATCGTCCAGCGCGTGCTTATTGAAGCAGTGGTAAACGGTGCGATACTGTTCGATCGCCCGCATATCCGGCTTCAGCTTGGCCTCCAGCTCGGCAACATAGTCCCGCAGGTAGCACAGCGAACCAAACATGATCAGCTGATCCAGGTCGTTGAAGTAATTATAAATCGTTGCGCTGTTGTAGCCCGCCTCCGTCGCAATTCCGCGAATGGTCAAATTCTCGATTCCATCCCGGCGGAGCAGTTTTTCCGTTGCCTCAATGAAGTAAATCATGATCCGCTTTCGCTTCAGCGTCAGGTCATAATCCAGTGCTTTGTTTTCCAAATCCATCGGATTACCCGTCCTTTCATCTGAAAATTTCAAAAATAAGGTTGACAGGAGAAATATATCTCAATATAATCACGATTATAATCTAATCTTGACTATGATTGATCGTTTTATCGGAAAGGATGATACTATGAAAAAGATCACACTCTCCGGCGGCTTCCTTGTCTTTCTCGGCGCCGCCTTCTGGAGCCTTAACTCTCCACTGGTCAAATATCTATCGCTGGACCCCGTTCTCATCTGCGCGCTGCGCTCCGTCATCGCCGGCATTGCGCTGGCGGCGACGATCCGGCCAAAGCAGCTTTCGTGGAATGGATGGACGCTGGTTTATGTCGTTTCCTACACAGGCCTTTGCATGAGCATCATTCTGGCTCTGGGCGCAACCTCGGCTCCGGTAGCCATCGGGATGCAGTACACGGCAACCATCTGGCTCTTCCTTGTTGGCCTGCTGCGCACCCACCGCTTCCGGTTCAAGAGCTTCCTGCCGGTGCTGGTGATCTTCATCGGCGTGGTATTCTTTATGTGCTCCGGCTCGGACGCCGCAAGCCAGAAGGGAAACCTGATTGCCCTGACCGAAGGCGTGTTCTTCGCCCTGATGACGATCAGCTCAAAAAAAGTGGCGGGGAAAAACCCCGTTGGTCTCAGCGCCGTGGGAAATCTGTTTGCAGGCGCAGCCATCTTTCTCTTTGTGCCGGGCACCGTGGGCAAGATGAGCGTCATGACCGGGCTGGACTGGGTCATCATGCTGGTGCTGGGCGTGGTGCAGAACGGCGCGGGCTATGCCTTCTATAATTACGGCATCCAGAAGGTCTCGGCGCAAAAGGCCTCGGTCATTGCGCTGTGGGAGATGATCCTCGGGCCGGTCTGGGTGGCTCTGTTCTTAAAGGAATACCCGCAGCCGACGGTTCTGATCGGATTTGTAATCATTCTGCTGGGAATGCTGATGGACGCGCTGCTCAATAGCGAAGCTGCCCCGGCCGAAGGCGAAGAAATTGCGATAAAAAACTAACTGTGATTATAATATCACAAAGGCGTCAAAAAAGGAATAGTAATTTTCATCCATTTTGGGCAGTCTTTCTAAAAGTCCTTGAAATCGTCTGATTTCGAGGACTTTTGCTTTTCATAAGTTGCTATTTTCGGGTGTTGCTTTTTTCTGACCCAAACGCTGACCCCAACGGGAGCGGGTAGCGGAAAGGTCTATACCGCACGGGATAGGATATTGCCCATGGTCTGGGCGGCTTTGAGTTGGGCGTCGGTGGTGACGTGGGCGTAGGTGTCCAGTGTGAAGCCCGCCGAGTAGTGACCGAGCATACTGCTGACGGTCTTGACGTCCACGCCGTTTTGCAGGGCCATGGTCGCGAAGGTGTGGCGCAGGTCATGAAAGCGTATCCGTGGCAGCCCCGCCCGTTTCAGCACCCGCTGGAGCATATGCAACACGCTGTCCGGGGACATGGGGCCTCCTGTTGGTGACGGGAACACCCATTCGCTGTTACCCACCTTGCACTTTTGCATTTTCAGTACGCTTATCGCATCCGCCGACAGCGGCAGTGTGCGGTAGGCGTTTTTCGTTTTCAACGGTGCCTCGACTACCTTGCCGTTTTGCCGGGAAATGGCCCGCTGGATTTTCAGCACGCCACGGTCGAGGTCAACGTCTGCCCATTTCAGTCCCAGCAGTTCGCCGCGCCGTAGGCCCGTGGCGAGGTCGAGGTAGTAGAGCTCGTACACGCCGCTGTCCCTGGCTTCTTGGAAGAATGCACTGAGTTGGTCGGCGGTCAGCGTTTTCATTTCCTTATGTTCGACTTTTGGCAAGGCACAGCCCTGCGTTGGATTTTTCGTGACAAGGCGCTGCTCCATGGCGAGGTTGTACGCCGAGCCGATCATCTGGTGGATGTTGCGGACGGTTTTCGGTGCCAAACCTTTCGGCTTTTTCTTGGCCTCGATACGGTCAACCCGGCCACCGTCCAGCAGATGCTTGTAGAACCGCTGCAAGTCCAGAGAGGTCAGGTCTGCCAGCAGGATGCCGCCGATCTGCGGTTTGATGTGATTCTCGAGAAAGCCTTGGCTGGTCTTGAACGTGGACGGTCTGAGTTTCACCTTGGCGTAGTTCTCCATCCAGACCTCCAGCCATGTTCCCACCGTGTAGGTCTTGGCCCGTCCGTAGTCGATGCCGACGTTTTCCTCGATGGATTTTTTCAGTTTTTCTTTTACTTCCGCCTGCGTCTTGCCGAGGACGTTTTTGATGATGGCCTTGCCAGTTTCCGGATCGTGACCGACTGTGTACCGGCCCTCCCAACGACCATCCTTGCGTTTTCGGATGTTGCCCTCGCCGTTTGCTCGTCGCTTTGGCATGGTATCAGCCCCTTTCGCAACGAACAATACCGTAACCAAGGGAACAAAGCTACTGAAAAGAGGAATCGTTATCAGAAAGTTATCATTTGAGTTTGGAGGAACTTCGCTGCCCTATCTTTGTCTATGGCGGCGCAATTTTTGCGCTGCCGGAGGGGACGCTTCTTTGGTTACAGCGGTGCGATTTTTGAACGGATGAAAATCCCTTTCCTTTGACTACAGCG
>ERZ857775.2798-NODE-2798-length-15693-cov-7.477810_pt1 | contig 15693 bp, 15 predicted proteins | sample MGYA00519698_ERZ857775 | MGnify/ENA primary metagenome ERZ857775 (study PRJEB31778, sample SAMEA3449363) | human gut metagenome | biome: human gut; feature: human-associated habitat; material: faeces | place: United Kingdom | collected 2010/2012 ...
GGAAGTCGAACGCGCAGCCGTAGGCGTGGGCCAGCGGCAGGAACGACAGCGTGCGCCCGCCTTTGCGGAAATAGAAGGTGCCGGTCTGGGTGTTGATCATCCGCTGGGCGAAAATCACGTTGCCCGTCAGGTTGTTCACCGTGAGCATGACGCCCTTCGAGTATCCCGTGGTTCCCGACGTGTAATTGAGCAGGATCACCTGATCGTTGGGAATTTCGGGGTATTTGATGTCGTTTATGCTGAATCCGCGCGGATATTTCGAGCGGTAATTCTTCAGGATGTCGCGCTGGAACTTGGTGAGCGCCTTGCCGTCGCGTTCGTAAATGGTATGGAAGTCGGTCAGCGAAAAGACGGCTTCGATCTGCCGGATCTGCTCCTCTTCGATATTGTCCCAGAAGTTGTCGCCCAAGAAGAGCATGCGGCTCTCCGAGTGGTTGATGATGTGGATGATGTCGGCGGGGGTGAAATCCTGCAGGATCGGGACGATGACCGCTCCGTATGTGATCGTGGCTATGTAGGTGATGCACCAGCGGGGGTTGTTGCGGCCTATGAGGGCGATTTTGTCGCCCTGCCTGATGCCGGCCTTTTTGAAGAGGAGGTGCAGCTTGGCGACCTCCTTGGCCATCTCGTAATACGAAAAAGTTTCGCCCTTGAAATAATCGGTCAGGGCGGGCATTTCACGATTGTCGCGGAAACTGGTTTCGTATATTTTGATCAGATTCTCCTGTAACATGGTCGCGTCCTAATTGCTGAGCAAAGATAGGCGAAAAAAACGATTTTACCGCCAAATCGCGGTATTTTTTATCCTATATTGCCTATGTTTTGAACCGTAAGCCCTGCCGCGGAGCTTTTTGAGCCGTTTTTATTCCTCTTTCTTTTCCGGCTTGGGGGGCTGGGGGTCATCCTGGCAGGTGCCGGTGGTGTAGGCCACAGGCTCCTCCGGGGAGACCGGATCCTCCGGCCGGGATGCCGGCTGCCAGCTGGTCTGGCTGGGGTCGGGCTGTCCGGGCTGGGGAGCCCGGTCCTTGGAATAGCTGTAATGATACAGGCTGCTTTCATCGTTGAAAGCGCCCTGATTGTTCTCGTCGTTGACACCGTTATACATAACTGTGAACCTCCTATTGTCGGGCGGGGCGGAATGTGGTATGATGTGGTATCATGCTCCGCCGCCGCTGTGGTTTTCCTTCCGATGGTTTATAGTATACGCGGAAACCTTAAGCGAAGCTTTAAGAAACGGCGGAAAAATTTGAACATTCTATGAAGAAAGGGGGCGGGAGCCCATGGTCAGGATCGAGGGGCTGAAGCTGGCCCCGGGGCAGGATGAGCAGCTGCTGCGGGGCAAGGCCGCCCGGCTGCTGCGGATGCCGGAGGGGGACATTCTGTCCCTGCAGGTGCTGCGCCGGGCCATCGACGCCCGGGAGGAGCTGCACTTTGTCTATACGGCGGCGGTGACCCTGCGGCAGGAGAAGGCCGCACTGCGGCGGGTCCGGGACCGGCGGGTAACGCCGTATACGCCGGAGGTATACCGGCTGCCGGAGACCCTGGCGGCCCCCGAGACGCCGCCGGTGGTCATCGGGGCCGGGCCGGGGGGCCTGTTTGCGGCCCTTGTTCTGGCCCGGTGCGGCCTGCGGCCCATCGTGCTGGAGCGGGGGCAGGACGCCGTGACCCGGCAGCGGGACGTGGCGTCCTTCTGGCGCACCGGAGTGCTGGACCCGGAGTCCAACGTACAGTTCGGCGAGGGCGGCGCCGGAACCTTCTCGGACGGTAAGCTCACCACCCGCATCGGCGACGAGCTCTGCGGCTTCGTGACCGAAGTGTTCCTCAAGCACGGCGCGCCGAAGGAAATTGCCTGGCAGCAGAAGCCCCATGTCGGCACCGACCTGCTGCGGGGCGTCATCACTTCGATTCGAAAAGAGATCGAGTCGCTGGGCGGCGAAGTCCACTTCAACACAGCCCTCACCGGCTTCGAGCGGCGGGACGGCCAGCTCGTCGGCATCCAGACCACGGACGGTGCGTTCCCCTGTGAGGCGCTGGTGTTCGCGGTGGGCCACTCGGCCCGCGACACCTTCGGGATGCTGATGGACAGCGGCCTCGTGCTGGAGTGCAAGCCCTTCAGCGTCGGCTTCCGGGCAGAGCATCTCCAATCGGAAATCGAAAAGAGCCTCTACCACGAGGCGGCGGGCCATCCGGCCCTGCCGCGCGGCGAATATCAACTTTCGCAGCACGTTGAAAAACGGTGCGTTTATACGTTCTGTATGTGTCCGGGCGGCCAGGTGGTGGCTTCGGCCAGCGAAAAGGGCCGCGTCGTGACCAACGGCATGAGCTACCACGCCCGCAGCGGCAGGAATGCCAACGCGGCCGTGGTGGTCAGCGTGGGCGGCGAAGACTTCGGCAACGACCCCCGGAAGGCCATCGCCTTCCAGCGGGAGCTGGAAGCCCGAGCATATGCTGCAGGCCGTCCCGGCGGAGAGTATGCTGCCCCGGCGGAGAACATCCAGAGCTTTTTGGAGGGCAGGGGCCGGCTGAACATTGGCCGCGTCCAGCCCACCTATGACCGGGGCGTCGTCGCTGCGGATCTCGGCGCGTTGCTGCCGACCGAACTGGCCGACACCCTGCGGGCCGGTCTGCGGGCTTACGAGCGGAAAATTGCGGGTTACACCGCCCCCGAGGCCATTCTGACCGGCCTCGAGACCCGTACCAGCAGCCCGGTGCGGCTGAAACGGGAAGAAAATTTTGAATGCGCCCAGCTGGCAGGATTGTATCCCTGCGGCGAGGGTGCCGGATATGCGGGCGGCATCATGAGTGCCGCCGTCGATGGCCTGCGGGTGGCCCGCGCCATCATCAGCCGGTACAGCCCGGCAGAAGGGTGAGAAGTTGAATGACTGATCGTGAAAACGATTTTAACCGCACGGCGCAGGACGGCGAGGGCCGTCAGGTGCAGCAGGAGCTGGAACGCCAGCTCCGCGAGCTGGGCGACACCATGTCCGACTCCTTCCGCCACGGCTTTGAGGGCCGGGGCGAGGAGATCGGCGACCGTGTGTGGGATGTGGGCCGCGCCGCAGTGAACGCCGCCGGTTATGGCATCTCGGAGGCAGGCCGGGCCTTTCAGGCCGGAAAACAGGAGTACCAGAAGCGGGCCGAGGAGGCCAGAAGCAGTGCCGGCGCCAGCGGGATGACCGACTGGGCGCGCAATTTCTTTGCAAAGAAGCCGGAACCGACGGCCATCGAGAATATCCGCACCAGCGCGAAAAAGCGCCACAGCGCAGGCGTCGCCATGCTGGCGACCGGCATCACCTTCGCCGTCATCTTCGGCATCACGGCCATCGCCTGCTTTGGCACGGCGGGGGCGTTCACGTCCGGCGGCGTGATGGTGGCGGCTGATATGACGGTCCTCAGTGCCATCGGCGATCTCGCACTGGGTGCTATCGCGGTGACGGGGTGGTGCTCTGCCGCTGTGACCGCTGTGTTCGGCTGGCTGACCGCAGCGGGCGCATCCCGTATGAAGGCCGCCAAGACTCTGGAGCTCTACGCCGATACCGCCGAGGGCTTCGACTGGCACAAGGGCCTGTCCCTCTCCATGCTGGCCGACCTGACGCATAAAAAGAAGGCCAAGGCTCTCAAGATGCTGCGGAAATTCATCCACAAGGGTTGGCTCAGTGCCTGGCTGGACGAGAAAAACGACAAGCTCTACCTGACGGCAGAGGACTACCGCGCTGCACAGGAAAATCAGCCCCAGCCCGAACCGGAAAAAGCGCCGGAACAGGCCGGAGAAGTCCCCCTGAACCTCGAGACGACCCGCCGCTTTGCGCAGGTGCTCGAGAAGGAGCAGGAACTCATGGAGGATGAGCGGGCTGTGGAGGAGCTGCAGCATATGCAGAAGACCACCGAGTCCATCTGTGCCTGGCTGGAAGCCCACCCCGAGAGCCTGCCCAAGGCCCGCCGCTTTGCGGAATACTATATCCCCACCACCCTCAAGCTCCTGCATACCTACAACGACGTGCAGAGCCAGCAGGGCGAGAACGCGGAGGCCATCCGCCGGGATATTGCGGGCATCCTGCACACCCTGAATCAGGCTTATGATAACCTCTACGATAAGCTTTTGTCGGACGTGGCGCTGGACGTTTCCAGCGAGATCGCTGCGCTGCAGGGGATGCTGGCGAACGATGGTCTGGCCGGGGAGGGATTGCGATGACCTACCGGGCCTGGAACACCAAGACCGTTGACCGCGCCGCCCTGAAAGAGCTGACAGCGGCCATCGCCCAGCAGAACACCGAAGAGCTGGAATACCAGAACATGGACGAAGAGTGGAGCGAGGAAAAGTACCGCTCTGTCCTCGCGGTCCAGCAGAAAGAAGCCGGCCTGCTGGCCGGCATCCTCGCTGCCCGGGGCATCACCGACCCCGCCGAGGCGCTGACCCTTCTGGCGGGCGAGGAAGAGCTGACCGACCCCATGCTCCTGACCGACATGGACAAAGCCTGTGAGCGCATCCTGCGGGCCATCGACGAGGGGGAGACGATCGTCGTCTTCGGCGACTACGACGTGGACGGTGTGACCGCCACGGCCCTGCTCTATCAGCACCTGAAAGGGATGGGCGCCGCCGTCAAGTGTATGCTGCCCAGCCGGGAGGGCGACGGCTACGGCCTCTCGAAGAACGCTATCCAGTCGATTTATGATAAGGGCTGCCGCCTCATCGTCACGGTGGACAACGGCATCTCTGCCGTAGAGGAAGCCGCATTCGCGGCCAGCCTCGGCATCGACCTCATCATCACAGACCACCATCTGCCCCACGACACCCTGCCCCAGGCAGTGGCCATCGTGGACCCCCGCCGTGCTGATGACCACAGCCCCTTCAAGGGCCTGTGCGGCGCGGGCGTGGCCTTCAAGCTCTGCGCCGCGCTGGATGGCTGCCCGCCGGAAGAGATGCTGGAATACTGCGGCGACCTCGCCGCTGTTGGCACCGTGGCCGACGTCATGCCCCTGACAGGGGAGAACCGCACCATCGTCAAAGCAGGTCTGCGCCAGCTGCAAAATACGGACAGACCCGGCTTCTGCGCCCTTTTGGAAGAAGTGGGCCTTGCAGGCAAGCCGGTGACGGCAGAGAACATCAGCTACGCCATCGCGCCCCGCCTTAATGCGGCGGGCCGGATGGACAGCGCCGTGACCGCTTTGCAGCTGGTGCTCTGTGAAGACGAAGACCGGGCGGTCGAATTGGCTCATAAGCTGAGTGACATCAACATCCAGCGGCAGGAGACGGAAATGGAGATCGTCAAAGCCGCGCAGGAGCTGCTGGACGCTGAGCCGGAACGCCTCGAAGACCGGGTCATCCTGCTCTGGGGCAGAGACTGGCACCCCGGCGTCATCGGCATCGTGGCCTCCCGCCTTGTGGAAAAGACCGGGCGCCCGGTCATCGTGGTGTCGGTAGATGAGCACGGCGAGGGCAAGGGCAGTGGCCGCAGCGTGCAGGGCTTCAACCTGCACGAGTGCATCGCCTCCTGTGCCGACATCCTGCTTCGCTTCGGCGGCCACGCCATGGCAGCGGGCCTCTCGGTGCGGGAAGAGGATCTGCAGACGCTCCGCCAGCGGCTCAACGACTGGGCGGCCCGGGAGTGTCCCGTGCTGCGCACCCCGCCGCTGGAATGTGATCTGTCCGTCCACCTCGACCGCCTGACGGTGGAGAGCGTCCGCCGCCTCGACCAGCTGGCACCCTACGGTGCCGACAACCCCAGCCCGGTCTTCGTGCTGGAAATGGCTGTCGTGGAGGGCGTCTACGCCGTCTCGGAGGGCAAGCACTGCCGCCTGCGTCTGCGGCAGGGCAATTCCAGCATCTACGCCGTCTGGTTCGGGATGCACCCGGAACAGGTGCCTTACTCGACGGGCGATGTCGTGGACGCAGCCATCAGCCTTTCGGTCTACGATTCGCCCCGGGGCGCACAGCTGTCGGGCCGCATCATCGAGCTGCACCCGGCGGGCCTCGGCAACACAGCTGCAGAGCAGGCCGCGCTGGTGCAGGCGCTGCGCCGGGGTACGCCCCTGACGCCGGAGCAGAAGGAGAGCATCGCCCCGGAGCGCAGCCATATCATCACCGTTTATCGGGAGCTGCAGGCGCGGCGCTGGCACGCCGAAGACCTGCAGCCCCTGTTTGCAAAACTCGGCGAGGAGAACACCGGTCGGACGCTGGTGGCCGTCGCCGCGCTGGAACAGGTCGGCCTCATCACAGCGGCTGACCGGGGCGGGGCAAAGTTCTGGGAACTCGTGCCTGCCACCGGAAAGAAGAACCTTGCCGATGCGCCCATCCTGAAATGTCTGGAGGAACGATAAAGATGCCTGAGGGAAAGAAACCTATCCTCCCCTCGCCCGCAGCACCGGCTGCGGCGAAAGAGGACAGCTACTCTGCAAAGACCCATCTCCACCAGCCCGTGCCGGTGACGGAGATGGCTACTGTGGCCGCAACGGCTCTGCCGGCCAACGCCCCTGAAGGGACCCTTCCCTCGGAGGTGCGGCCCGAGATCGTGACCTGGGAGAAGCTGGTGGAGGCCATCAAAGCCAGCGGCAAAGCCTACAATATGGCCATGATAGAAAAGGCTTACGACCTGGCCAACGACGCCCACAAGGGGGTCTGCCGCCGCAGCGGTGAGCCCTATATCTGCCACCCGCTGGCTGTGGCCCGCCTCGTGCTGGACCTCGGCATGGACAGCGAAAGCATCGCCGCCGCCCTGCTCCATGATGTGGTGGAGGACACCCCCACCACGCTGACCGACCTGACCGCCGCTTTCGGCGAAGAGGTGGCCGCGCTGGTGGACGGCGTCACCAAGCTGACCAAGATCCAATTTTCCAATATCGAAGAGCTGCAGGCCGAGAACCTGCGCAAGATGCTGCTGGCCATGAGCCGTGACGTCCGCGTCATGATCATCAAGCTCTGTGACCGCCTGCACAATATGCGCACCGGCGACGCATGGCCGGAGCAGAAGCGCCGCGACAAGGCCCGGGAAACCATGGAGGTCTACGCTCCCATCGCCAACCGTCTGGGCATCCTGAACGTCAAGGAGGAGCTGGAGGACCGCAGCCTGCACTACCTTGATCCCGTGGGCTACGAGGAGATCAGCAAGATGCTGAGCGAGCGCGCGGGGGAGGAGTTCCTTGCCAGAGTGTCCGGTGTCATCGAGCTGCGGCTGAAGGAGAGCGGCATCGAGGGTGCCACCATCAAGCGCCGCGTCAAGAGCATCTACGGCATCTACCGCAAGACCATCATGCAGAACAAGTCCTTCGATGAGATCTACGATATCTATGCCGTCCGTGTCATTCTGGATACGCTGGCTGAGTGTTACAGCACCCTGGGCCTCATCCACGATATGTACCACCCGCTGCCCAACCGCTTCAAGGATTATATCTCAACCCCCAAGCCCAACGGCTACCAGAGTCTGCACACCACCGTCATCGGCCACGAGGGCATCCCCTTTGAGGTGCAGATCCGCACCCGCAAGATGGATGAACAGGCAGAGTACGGCGTTGCCGCCCACTGGAAGTACAAGGAAGGGCTGGATGGCCACGATAAGCTGGACGAGCGCCTGGCCTGGGTCAGCCAGCTGCTGGAAAACCAGCGCGTCAGCGAGGACTCCGGCAACCTGCTCCATGACCTGAAGAGCGACCTGCTGCCCGAGGAGGTCTTTGCCTTTACCCCCAAGGGCGATGTCATCAACCTGCCCACGGGTGCCACCTGCATCGACTTTGCCTATGCCATCCACTCCGCCGTCGGCAACCGGATGGTGGGCTGCAAGGTCAACAACCGGATGGTGCCCATTGACCACATTGTTTCCACCGGCGAGATCATTGAAGTCATCCTCGGCCCGGCGGACAAGGGCCCCAGCCGCGACTGGCTGAAGATCGTGCGTACCAGCGAGGCCAAGAGCAAGATCCGCAACTGGTTCAAGAAGATGCGCCGGGAAGAGAATATCCAGCAGGGACGGGACGCCTTGTCCAAGGAGCTGCGCCGGGAGATGATCATCATCCCGGACGATCAACTGGATGCCTTTATCGACGGCTGCTCCCGCCGGATGCGCCAGAACAACGCCGAGGAGCTGTACGCCGCCATCGGCTACGGCGGCATGACCATTGCCAACTGTCTGCCCAAGCTCAAGGAAGAGTGGCAGAAGCTCAAGGCTGCCGAGGCCGAGGAGAATAAATCGGTGGAGGATCTGCCCAAGGTAGACCTGAGCCGTGTGCACGCCACCGACGGCGTGGTGGTGGAGGGCTTCGATAACACCCCCATCAAGTTTGCCAAGTGCTGCAGCCCGCTGCCCGGCGACCCCATCGTGGGCTTTATCACCCGTGGCTTTGGTGTTTCCATCCACAAGCAGACCTGTGCCAACGCCGTTGCCAGCATGAAGGACCCCTCCAACGCCCCCCGCTGGGTCAAGGCCTACTGGGCAGACAGCGTGAAGGACAGCTACAAGGCCGGGCTGGAGATCATTGCCCTGAACCGCAACGAGCTGCTGCAGGACGTGCTCAGCGCACTGGCCGATATCCGGGTGCCCATCTATGCCATGAACGCCCGTCAGGTAGAAAACAACTGCGCCGTGGTCAGCCTGACCATCGGCATCAACAATACCGAGCACCTCAACCGTGTGGTGGCGCGCCTTTCCAAGGTGCGGGACGTGCTCAAGGTGACAAGGAGTTAACGCAATGCGAGCAGTTATTCAGGCCGTATCCTCCGCCAGTGTGCGGGTGGAAGGCGGCGAACCCCGCGCCATCGGGCCGGGAATCATGATCCTGCTGGGGGTCAAGGATACCGACACGCTGGACATCGTGCCAAAGCTTGCCGATAAATGCGCGGGTCTGCGCATTTTCCCGGATGCGGAGGGCAAGCTGAACCTGAGTGCCCGGGATCTGGGCTATTCCGCGCTGGTGGTCAGCCAGTTCACCCTTTACGGCGACACCAAAAAGGGCTACCGTCCCAGCTTTATCAAGGCCGCAAAGCCGCCGCTCTCGGTGGATGCCTACGAGCTGTTCCTTGCCGAGATGGCTAAGCACGGCCTCAAGGACGTGCAGCACGGCGAGTTCGGTGCCCATATGCAGGTGTCGCTGGTGAACGAGGGCCCCTGCACCATCATCATTGATACCGACGAGTGGAAAAAGAAGGAGTAACGATGCAAGGTTTTCACATTCCTGCGGCACCGCCGCTGTATACCAACACCTTTCTGCTCATCTCCGATGCAGGTCATGCCGTGGTCATCGACCCGGCGGCAGAGGTGCACAGCTACGACGAAATCTTAAAGCAGCACAACGCTACCCTTACCACTATCCTGTGCACCCACGGCCACTACGACCATGTGGGCAGTGCGGCTGCGCTGAAAGCAGAGTGGAACGCCACCCTCTACTGTGAAAAGGCAGACCTTGCCGGCGACCGGATGTACCCGCTTTCCGCTGCGGACTGCGGCTATACAGAAGGAGAGCAGATCGCGGTGGACGAGTTGCACTTTACCGCGTGGCACACCCCCGGCCACACCCCCGGCAGCGTGGTGTTGCTGTGCGGTGAGCATCTGTTCTGCGGCGATACGCTGTTTGCCGGCAGCATTGGCCGCACCGACCTTGAGGGCGGCAGCAGCGCACAGATGGCAGACAGCCTGCGCAAGCTGGCACAGCTGCCCATCCCCCGCGAAACACAGGTGCTGCCCGGCCACGGCGAATTTTCTACCTTTGGCGCGGAGCTGGACAACAACTACTATATCCGCAGCGCCCTGCGCGGCGGCAACGACATTTTTTAAAGAGAGAACGACATGAAGATCTATATCACTGGGCTGCCCTCCGGGTACGAGGTGGAGCATCTTGCCCGCCTGTTTTACCCCATGGCACCCTTGACCCTGACCCCGCCGGAGCCTGCTGAGGACTGTCTGTGGGCAGAAAAGACCGATACCGGTCTGCGGGTGCTGGTGCGGCAGGGCGAAAAGAGCAAAACGTTGGAAGCTCCGCTGCCGCTGCCGGTGGAGCAGGGCGGCGAAACGCCGGAGTTTGCCCTTGCCAGCCTGACTTATGACCTGCTGCGCCAGTGGACGGGCATCCGCCCGCCTTGGGGCAAGATGACCGGTGTGCGCCCGGTGCGGCTGATCCACGATAAGCGCGCCGCCGGGTGGAGCGCAGAACAGATCGACCGCTTCTTCTTGCAGCGGTTCGACTGCTCGAAGCAAAAATACGAAATGGCGAAGGAAATTGCCGACTTGCAGGAGCCGATCCTGCGGCTGGGCAGCGCCCCTAAGACGTATAGCCTGTATATCGGCATCCCGTTCTGCCCCTCCCGGTGCAGCTATTGCAGCTTTGTCAGCTGCAATCTGGACCGCGACCGCAAGCTGGTGCAGCCCTATGTGGACTGCTTGTGCAAAGAGGTAGCAGAGATCCGGGTGCAGGCCGAGCGTGCCGGGCTGACTTTATGCAGCATCTACATCGGCGGCGGCACCCCCACCAGCCTTTCCGCCGCCCAGCTGCGGCAGCTCATGGGCACTGTGCGGGAGAATTTTGACCTGGGCAAGGTCGTAGAATATACCGTGGAGGCAGGTCGCCCGGATTGCACCGACGCCGAAAAGCTGGCGGTCATCAAGGAATACGGCGCTACCCGCATCTCCATCAACCCGCAGACTTTTTCGGACACGGTGCTGGCCAACATCGGCCGCAAGCATTCGGCACAGGACATTCTGGATTGCTATGCCGATGCCCGCCGCGCCGGGCACGAGGACATCAACATGGACCTCATTGCCGGTCTGCCTGGAGATACGGTAGAGGGCTTTGAGCACAGCCTGCGGCAGGCCATTGCCTTGCAGCCGGAGAATATCACCGTCCACACCCTTACCCTCAAGCGGGCGTCCCGCATCGTCATCGAGGATCAGAAGGAGAACGACTACGCGGACGTAGCCGCCATGTTGGAAAAGTGTCATCTGCTGGCCGAGGCGGGCTACCGCCCCTATTACCTTTACCGGCAGAAGAATACGCTGCAAAATCTGGAAAACGTGGGCTGGTGCAAGCCGGGTCACGAGGGTTACTATAATATCTATATCATGGAGGAAGTCCAGACCATCCTTTCGGCCGGTGCGGGCGGCAGCACCAAACTGGTGGCCGATGGAGGCAAACGGATGCAGCGCATCTTCAATTTTAAGTATCCGAACGAGTATATCCAACGCTTTGCGGAGGTACTGGAACGGAAAAAAGGAGTGGCTGAGTTTTATGATCACAATCTGGGTACCGAAACGACTGGTTGAAGTAGACCTGTATAACGTAGCAGCCCGCAGTCCGCAGGCGCTGGCACAGCTGAGCGAGAACAGCTACGCCCGGCGGGTGCAGTATGCCGCCCAAAAGGTGCGCGGCTCCGGGGCAAAGATCGTTATGCTGACCGGCCCCTCGGCCAGCGGTAAGACCACCAGTGCCCACTGTCTGGCAAAGGCTCTGGTGCAGCAGGGCACCCCGGCACAGGTGGTCAGTCTGGACAACTTTTTTAAGGGTGCTGCCTACTACCCCAAAATGCCGGACGGCACGCTGGACTACGAAAACCTTGAAACGCTGGATCTGCCCCTCATCAAGCAGTGCCTGCACCAGCTCAGCGAGACCGGCAAGACCGAACTGCCCATCTACGATTTTGCCACCGAGCAGCGCGCTGCCGCGGTGGAACCCATCGACCTGCAGGGCGGTGTGTGCATCGTTGAGGGCATCCATGCCCTCAACCCGGAACTGACCGGCCTTGTGCCGGATGACCAGATCTACCGCATCTACGCCGGTCTGCGGGAGGAGTACTGCATTGACGGCCGCCGGGTCATCAATACGCAGGATATCCGCCTGTGCCGCCGCACCCTGCGGGATGCCGCAGCCCGCGGCCGCAGCCCCGCCAAGACCCTTTCCATGTGGGACAGGGTGCTGGACGGCGAAACGCGGTATATCAAGGGCTTCAAGACCACCGCAGACTTCTTGCTGGACACTTCCTTTACCTACGAGCTGGGACTGATCTCCCGGCTGCTGGGCGAGGTGCGCCGTCAGTTCACGCTGGAGGGCCATAACGCCGAGCTGTGGGACGAGACCGCCCGCCGCTTTGAGCAGGTGAATCCGCTGCCGCTGGAACTGCTGCCCGCCGACAGTATGCTGTGCGAGTTCTACGGCAGCCGCACCTGACAAGTGAAAAATGCGTAAAATTTGTTTCCAAACCGGCACCAAACTGTAAAAATTGCGGTGCATTCGTTGCAATTGCCATAACGCTGCGCTATAATGGGAATACGACTCCGGTATGGCGCACTGTGCGCCGCAGTCTGCAGAGAATGCTGCCAGAATAAGAGAGGTGTCTTTTATGGATTTTAACAAGATCAAAGCGATAGGTCTGGAATATGCCGAAAAGGGCAAGAACGCTGCCATGGATCTGGCTGAAAAGGGCAAGACGCAGGCGCTGCTGGTCAACGAGCAGGGCAAGCTGCTCAAGGCACAGCGTCAGCTGGGTGCACTGGTGTACAGTCTTGCCAAGGGCAAGGAGGAGAACCAGCCGCTGGTAGATAAATACATCGAGATGATCGATACCATTGAGCAGGAGATCACCCGCCTGAAGGCTACTCTGACTCCGGCCGAGGCCGCCGAGGTGAACTACGAAGCCCCCATGGAGGAGGCAGAAGAAGCTGCCCCGGAACAGCCCGCCCAGCCTGCCCGCAAGACCTGCCCGCAGTGCGGCGCGCCCGTCTCGGACGATGCACTGTTCTGCAATAAGTGCGGCGCACAGCTGTAAGCCGGTAACCGGAAAAAGCTGCAACAGGGCGGTATCCCCCACAGGACACCGTCCTGTTTTTGTGAAAAGCGCAGAAAACCATGAAAAATGCTGGAAAATTGCGGCTTTTTGCTTGAAAAACCGCAACAGCTGCGGTACAATTTACAGTATCTTTTCAAAAGGAGATGGAACGTGTGCTGGACTGGAACCCACAGCCGCCCTATACGGCGGAGCAGCTGCTGCAGGTGATCCGCATCCTGCGGGACCCGGAAAACGGCTGCCCGTGGGATAAGGTGCAGACCCATGCGTCCATCCGCAAAAACTTTCTGGAAGAGACCTGCGAGGCGCTGGAGGCCATTGACGCAGATGACGCCGTTCTGCTCCGGGAGGAACTGGGAGACGTGCTGATGCAGGTGGTGTTCCACGCCGCCATGGAGGAAGAGCGGGGACGCTTTACCTTTGAGGATGTGTGCCGCAACGTCTGCGAAAAGCTGGTGTTCCGGCACCCCAACATCTTTGCGTCCTCCGCAGCGGAAAACGCCGGTATAAATGGCTGGGATGCGCTCAAAAATAAGGAAAAGGGGCGCACTACCCTTGCGGACGAGCTGGCCACCGTGCCCGCTACGCTGCCCGCGCTCATGCGGGCGCAGAAGCTGCAAAAGCGTGCCGCCGGGTACGGCCTTGGGCAGCAGGATGCAGCCGCAGCGCAGCACCGGCTGGAGGCTGCCGTGCAGGCTTTTGGCAAGGCAGAGGACACTGCAAAGCAGGAAGCCGCAGGCCAGCTGCTGTTTGCAGCGGTGAACGCCGCCCGGCTTGCAGGGGTGGATGCAGAGGAAGCGCTGACCTTTGCATCCAAGCGCTTTGCACAGCAGTGTCTGGAACAGGAACAAAGCGGTATTCAGGTCGAATGACCTGCTCCGATAGAACGAGAGAATTTAAGACAAATCAGATGGAGGCAAATAATATGACCAAGACCGACTTGATCGCACAGGTTGCGGCAAACACCGAAATGAGCAAGAAGAGCGCAGAGCAGGCTGTCAGCGCTGTTTTTGAGGCACTGGGCAAGGCAATGACCGAGGGTGAAAAGATCACCATTTCCGGCTTCGGCACCTTTGAGGTGCGTGAGCGCGCCGAGCGTCAGGGCATCAACCCCCGCACCCGCGAGCCCATCACCATCGCTGCTTCCCGCAGCATCGTGTTCAAGCCCGGCAAGTCCCTGAAGGACACCCTGTAATCGGTTCTGTCACGCCGCCGCTGCCTGCACAAGGTGCGGCGGCTTTTTTGCTGAAAAGAAAGGAACAACTCTAAATGCGTCTGGATAAGTATCTCAAGCTCTCCCGCCTCATCAAACGCCGCACCGTGGCAAACGAGGTGGCGGATGCAGGCCGCATCCTCATCAACGGCAAGGTGGCCAAGGCCAGTCAGGCCGTCAACGCCGGGGACATCATCGAGGTCACCTTTGGCAACCGGCCCATCAAGGTGCGGGTGCTCTCGGATGTGGAGCCCCGCACGAAAGACGTTGCCCGCGAGATGTACGAGGTGATCGCGGAATAACCGCCCTGCCTGCCCGCATACAATGCTGGCAGAGGGGGACTGCCTATGGAAAAAGCTGCCGCAAAGCCGCCGCTGCCCCATGACCTGATTTTGGAGAGCCGCAGCAAGCTGACCGTCACCGGGGTGCAGCGGGTGCTGCATTGCAGCGCCGAAAGTGCCGCGTTGGAGACCGGCAAGGGCATTCTGCATCTGTCCGGTGCGCAGATCAGTATGCAGACACTGGATCTGGAAGCCGGGGAAGCGAAGCTGACCGGGCGGTTCGATGGGCTGGAGTATACCGCCGCCCGCACAGCCGGCAGCTTTTGGCACCGGTTGCTGCGCTGATGGTACGGGTATTGCTGCCCGTCCGGCTCTTGCAGGAAGCCGCCGCCTGTGCTATGCTGGGCGCTGCCCTTGGCGCGGTGCGGGCGTTTCTGCCGGTGCGGGGCAGGGCGGCTTTTGTGCCGGACGTGCTGCTTTCCGGCGCGGTGCTGCTGGCGTGCCAGAGCTATGCCGCCGGGTACAGCAAAGCGGGCGTGCTGCGGTGGTACATGGTGCTGGCAGCCTTTGCAGCCGCCCTTTGCACCGCCGGGGTGCTGGGCATCCCGTTGCGGGCGCTGGGGCGGGGGATAGGCGCTGCTTTGCGCCTGCCTAGCCGTATTTTGCATCGTTTTGCGGTGCAGCCCCTGTGCCGCCGCCGCGCTGCGGCTAAAATTGCCCGCAAATTACGCCGGAACGCGGAAAGAACCGCAAAAAAATCCAAAAAGAACTTGCCAAACCAGCGGGCATTGTTGTATAATTCAAACGTATCAAAGTAAGAGAACAGACGCAGAAGGTCTGCTGTTCAGACAGGAGCGTAAGGCAATGACGAATACGGGACGCAAAAAGCGCAGAAAAAATGCAGTGGTCACCATGGCGTTCCGCCTGTTTTTCGTGCTGCTTTTGCTGAGTATGCTGGCGGCTTATATCTCCAATCAGGTCACCATCAGCTCCAAGCGGGCAGAACTGGAAACACTGAACGAACAGGTGGCGCAGCAACAGACGGAAAATCAGGAACTGCAGCGCGTACTGAGCGGCGATGCTGACCAGATCACCGAATGGGTCGCACGCGACTCTTACAACTACGCCGCACCCAATGAGCGCATCTTTGTGGATGTGACCGGTAACTGACCGCGCGGCAGGTCGAGAGTATTTGGAAAGCAAGGAGTATTGAGTTTTGGCAATTGAGGTAGGGAACGTATTCGAAGGCCGCGTGACCGGTGTAAAGCCCTTTGGCGCATTTGTTGCGCTGCCGGAGGGGCGTGTCGGCATGGTCCACATTTCCGAGGTATCCAACGAGTTCGTGCAGGATATCAACACAGTGCTGCACGATGGCGATGCAGTAAAGGTGCAGGTCATCAACATTGCACCGGACGGCAAGATCGCGCTGTCCATCAAGC
>ERZ857775.2801-NODE-2801-length-15677-cov-3.063180_pt1 | contig 15677 bp, 13 predicted proteins | sample MGYA00519698_ERZ857775 | MGnify/ENA primary metagenome ERZ857775 (study PRJEB31778, sample SAMEA3449363) | human gut metagenome | biome: human gut; feature: human-associated habitat; material: faeces | place: United Kingdom | collected 2010/2012 ...
CCGCTGATAACGCAAATCTGAACTAATCGTTAACTGCATCTAAGACTCTCGCGAGAGCGCCCGAGCCTAAGATTCCGTAAACGATGGATCTCATCTTTGCTAAGAGCACCAGCAAAAGGTTGTCTGCAGCTTACGGGCAGGCGCTCCATTTCTGTGGATTGGTGGACGAGAGGGTCTTGATGTGAGTGTTTCCTTTACGGTGTTGATGCCTGCTCCTTCCACGTCCGGGTTTCAAGACACTACAACATACATAATCCTACACATCCAACTGAGACATAGGGATACACCAGAGGGGGAAGAATATTCGATATTTGAATTTACACATGTGAAATGTAAACTTAGAATTAAAATAAGTTGACAATTAATACTTTTATGTGTTAAAGTGATATCCGTACGAAAAATGAAAGGGCATTTTGCCCGTGACAAATGAAAGGATATGTTATGAATTCCGAATTTTATGAAAAAGAAGTACCTGTTCTTTCCAGGGAGGATGCGATCGCTATATTGAACACGCCGGATGAAGAGCTGGATGTGCTGATCGATCGCGCGAAGAGTTTACGATATCGATATAAGGGGAATCGTGTAAGTATTCATATTCTTACCAATGCCCGCAGCGGCAACTGTTCTCAAGATTGTGCTTACTGTGCACAGTCATGTCGTTCTACCGCAGATATTGATAAGTACAAATGGGTAGATGAAGATAAGCTGTATCAGGATAATGATTTCGTAAATGAGTATCATTTATCCAGACATTGTATCGGTCTGAGTGGTATGAAATTTACGGATAAAGAGATTGAAGAACTTGCCCGCCGGATCCGGAAGATGAAAGAACAAGGAACGCATCTTTGCTGCTCCATCGGTTTTCTGACAGAAAAACAGGCCAGAATGCTCAGGGAAGCCGGTTTGGACCGGATCAATCATAATCTGAACAGCAGTCGTTCTTATTATCATAATATCTGCAGTACACATACTTTCGAGCAGCGTGTACAGAATATCCGCATGCTTCAGGGAATTGGTTTTGAAATCTGCAGTGGCGGGATCATCGGTATGGGTGAAAGTAAAGAAGATGTAGTTGACATGCTCCTTGAACTGCGTGAGATTCAGCCGGAGGCACTGCCGATCAATTTCCTCCTGCCGATCAAAGGAACTCCGCTTGGAGATGCCGATATCTCCATGCTGACAACCGAATACTGCATGAAAGTTCTCTGCCTTGCAAGACTTCTTGTGCCAAAAGCAGATATCCGCTGCGCCGCCGGAAGAGAAGTCTATTTTAAAGGGGAAGAAAAGAAACTGCTCAGTGTGGTTGACTCGATCTTTGCCTCAGGTTACCTGACAGAAGGTGGTCAGGGGATCGAAGATACTCTGAAAACGATTACGGATGCCGGATTTACTTATGAGATTGAATCCGCATGATCATACACTTGCTGACAATTGAACACTATTTAACCAAGTGCGGACAATTTTATCTGCACAACAAAAAACTTCAAAAGGAGAGTTCTCTTAACATGAACCAGACAAAAAGCATTGCCGCACCTCACAGCAAAACCTACGAAATAACCATGACCGCACTAATGGCCGCGGTTACCTGCATTCTTGCCCCACTGTCCATCCCCATCGGCCCTGTCCCGATCTCATTCACCAACCTGGCAATCTATCTGTCCCTGTATCTTCTCGGATGGAAAAGAGGAACCATCAGTTATCTGATCTATCTTCTGATCGGACTCGTTGGGCTCCCGGTATTTTCCGGCTTCACTGGCGGTCCGGCAAAACTGGCAGGGCCTACAGGCGGATATATCATCGGATTTATCGTAATGGCAATTATTGCCGGACTGGTCATCGACAACTGCCGCAAACCATGGATCCAGCTTATCGGTATGATCGTCGGAACCATCGTATGTTACCTTTTCGGAACCGTATGGTTCTGTATAGTTGCAGGTTACACCTTCCAGGCAGCTCTCGCAGTCTGTGTAATCCCATTCATCCCTGCAGACCTGGTAAAAATGATCATTGCAATGATCATCGGACCGATGATAAAGAAAAGAATACGGTAATCGCGGCAGTCGCCAAGGTCCTGTGCAAGCATGGACTTTGACTCTGTTGTCCGCATAAATAAAAATGCTCCTGATCAATCATCAGGAGCATTTTTATTGCACTGCATATCAATAATTAGTTCGGTGGACCAATTTTGATTTACGCATTCAATTGTTCAATCGCAGCAACCGTTCTCTCATATTCTTTCGCAACCGCGTTCATCATATTGTCATCTTCCGGCAGGTTGCCTGCGCGGAGAACTTCGGTGAGAGTGGCGGTGGCTTCATAGAGCGGGGTGAATCCAAGGTTCTGTGCGACGCCTTTTAAGGTGTGGGCGGCACGGAACGCTTCTTTTGTATTTTTTTCTGCAAGGCTGTTTTTCAGCTGGGAAAAACTGGGATCGTCAGGAAATTTCAGGACGAATTTGGTGATCAGTCTTTCGCTGCGAAGGCGTCCGAAGACTTCCTCATAATCAGCTCCCATAGCCTGATAACATTCATTAATATTCATACTTGTAATTCCTTTCTGCATGTGATGGAGACAGAAACAGCGGGTCTCTGTCTGCAATACGAAAAAATGTCATAAGTAATTATATTATATGAGTATATCCAAATAAAAACAAGAATTTTAGAAAAATGTAAGAAAAATATAATGGCTACTGTAATGCTTTTTGTAATGTTTTTAATTCCTACAGGCGAAATACTTTCGTTGCGATAAAGAAGTAAATCATAATGGAGCTTGCATCGACTATGGTAGTGATCAGCGGAGAGGCCATCAGTGCCGGATCCAGGCCGATTTTTTTTGCGCACATCGGGAGGATGCAGCCGAGTAGTTTTGCGGAAATAACGGTTGCGACCAGGGACAGGGCGATGACGACTGCCATACCTGCCTGTTGATAGGTCAGATAGATCCGCAGTCCGTTAGCGACAGCCAGAACGACACCTACGATCAGGGAAACACGGAATTCTTTCCAGATGACACGGAAAAAGTCATGGAAGGTTACCTGGTTCAGGGCGATTCCGCGAATGATCAGTGTGGAACTCTGAGAACCGCAGTTTCCGCCGGTGTCCATCAGCATGGGGATGAAGGATACAAGAAGCGGGATCGCAGCGAAAGCGTTTTCATAACGGGTGATGATGGTTCCGGTGATAATAGAAGAAAACATCAGCACCAGAAGCCATGGGATTCTGCGTTTTGCGTGTTCCCAGGCGGATACTTCAAAGTAAGTTTTTTCACTGGGAGATACGGCCGCCATCTTGGTGATATCTTCGGTGGCTTCTTCGACCATGACATCCATGGCATCATCGAATGTTACGATACCGACAAGCAGACCATCGGTGTCAAGAACCGGAAGTGCCAGCAGGTCGTATTTGCGGAGCTGGTGAGCCACATCCTCTTTGTCTGTCAGTGTAGAGACAGAGATGATCTCCGTCTCCATGATATCTTCAATCAGTACATTATCATCGGTTGTCATCAGATCTTTTGCTGACACGATACCGAGCAGTTTCCGCTGCTGGATCACATAACAGGTATAGATGGTTTCTTTGTGAATACCGGTTTCCTTGATATGTGCGAGTGCCTGACCTACCGTCAGATGCGGTTTCAGATCTACGTATTCGGTTGTCATGATACTTCCGGCGCTGTCTTCCGGATAATTTAACAGTTTGTTGATGGTTTCCCGTTCCTTCGGGCCGCTGGCATCAAGAATCCGGGTAACCAGATTGGCTGGAAGTTCTTCTAACAGATCCACGGTGTCATCCATGTACAGATCGTCCAGGATTTCTTTCAGTTCTTTTTCTGAGAGGACTTCTACCAGGACAGACTGCAGGGAACTTTCCATGTTGGCAAATACGTCTGCCGCCTTTTCTTTGGGAATCAGACGGAAGGCGAGAGCCAGTTCTTTATCATCAAATTCTCCAAGCAGTGAGGCAATGTCCACTGCGTTCATTACGTCCAGAACGTCTTTTACCGATTTGTAACGGCGTTCCTGGAGCAGTTTTACAAAAATATCTTTGTTCATCATAAACGTACCTCCGATATGCAATTATTGGTATATGATCGTCGCATTCCGCGTGATAACTGGCACCAGCGTCCATTTCCTCACCACCTTTCATTCTTTAAAAATCAGCATAAAAAAATTCCTTCAAAGCCTGAGCAATGAAAGAATCTGCAAAATACATCACGGAAAAATCCTGACCATCGTTCAAGCTTTAGTATCACAGGGCATATATCAATTGCATTAGGTTATGCCTTCACGACATGACCTGCTGACCAGCGCGTTGTGTCTCCACAGCCTTGCGGCAGCAATCTCAGGAAAATCCAAATCCCTGTGGTAACCTCACCTACCGAAATATCTTTATTTGTCGTGACTATCATATAGCAAACAGAAAGTAATGTCAATCGCTTTTTTACAATTGAAAGCACCTGTCAAAGTCGATATAATGATAGCAGCGATGTGCCCGGTACAAAGGGGAAGAAAAGAGTCACTGACAGAACGGGTACAGGGGAAGGAGAAGACAGATGACAGCAGCAGAAAAAATAAAAGAAATGGGAATTGTACCGGTTGTGGTACTGGAAGATGAGAAGGATGCAGGAGCGCTGGCGAAGGCACTCTGCGAAGGAGGGCTTCCTTGTGCGGAGGTGACATTTCGGACAGCGGCAGCGAAGGAATCCATCCGCATCATGCTGAAGGAATATCCGGAGATGTTCGTGGGAGCAGGAACTGTTCTGACAACACGGCAGGTGGATGAAGCAATTGAAGCAGGAGCAAGATTCATTGTGAGTCCGGGTTTTGATCCGGAGATCGTGGATTACTGTATCGAGAAACAGATCCCGGTATTTCCGGGCTGTGTGACGGCATCGGAGCTGGCGCAGGCGGTAAAACGGGGACTGGAAGTGGTCAAATTCTTCCCGGCAGAGACTTCCGGCGGGCTGGCAGCGATCAAAGCACTGGCAGCTCCATATGTGGGAATGAAATTTATGCCGACCGGCGGGATCAACCCGGGAAATGTCCGCACATATCTGGAAAGTGATGTGATCCTTGCCTGTGGCGGCAGCTGGATGGTGAAAAAAGACCTGATCCAGAGCGGGCAGTTTGATGAGATCCGCCAGATGACGGCGGATGCGGTGGCACTGGTCAGAGAAGTACGAGGCAGTCAGGAGAAATAAATATGAAAAAAACATTATTATTTGGAGAACCGATGGCTCTGTTACTGGCAGACACACCTGGTGCGTTGGAGGGCGTGGAGCATTTTACAAGAAGAATGTCCGGGGCGGAGGTCAATGTGGCGATCGGGCTTACCCGGCTTGGTTTCCCGGTGGAATATCTGACACGGCTTGGGGATGATCCGTTTGGGCATTATATTGAACAGGCGTTAAAAGACAATGGGATCGGAACGAATCTTCTGACGTATGATCCGGTTTATCGAACCGGGATTCAGCTGAAAGAATATGTGAAAGACGGACATGATCCGGCGGCACCGTATTATCGAAAAGGATCGGCGGCATCGCATCTGTCTATAAGAGAAATCGATGCGCTGGATCTTGGTGAGATCGGGCTGGTGCATGTGACGGGGATCCCGCCGGCGCTTTCAAAAGAAGCGAGAGAGGCGACGTATCGCCTGATGGAGCGGGCGCGTAAGGCGCAGATTCCGGTGACTTTTGATCCGAATCTCCGTCCGGCACTGTGGGAAAATGATGAGATGATGAGAAAGGTTCTGAACGATCTGGCAAATTACGCAGATGTGGTACTGCCGGGAATCGGGGAATGTGAGATCCTTGCGGGTACAACAGATAAGGAAAAAGCGGCTGATTTTTATCATCAGAAATGTGCGGCTCTTGTTGTAATCAAAGATGGAAAAAATGGTGCTTATGTATCCGAAAAGAAAGAAAACGGGGAGATCACCCGGGATATGATCCCGGGGTATCCGGTAAAAAAAGTGGTGGATACCGTGGGCGCGGGAGACGGATTTGCCGTCGGTGTACTGAGCGGACTGCTGAAAGGTCTTCCGGTGAGCGAATGTGCGAAACGGGGCAATGCGATCGGCTCGATCCAGGTACAGCACCGTGGCGACAACGAAGGGCTGCCGACAGAAGAAATCCTGCAAACATATATGCTAGGAAATATACAGAAATAAAGAAAACAGGAAACGAAAAAAATGAATACATTTTGGATTTTAATGGAACAGATCGAGCTGTTTATCGTCTATCTTGTCATCGGTATGATACTGGTGCGGACCGGTGTGCTGAGTGATAAGGGACTCGACTGGATCGCCCGAGTCGTGATGAAACTTTCGCTGCCGACGATGATCTTTGTTAATGTGATCAGCCAGGTAGACCGGACGGCACTGGTACAATCGCTGTCCATCATCGGACTGGCGGTGACAGCCTCGATTCTCTTATTTGGACTGGGCGTTGCGTTGACAAAACTGTTTCATGTAGAAGGTGACCGGTCGCAGATCTACCGGGCGATGACGATGTTTGGCAATGTGGGATTTATGGGAATCCCGATCATTACCAGCATTTTCCCGGAACGGGGCATGCTGTATGTATCCGTATTTACCATCGTGGATCAGCTGGCGATGTGGACGGTAGGAGTGAAACTGACCTCCCCGAGTGGAAAAGGAAAGTTTGATCCGAAAAAGCTGATCAATCCGGCGACAGTTGCCATCGCGCTGGCAGTCCTTTTCGTACTGACCGGGCTGAAACTTCCGGGTGTCTTCCAGACGGGATTCCAGAATATCGGAGCGACGGCGACACCGCTTGCGATGATCTATCTTGGCGGAGTGTTTGCCTGTATGGATATCCGAAAATATGTAAAACAGATCGAATTATATGGAATTATCATCTGTAAAATGCTGATTTTTCCGGTACTGTTTTACCTTGTCCTGGGCTTCATCCCGGTATCGGAAGAAATCCGTATGACCATGTCCCTGATCACCGCGATGCCGACCATGTCCTCCGTAGTCATGCTCGCTAATTCCTCCGGTTCCGACGGAGAATATTCGCTGGGAGGGGTGATGCTGACCACCCTTTGCGGGATCGTGACACTGCCGGTTGTGTGCAGAGTGCTTTTGTGGATTGCAGGAAGCTGAGAGATGCACCACTGTCTGTCGGGAATATCCGGACAGGCAGTGGCGCATGCTATCTATAGGCAGAACCTATGGTAAGATATACGAAACAAGTATTTGCCATATCTGACAAAATGGAATACAATAATTCTATATAAGCTTGTCAGAATAACGAAATATATGGCAGCAGAATGGGAGAAGAGAATTATGGGAGATGGAAAAAAAATGAAAGAGATTCATCAGGAGTTTCTGACCGGCGAGCGTGCGCTGTTTCAGGGGAAGGATCTGAAAATTTATGATACTATTTTTGACGACGGAGAGTCTCCGTTAAAAGAGAGCAGAAATATTGAATTATACGGAAGCATGTTCAAATGGAAATATCCGCTGTGGTATGCGAAAGATATCAAGGCGGTGGATTGTACCTGGTTTGAGATGGCACGCGCGGGTGTGTGGTATACAGACCGGATCGAAGTGACTAACGCAGTGATCGAAGCACCGAAGAATTTCCGCCGGTGTAACGGACTGAAACTGACCAATGTAACTTTCCCGAATGCGGCAGAGACGCTGTGGAGCTGTCAGAATGTGGAACTGGATCATGTGGATGCAAAGGGCGATTATTTCGGTATGAACTGCCAGGATCTGGTGCTGAAAAACTTCCGGTTGGTGGGAAATTATTCCTTTGACGGTGTAAAAAATATGGAAGTACACAACGCAACGATGCTGTCCAAGGATGCATTCTGGAACAGTGAAAATGTAACGGTGTACGATTCCTTTATCTCCGGAGAATATCTGGGATGGAATGCGAAGAATCTGACACTGGTAAACTGTACGATCGAGAGTCTGCAGGGCATGTGTTATATTGACAATCTGGTGATGAAAAACTGTAAGCTGATCAATACGACACTGGCATTTGAATACTCTTCTGTAGATGCCAAGATCCACGGAACCATCGACAGCGTGCTGAATCCGTCGAGCGGTGTGATCCGTGCGGATGCGGCAGATGAACTCAGAGAGTTTGCAGCTAAAGTGCAGGCACCGGTAGCAGATACATTGATGGGCAAAGGAGCATTTGACGGCAGAGAAGATGCTTACACAGGGATGGTTGGTATGCATGGTACCAAAACATCCAGCATGAGCAACTATGATTTTGATCAGATCACAGACCGGAGAAATACCGGATCTCTGAAATGGGATGTGGCAGAAGGTGAACTGCCGATGTGGGTGGCAGATATGGATTTTCAGACGGCCCCGGCTGTACGGGAGGCGATTGAAAAGCGGGCCGCACACGGTGTGTTCGGCTACACGGATGTGGAAGAAGACTGGTATCAGGCCTACATGGACTGGTGGGAGAGACGCCATCAGTTTTCCATCAAAAAAGAATGGCTGACCTTCTGTACCGGTGTTGTACCGGCGATCTCAAGTACGGTCCGCAAGCTGACCACACCGGGAGAAAATGTGCTGATCCAGACACCGGTGTATAATATTTTCTTTAATTCCATCGTCAACAACGGAAGAAATGTTGTGGAATGCCCGCTGGCATATGACGGGGAACAGTATGAGATGGATTTTGAGGCGCTGGAGGAAAAATTATCGGATCCGCAGACTTCACTGATGATCCTGTGTAACCCGCACAACCCGGTGGGAAGAATCTGGGAGCGGGAGACACTGGCACGGGTGGGAGAACTGTGCGAAAAATATCATGTAACTGTTCTGTCGGACGAGATCCACTGTGATATCACCCGACCTGGCACCGGATACCTTCCGTTTGCGGCGGCTTCCGAGACGTGTAAAAATATCAGTGTGACCTGTATCGCACCGACGAAGGCATTTAACATTGCAGGCATCCAGACAGCAGCCGTGATGATCCCGAACGAGGCACTGCACCATAAAGTGTGGCGTGCACTGAATACGGATGAGGTGGCAGAACCGAATGTATTTGCCATCGGTGCGGCGATCGCGGCATTTACCAAGGGGGAAGACTGGCTGGAAGAACTCCGTGCATATCTTTTCGAAAACCGTGCATACATGACCGACTATATCCGAAAAGAGATTCCGCAGTTGAAAGTGACAGAGGCAGATGCGACCTACCTTCTGTGGTTGGACTGCAGTGCGCTCGGATGCAGCGCGAAAGAACTTGCCGATGCGATTCGCAAAACGACAGGTCTTTATGTGTCGGAAGGCGCGCAGTACGGAAAAACTGGCGAACAGTTTTTACGCATCAACCTGGCATGCCAGAGAAGCCGGATCGCGGATGGCTGTGAACGGCTGAAACGGGGCGTGGAAGCATATCGGAATCAGAAATAACAATACAGCAGATGGCTGTGAGAAATGAGAAAACTATGGAGAAAAAGCGAATACCGGTGCGTCCGCATCACGGGATGTGTCTGGCGTATTTTATAGGAAAAGGATACAGCGAAGGATTTTCCGCACATATGGAGAAAATGTTACACATTCTGGAACAGGATGTGTCGATCCAGCTGGTGGTTTCGCTGGACGAGATCTGCAGTGCGTGCCCGAATCATCAGTTCCTTACCGATGAGGAAAATCCCGGAGAAAAAAAGGAAATCTGTGAAGCGCAGGAAAAAGTGTTCCGGTATGATCATGGCGTGCTGGAGGCCTGCGGGCTGACAGAAGGAGAAGAACTGAACTTTCTGGAATTTGCGCAGAAAGTCCAGAAAAAGGTAATCGATACAGGATTGCGGGAGAAGATCTGCGGGGACTGTGAGTGGAATGAAATCTGCAGTGAGAAAAGCAGTCGATGGGAAAATAAAAATATTTTACGTTGATTTTTCTAAAAGATATCTGAAATTTCATATTGATTTCATAAAATGATGAAACACCTGTAAAAGGGTGATTCATCATTTTTTTTAAATCTGTTTCAGAAATCTGATGTGCGATTGCAGACAGATTCTGGCAGATTTTGCAGGAGGGATAAACAGGCATGAAAAATTATGTAATTGATACGAATGTACTGATTCAAGCACCAAATGCTCTGTGGGCTTTTCAGGAAAATCGGATTGTGATTCCGCTGGTGGTTGTGGAAGAACTGGATCATTTGAAAAAAGCAGAAGGAGAAAAAGGAGCCAATGCCAGAAAAGTCATTCGCTGTCTGGAACAGCTGAGACATCAGGGAGATCTTCTGAAAGGGGTCAGAATCGGACAGGAAGGAATTCTTCGGATCGAAAAAAACTTTGTATATGTGGAACTGCCGGAGGAACTTCCGGATGACAGAGCAGACAATCGTATTCTTCAGGTGTGTGTTGGGATGCGTGAGAAAGAAAAAGATCCGGTGATCCTGGTAACCAAAGATCTGCTGTTGCGGTTGAAAGCACAACTTCTTGGAATCCAGGCAGAAGATTTTGAGGCAGAGCAGGTAGAAGAACAGAAACTTCAATATACCGGAAGGGATGAAGTATTTGTACCGGAAGAGTATTTCAAAGATTTTAAGAAAAAGGGAATACCTGTCGCGGTTGTGTATAAAGCTGATGAGCAGGGAGAAAAGGTTTATCCGGAACTTACAGAGAATCAGTTTCTGATTCTGAGAAGTGATCAGTCGGAGAAAAAAAGCCAGTTGGGAAGAGTAGAGGGAGAGATGATCCGTAAACTGGCCTATCGAAAAGCCGAGCCATATGGCATCCATCCGAGAAATGCAGGGCAGTATTTTTTCCAGGAAGCACTGATGCAGCCGGCGGAGAAAGCACCGCTTGTGATCGTAAAAGGGATGGCGGGAACCAGTAAAACTTTTTATTCGCTGGCCGTTGGACTGGAGAAAGTTCTGAATCATCCGTCAGGAGAGTATCGCCGGATTCTGATCTGCCGTCCAAATGCCCAGTTTGACGATGATATTGGCTTCCTTCCAGGTGACGAACAGGAAAAAATTTCTCCGCTGATGCGGCCGATCATGGATAATCTGGAACAGCTGATCGATTCCAATGAAGAGGAACGCTATAAAGATGAAAATGAATTAAAAGGGAAGATAGAAGAGATTTTTGAGCGGGGGCTGATCCAGGCAGAAGCTTTGAACTTTATCCGTGGCCGTTCCCTGATTCAAACGTATCTGATTATCGACGAAGCACAGAATACTACCCCAAATCAGATCAAAGGAATCATCACCCGTGCGGGGAAAAATACAAAGATTATTCTGCTGGGAGATCCCAATCAGATTGACCGGCCATTCCTGGATGAGCGCACCAACGGACTTTCTTATGCAGCAGAGCATATGAAAGGAAGTTCGTTATGCTGGCAGATTACCATGAGTCCGGAGGAATGTGAGCGGTCAGAACTGGCCATGGACGCAATTCAACGGCTGGAAAAGAGAACAGAAAAGAAGGAATACAGATGAAACCGGGATATGAACAGATAAGAAATGATCGGGAGATCAACCTTTTAATTGAACAGGGAAACCGTAACCTGAAAGTACTGGGATATACCGAACATTCCAGAAAACATGCGGTGAAAGTGGCGGAGACAGCAGGAAGGATCCTGAAAGAACTGGGATATCGGAGACGACAGGTGGAGATGGCAAAAATTGCAGGTTATATGCATGATATCGGAAATACCGTGAATCGCTATGATCATGCACACAGCAGTGCTGTGCTTGCATATGGAATCTTAAAAGAACGGGAAATGAAGCTGGAAGATATTCTGACGATTACTTCGGCTATTGGACAACACGATGAAGAAACCGGTACGGCGGTAGATGCGGTTTCTGCGGCACTGATCCTGGCAGATAAAACAGATGTGCGCAGAAATCGGGTACAGAATCCGGTACCGGCCAATTTTGATATCCATGACCGGGTAAATTATGCGGCGCTTTCTTCAAACCTTGAGATCGATCCTGAGAAAAAAGTCATTCACATGAGACTGGAGTTGGACGATTCCATCTGCAGTGTGATGGATTATTTTGAAATTTTTTTAAAACGGATGCTGATGTGCAGACGTGCAGCGGAAATGCTGGGCTGCAGATTTAAACTTACCGCGAATGGAAGTAAAATATGTTAGCTTCATGAGGAAAATCCCCTCCTTTTTTGAAGGATAAATTGACAAAAAGTTGTGGAAAATCTATACTAAAGTCAGAGAATTACAAATATTTGTGACAGAAAGGGGGAGAAAAAATGAAGGTGAAAATCGCTCAGATTCAGGCTCATGTTTATGAAGAAAAAAGCAAAAATCTGGAAGAACTGGAGCGGAATCTGAAACGTATAAAGGACGAAAACATTGATCTGGTAACCCTGGGCGAGATGTTCAACTGCCCGTACCAGACACCTTGTTTTCCGGTCTATGCGGAAATGGAACAGGGAGAAACCTGGAAACGGTTAAGTGCTCTTGCAAAAAAATACCAGATTTATCTGTCAGCCGGAAGTGTACCGGAAAAAGATAAGGAAGGACATGTGTACAATACCGCTTATGTCTTTGACCGGCAGGGCAACCAGATTGCAAAACACCGCAAAGTGCATCTGTTTGATATCGCTGTGAAGGACGGACAGTGCTATCAGGAGTCCGCGACACTGACCGCCGGAGACCAGATTACCGTTTTTGATACGGAGTTTGGGAAAATGGGAATCTGTATCTGCTTTGACTGCAGATTTCCGGAGATCGTACGGCTGATGACATTGCGGGGCGCCAGAATGATCCTGGTACCGGCAGCCTTTAACATGACAACCGGACCGACACACTGGGAATTAATGTTCAGGGGAAGAGCGGTGGACAATCAGTGCTATATGATCGGAACTTCCGATGCAAGAGACGAGCAGGCAGGATATGTTTCCTGGGGCCATTCTTTGGTCGTGTCACCCTGGGGGGATGTGGTGACACAGATGGATGAGAAACCGGGCATTCAGATCACGGAAATAGATCTGGATCGCGTGGATGCGATCCGCGAACAGCTGCCATTGTTATCCGCACGGAGAACGGATCTGTATGAACTGAAAGAAAAATAACGTGCAACAAAATGAGTTTTTAACATGAATTTTACAGAGTGTAAATATAGAATTAAAGAAAATTTGATATTGTACTTTTGTAAATGTGGCAATTGGATAAAAGGTAGAAGAAAGTAAAGGGATAAGCAATGAACGAGACAATTTATATGAACCGGGAACTGTCCTGGCTGAAATTTAATGAACGTGTACTGGAAGAAGCGGAGAACCCGAAGGTGCCGCTGTGTGAGCGTCTGACATTTGCATCGATCTATCAGAGCAATCTGGATGAATTCTTTATGGTGCGTGTAGGCTCGCTGATCGATCAGATACTGGTGGCAAAAGACTCCAGAGATAATAAAACACATATGACGCCGAAAGAACAGATTCAGGCGATTCTTCCGCAGGTGGAGATCCTGAACAGGAGAAAAGATGAAGTGTATGGAAAACTCATGGAAAAAATTGAGGAATACGGCGTTCGTCTGGTGGATTTCAGCAAGATCACGGAAGAAGAAAATAAATTTCTGGAAGCATATTTTGATATGGAGATTTCCGGTCTGATTTCACCGACCATTGTGGGAAAACGGCAGCCATTCCCATTCCTGAAAAATAAAGAAATCTATGCGGTGGTTGTCCTGATCACAAAGAGTGGAAAAGAACGCCTGGGGATTATACCATGTGGAAGCGGTGTATTTGAACGGCTGATCCGCCTGCCGGGAGGCAATACGTATATGCTGTCGGAAGAACTGATCCTCCACTATATTCCAAAAGTATTCAAGGGGTATCAGATAAAAGAAAAATCCCTGCTTCGGGTAACCAGAAATGCGGATATTGACGCCGATGCGTTGTACGATGAAGATCTGGATTACCGGGAATTTATGGCAGATCTGATCAAAAAAAGAAAGAAACTTGCACCGGTGCGGATCGAACTTTCCAGAAAACTCAGCGAGGGCAGTGTGAAACTGATCTGTGAACATCTGGCAATAAAATCACAGTATGTATTCCACAGTCAGGCACCGCTGGATCTGTCCTTCGTTTTCCAGATCGAGGATGCTCTTCGTAAGATTCCGGAATTATTCTATGAAAGAAGAACACCAAGAAAATCCCCGGCCTTTACCGGTGACCGTCCGATTCTGGATCAGATTAAAGAGAAGGACAAACTGCTTTCCTATCCGTATGAAAGTATCAATCCGTTTCTGAATATGCTCCACGAAGCAGCCAACGATAAAGATGTGGTTTCCATCAAGATGACGCTGTATCGTGTGGCCAAACAGAGTAAAGTAGTAGAAGCACTGATCGAAGCGGCAGAAAATGGAAAAGAAGTGCTGGTACTGGTGGAACTGAAAGCACGTTTTGATGAAGAAAACAATATTGAATGGTCACGAAGACTGGAAGAAGCAGGATGTCGTGTGATTTATGGTCTGGATGGATATAAAGTGCATTCAAAATTATGTTTGATCACACGGAAAACAGAGGATGGAATTGAATATTATACACAGATCGGAACAGGCAATTACAATGAAAAAACAAGCAGACTTTATACGGATTTATCCTATTTAACTGCAAGAGTAGAAATCGGACTTGAGGCAGCAGATGTGTTCCAGACACTGGACAAGGGCGAAACTGTGAAGGAGACAAAGCATCTTCTTGTGGCACCTAATTGTCTGCAGAATAAAGTTCTTGCAATGATCGATGAGGAAATCCATCATGCAAAAGCAGGAGAAGAAGCTTATATCGGGCTGAAGATGAATTCACTTACAGATAAGAAAATCATAGATAAATTGATCTATGCATCAGAATCCGGAGTGAAGATCGATATGGTAATTCGTGGTATTAACTGTCTGATCCCTCAGGTAAAGGGAAAAACAGACAATATCCGCGTGATCAGCATTGTGGGACGTTTCCTTGAGCATTCCAGAATTTACCGTTTTGGAACGAAAGAGCGCGAGAAGGTCTATCTTGCATCCGCCGATTTCATGACAAGAAATACCATCCGCCGTGTTGAGGTTGCCGCTCCGGTTCTGGATGATACCTTAAAAGAGCGCCTGGACTGGATGTTCGAGACGATGATGAAGGACAACGAAAAGGGAAAATGTCTGAATGCCAGCGGAAAATATGTGGGCCGGGAATCGAACGGTACGAAACTCAATTCGCAGGAGCTGTTTTACGCGATGGCGTACAGCAATGCGGAAAAAGCGCAGACAAAGGCATAAAAACAGACAGAGATTTTATTCTGTGAAACGGCAAAACCGGAGAACAGCCAGGCAGAAAAGCGGGCGTTCTCCGGTTTTACATTTGCACCCGTGATAGCAAAAAACAATAACGAATGGAATTGACAATCTCAGCTCCTAGTCGGATCTGACAGATGCACTGCACGCCGGAAAAATCGACGGTGCATCGGAACTGATTGAGCTGGCGAAAGCAGGTCTTACGCTGGACGACATTGCGGTGACGCAGGGCTTTGGAACGGTGCTGGCGCGCTCCGAAGAGCTCTGGGAGGATTCTCTCTGCTGCGGTCTGATTTCCGGACCGATGTGATCGAAAAAGATCCCGCATCGTTTCAGAAACTGCTGGACGGCTATTTTGCGGCGGGAGAAAAGCTCGACAAAAAAGAAGCGCTTCGGGTGGCAGAGGAGTATCTGGGACAGGATGCGGCAACACT
>ERZ857775.2822-NODE-2822-length-15573-cov-3.359840_pt1 | contig 15573 bp, 13 predicted proteins | sample MGYA00519698_ERZ857775 | MGnify/ENA primary metagenome ERZ857775 (study PRJEB31778, sample SAMEA3449363) | human gut metagenome | biome: human gut; feature: human-associated habitat; material: faeces | place: United Kingdom | collected 2010/2012 ...
GGATAATAGATTGCATCGAAAATATAGCAGCACAGATACATGTCCAATGACAAGACGGATATTTTAGCCAGTATTTTTTTATTTATTTTAGAGTGAATATCCAATTGATAAAACAGTAAGAAAAACAATACGGCTATTGGTATTCCGAAAACCCCATTGGAACTTCCACATATTTGTACTAATGTATGATTATGGATAAATATAAGATTAAAAATAGGATTTATCAAACATATACCCAATATGATCATCCATGCCCATCCTTTTCTTATTGTTGGTTTATATTCGTGTATATAGGCTCCTATAAAGTAGAATGTCAACGGAAAACACTGTTGCCAAAAACCGGGAACTAAATGTACTCCATATCTATTCAGAAGATCGGGTAGTGCAGTCATTATGTATAATGTACCTATAAGTATTAATTTCTGTTTCTGGTCAGGTATCGCTTTATATAATAGATTCAAAAAAGGAGTCAGTAAAAATAGTCCGATCCACATTTCTATATACCAACCGTAGGGGATGGCAGAGAAATCTAATACTTTTAATCCCCATTGTATCCACGACAGGTTTTCATGCAGATAATATTTTCTGAATATAATTGTTATTAATGAAAATAGTATGTAGGAAATAATGACTCTGATACCACCTTTGTAATATTTCTTGTTAATTGATTTGTTGGTATTCAGATAACCGGTTAATAGAAGAAAAAGGGAAACGCCTGTATAGAACAAGAAGCTGATTGTTGCTTGTATGAATAAGGAAGTTCCTTCGAAAGTACTTGTTTTGAAAGCTGTATGTAAACTGAAAAAATGTCCTGCTATTACAAATAATATGGCACAACTTCTTATCAAATCTAATCCTACATTACGAGTTTGGCATGGGTTTTGTCCCCCCCCCCTAATATTGTCGATGTTTTTTGTTGCATTTTCTTGGTAAGTTATTGTTTTCATTGATTTTTTAATTTTTCTGTTGGCATTGCGGATTTTTTTAATTTGCTAAATAGTGCTTCCCATTGTTTATAAATAACTTCTGAATCATAACATTCTTTTAATTTGTTAAAAGCTTTTTCTCCTAATTTTTCTATCTGTGTCTGATTATTCCACAATTCTACTATTTGTTTTTCTAAATCTTTTATGTTATTGGGCTCAAATAGTTTTCCTATTGCTTCTTTTCCTTGTCCGATAATTTCGGTAAATCCTCCATGGTTGGGACCGATAGTACATTTACCATACTTTGCTGCTTCTAGGATAGTCATTGGAAAGCCTTCATACCATTTACTTGCCATGATAAAGAATGATGCTTCTTGATAAAATGTATTCAATTTTTCTCCTGAAAGATGTCCTTTTAATTCACAGTTAACCGGTAAGTTTTGAACCAAATCAATATCTCTTATTTCTCCTGCAAATTTGAATGATATTTCAGGATGTTTTCTGGCTACCTCTATTATTAAATCTACTCCTTTTTCTCTACTGATTCTGCCACAAAAAGCAACATAACGACCATGATATGTAACGTATTTCTGTGGAGCGTCCATTAAATTGGGAATAACTGTGATTTTATTTTTTTCAAATCCGGCAACAATTAATTTTTCTTTTTGAAAGGATGTAATGCATGCGAACATGTCCACATTATTTTTATATGCTTTAGTCCATCTTGCATATGCATTTCTCAATGTATATCCTATGGACTTAAAAATTGAATGTTCGCAATTATATTTGATACAATTCCATTCATGCCCTTTTTTTAAACAAATTTCGCAAGGTCTGTCATTACGCATGAATAATCCTGTTGGGCAAATTAATCGAAAGTTATGGATAGTCATAATTACAGGGATGTTAGCTTTTCTACATTCAAAAAGGGCTGCCGGACTAATGAATGGATACAAGTTGTGTATGTTAATTATGTCTGGTTTTTCTTTGCGTAGTATTCTTTTCATGTTTTTGACTCCTGTAGGAGAGTAAATTCCTAAAAAAAATCCTTTGATTTTACCTGTTAGGGTATTTCTAACTGTTTCTGTAGTTAAACGATAGAAACAAACAGTATGTTTATGCTTTTGAAGCACAGTAGCTATTTTATCAACAACAGCTTCTTCACCACTATATTTTCCGTATTCGTTATGTACTATCAATACCTTCATTATTCTTTGTTGTTTTCTATGAGTTTTTCTGCATTCACATTTTTTATTATTTGACTGAGGCTATCGATTTTATCAAGATAATTGTCCCGAGTAACCAAGTATTCATCTTTGGATAGGCTTTTTATTATTGCATGATTAACTGCGTGACTATGGTGTCTTATATCCATATATTCATCAAAATTCATAATCCATGAAATTTCTGGCTGAAAATCGTAAATCTTAACATTTGGTTGCTCTAATAACTTTTCTATGACATATTTTTTAAACCTGAAAATAGGGGGGATATGTCCACCATCGCGATATCTTACAAATTCAAATATTGAATATGGAGGGAAATAGATATACCAATCAATATCATCTCTCATCTGAATATAGCGAAATAAATGATCATCAAAGTGTACTTTCATGATGTGATAGTCAAAATGATATCCATTGTCAGAAAATACTTCATCTTTGGTTTTATCGTAACTGTCAAATAATTCTTGACGACCATTTTTACTATAAAAATGGTATAAACTATCTATTGTAACTGGTTTTTTTATTTTTGTAATACAATTTTCGAGCGTAGTGTAATTGAAAATATATTTGAATTTATCAAAGAAGTTATCGCTATAAAGATAGTCGGTAATTACATTTTGTTGTTTTGCAAATGAGAAATAATCAAAATCAAAAATGATATGTTTAACTTTACCGTCTTTAAATACTCTATCTAATAGTATATTGTAGTCGTCAGACATTCCTCCAATTAAGGTGAAATTACGAGTAATCCATATATCATCGTTTTTGGAAAATAAGCTATCAACTTGACGTGGTTCATGATTCATTGCCATGCTACTACCAACTAATATTGCATTGTAAGAATGATGTTTGGATATTCCTGGAATTTCTAAACGTGCATTATTTATATATAGATCGCTTTTTCGAAATTGTTGATATGGATCGATATGATATACAGCAATACCTAAGATGGTAAGAATTAATACTATAGTTGATATTGTAATAAAAAATAGTCTTTTAAAGATTTTTTCAATGTTGTTCATTAGAAATTAAAATATAAAAATGTGCTTATTCTTGAAAGAAGAAAAATACACAGGATGAATAAAATTATAGTTATAATCAACTTTGCGATATAATATTTCTTTTCCGTCATATATTGATAGGCTGTTGGGCCGAAAAAACTAAGGAGTATTGCCATTATAAGTAAAGCAAAATTTACTCTCTGTGGGAAGATTGACCACAATCTATTTCTAAATTTGGGACTCAAGGTTAAATCGAAGTTGTCGAACATGGATTGAATTATCATATGTGCTTGTTCAATATTATCTGCACGAAATAAGACCCATAAAATGTTTACGAAAAAAAAAGTAATCAATATCGCTAAAATTTTTGGTAAAACATAGCCTGTTTTTTTCCACATACGATTGATGACAACACCAATTCCGTGTAGGAATCCCCAAATTATAAATGTCCAACCTGCACCGTGCCACACACCACTGACGAGGAATGTGGTAAGAGTATTGATATATGTGCGACATTCTCCCTTGCGACTTCCTCCCAATGGGAAATATAAATATTGAGTGAGAAATCGGTTTAAGGTCATATGCCATCTTTTCCAGAACTCTTGAAAATTTTGTGATATGTATGGACTGTTGAAGTTTATTGGTAGCTTTATATTAAACATGCGACCGATGCCTATAGCCATATCACAATATCCACTAAAGTCAAAATACAATTGAAACGTATAGCTTAATGATACCAACCAAGCTTCAGCTATTGTCAGATGATCAAATGTTCCACTAAATCCTACATTAACAAATGTTGCTATCGAATCAGCTATTATAACTTTTTTAGCTAAACCTATAGAAAAGATATAGAGACCATCGAAGAGATTTTTGAAGCAGATATGGCGATTTTTAGGATTTTCAAATTGAGGTAGCATTTCTTCTGGAAGGACAATTGGTCCAGCAATTAATTGCGGAAAAAATGTTACAAAATTACAGTAGTCAAGAAAACTAGGAATTATAACTGATTTTCGATAATTATCAATGACATAGGCCAATTGTTGAAAAGTGAAAAAACTTATACCTAAAGGGAGTAATATATGTTTAAGTGTATAGTTCGTTTGAAAAACAGCATTCAAATTTGAGATAAAGAAGTCGTAATATTTGAAATAACCTAATAGTCCAACGTTGAATCCTATACCTGTCCATAAAAATAGTTTACGTTTTAATTTAAATGAACTTTTTGATAGTAATCTACCAATTAAATAGTTTACGAGGATTGATGTTATAATTATCGGAAGATAATTAATGTTGAAATAGGCATAAAAATACAAGGAAAAGATAACAAGTACTCCTTTCGCCGTTTGGTAATATCCCAGCTTATTCAAACTGAAATAGAGCATGAAGCAAAGCGGGAGAAAAGCAAATATAAAAATAAAAGAATTGAAAAGCATAAGATTGTTAGTAGCGTATTACAAAAAATAGATTTTATACATTTTTTACGCTTAGCGTATTGTCTATTGATGATTTCTTTGAGTTTACTCCCAAGAGCCATCGAGCAGTAATCGGAGATAGGCGTATAATATATCCAATACCTAATGAAGCGAAAGTTACCAATATGGCGATAATTATGGCCAAACAATATTCTATAAACGGAATATTCAGGTGAGCAAAAAAATCACCGACAAACTTCATGTTTATAGGAGTAATGAAATAATGGATGAAATATATATCAAGTGAACGACGACCTATCAAACTCAAAAAACGACCGATGGGATTACCCTCACTTAATCCTTTATATTGAATGAAAGTTCCCCAGATAATAATGAGTCCTAAAGATATTAAGATTGTAACTGAGAGCATTGCACCAAGTCTAAACATTGCAAATCCATATTTGTATCTGAATACATCGGTTATCAGATAAGTACATATTATTCCTCCCCATAAAAAATTGCGCTTCATAGAGTTAACTATTTTCTCATGCTTTGGAAAAAGTATGCTCCCCAACACAAAATAGATATAATGGCTAAATTCTCCAATGGTGAATATATTTATTATAGTATATTGAGTGTTATACTTTTCTGAAAGGGAGGCTATATAGAGCAAAATTATTCCAATGAACAGGTGTATGTATTTTTTTGAAGAAAGTGATAAGTTCAATCTTTTAATAAACTGATTTGTTAAAAGATAGATAACAATAAATTCAAATAATACAAATGTAAACCAGTAGCCTTCTTTTAAGCGTTTTTGCAGACCTTAATGAAATTGAAGTCCATTACCCAACAATAGAATGTCATCATAATGAGCGTTGGGATGATGAGGTGAGAAAATTTTATGCTTAATTGTCTTTCGAATTTTTTGTCATCCATTTTGTTGGCAAAAAATCCGCTGATAAAGAAAAACAAAGGGAGTTCAAGTTGGACATTTACTATCTTGGTAATAATGTTTTCAGAATGGAAACATCCAAATGATATATGATAGACAATGACCATGAACATTGCCATTCCTCGCATGGCGTCAATATATTCTATTCTTTTCATAAAAGTGATTTGAGTGTACTCTCAAATGATTATTTATTGTAAGACTTCGGAGCTATGAATGACTATAATATGTCTATTATATTTGTGAGGTTTGAGTCTATTCAAATTGAATATGCAATATTTATAAAGTGTATTGTTGTAAGAACTGTTCGATTCTTTCCTTGCCAAGAATCTTTTCGACAAATTCCCTAAAAACACCTTCTCCGCCTCGTTTTGTCAGTGGGATGGTGGAATATCTGTAAATGTATTCGGCAGCAGAAATTGGTACACCTGAGATTGGTGCAGATTGCAATATTTTAATATCATTAATGTCATCTCCAATATATGCAATATCATTAAGCGTAATGTTTTCTTGTTTTAATAAGTTATGTAGAACGATATATTTATCTGTAACTCCTTGATATAAATAGTCAATTTTTAACTTATTAGCTCTTCGTTCAACAATTGAGGTGGTTTCTCCGGTAATGATTCCCACTTTGATGCCAAAATAATGAGCCATCAGTATTCCAGCACTATCACTGGTGTTGAATTTTTTTAGTTCGTTTCCCGATTGATCGTAATACATACCTCCATCGGTCCAAACTCCATCTATATCGGTTAATATTAATTGGGGTAATTTCATTTTATTATATTTATTATATTCCTACTGAAAATGGAAATTTTTCGAATTCTTAATCTATAGGTTTTGTTGAATAATTCTTATTGGATTGAATCTGGATATATTATTTCGTTTTTAGAAATCGGTTTTATTACTGTCTTTCCGATTACTTCGTTGGCTTGTGCCCATTTGAAACCATCACCTGGACTTAACATGTGTAAATCGGCTTCTGTAATAATATCACCAATTGTTAGGTTCTTATTTGTTGCAATTGATCGTTCAAGTTTAATTTTGGAAGAAGCTACACTTTGGTCTATGAATAGCTCTTCTTTTCCCATCCCAAGTTCTGCAACTCGGATGTCGCGGATCATTCGGTTTACGCCATCAGGACCTAGAGAACCAGCTTGATCTGTACCTTTCATTCTACGGTCAATCGTTATATGTTTTTCGATGATTTCTGCACCCATACCAATAGCCACAGTCGGGGCAGAAATACCAATTGTGTGATCAGAGAAACCTATGCGATATTGCGGATAGTGTTTTTTAAGATAAGTAATTGAACGAAGATTGAGATTGTTAGGATGTGTAGGATATTGGGATACACAATGAAGGATAGAAATGTTGGAATGATATGAAGTTATTATCTCTAGTGCGTCATCTAATTCTTTTTTTCCTCCCATTCCAGTCGACAAGATTATCGGTATTTTGGTTTCAGCTAATGCTTCGAGTAGTGGTAAATTAGTAAGGTCACGACTTGCTACTTTTAAATAATCAGGAATAAAAAGTTTAAGTAAGGACAAACATCCTTTTGCACAGAGTGTTTCTACAAAATCTAAGTTATAAGACTTTGCATGTTTATATACTTCAAAATGATCTTCATCCGATAATTCAAGAACTGCTCTATGTTCTCCATATGTACTGCCAAAAGAGTTAGGAGTATTATATGGTCGATTCATTTGAGATGTGCTTAATTCTTCGGACAGGTCTCTTTTTGTAAGTTTTACTGCATTCATAGGTTTTAAATCGATGCCGAACACTTCTTCCCTTACGGGACGAGCAATAAGATCGACTAACAATTTTGCAATATCGACAGAACCATTATGGTTTTGTCCGATTTCACCGATAATGTATGTTTCTTTCATTTTATTTTGTATTTTTGGTAATTTCAGTTTTCATTTTATAAATGATGGTAGGGTGGTTGGATAAATAATCTACAATATGAGGGATTGTCAATTGTATTCCAGAATGAGCAAAATATGAATAGATTTTTTGTGCGTTTACGAAATCGGATTCGGTATCAATTGTTAAACGAATCGGAAGATTCTTTACGGAGTTTCCGGCATTCATAATCCAGACAATATTGAACTGCTCAGAATGGGAATATATATAATTAGTAACATGTTCATGATATAGAGGTTCATCTGTCAGATCTCGGATTTTTTTCAATGTGTTTAATGTTACATATTCTGTCCAAAAACCATAATGCGTTTTTATTGAAGGAATTCCATTGATATTGAAACTTATATAATCTGCACTTGGATTTTCATTGATAGTCTCTATGAGTTTTTTAATTGAGTTAATATCTAAAAAAGGGTTGTCTGAACATACTCTAATTATTTTTTGGGCATTATACTGCTCGGCTGCAGATATAAATCGATTCAATACATCATTCTCTGATCCACGAAAGTATGCGATGTTATACTTTTTTGCAATATTTACAACAGCATCATCTTTCATATTCGTAGTTGTTGCAACTAAAATATTTGTGCCATTGATAGACGATAGCTTTTCAAGCATAAGATCAAGAATGGATTTTCCGTTATAGAACGGGAGTAGAATTTTGTTTGGTAAGCGTGTAGATCCGCTTCTTGCTTGTATAATGAATGTAATCATAAGATTAAATATTTATTATCTGTGTAACAATACGAGGAATGGCTTGCCCGTCTAATGTACCGAGACTGTTTGCTACATAGTTGGTGGATGTATTACATGGTTTGTTGTTGACAAGCCAGTCGGCAAAATCTGTGGCATCCTCACTATAATGGATTACTTCTTCCGGATAGTTTCGACCGAATATTGCTGTTGTTCCCCACCGAGGAGAAATAACCCGTTTACCTAAAAGAAGTGCAAACGATATTGTAGTTGAAACGAACGATGTAATTGTTGCACTATAAGATATAAGACTTTTGAAGTCTATTTCATTGCCAAAAGGGATAATATTTTCTTGGGCAAAAAATCTACTATGTTCTGTTAAAGGAGTTCGAGGGTGAAGCTTGATTACAAATTGCATACCTGCATTTTTTGTAATTTGGGCTATCTCAGTTAAGTGTACATACCATGCATCTTTATTCATTAGTCGAGCCTGAACAAAACCATCATCAAGATATAGTAGATAAGGGCTGCTTGAGAGACCTGTTTGGCGTAAGAAATCATTATGTGGTATTAAAGGGGCATTGACAAACGAATCCAATTCCGGATTTCCTACTACATAAATATTTCTGTCAGGGAATTTTCTTTGTTTAAGTAATGTCTGTCGGTCACTTTCGTAATATACTAATTTGAGATTGGCTTCAAGTTCATCAGTATATGCAGAATTTAGCGTCATTGAAGCAGGGTCACGTACCATTGCAACCATTGATTTGACGAAGCGCATTGGATGATGTTCCAATAGCGTTGATTTAAGATAATTACGAAGGATATTTATCGTATCACGACGTATTTTAGATGCGAAATTTTTTTTAAGATCTTGTTTTAGAAATTGACTGAATCCATCGTCTGTAATTGTCGAGAATTTACCATGAGCCAGATATACTGTTTTTATACCTAATTGTTTGCAGAAGACAATCAATGCTTTATCAAATAAGTAATAGAGATTGAGCATTACTATAACATCGGGATGTTCATACTTTAATACTTTGAAAAAGGACCATGTATTGTAGTAAGAGATGTCATAGCTAAAAAAGCCGTCATGTTCGTTGACAATAGCTTTTTGCGGCTCTTTCCATGAACCAACATGTACCATTTTTATTTCTGCATCCGGACATTGACGGCGTAATTCTGGCATCAATCGGTTAAAGTTGGCTATTCCTTTAAGCCAGTAGTCAAAAAAAAGTATTTTCATTTCAAACCTATTAACGTGTATTTAATTATGGAAAAATATATTTTCCATTGTAATGGATTATATGCTAAAGATTTGTTTAAAGCTTTCAAGGATTTTCCCCACATGCGGTAGGCCAAACAACGACACATGCGCATTTTGTACCAGAACGCAATGTATCGCTTTATACCCTGTGTGGCGGGATAGTCTTTAAATAACCTTTCCAGTTGCTCTCCTACATAATCTTTTGATTCAGGTGGGCGGGGATTACTGTAACCTTGACAATAGATAGCCAGTGTTTTTAAATTGTAGGCTATGTGATATCGACATGCCAAGCGTGCCCAAGTTAATAAGTCTTCACCTGATTTGATTCCTATCGGAAATCCATTGACTGACTCTATCGCTGATTTACGGATCATTACTGCCGAAGTCCAAAGAGGAGGATCTGAAACGGATGATACTTCAAAATAGTTATTAAGTATACCGTGCTCACCTGTAAATGGAATACTTTTAAGTTTTGGATATGTTATCGCTCCCTCTATGTTCCGAAATTTATAATTGCTTGCAAATACATTACAATTAGGATAATTTTGGGTTAATGATATCAGTGTATAGAGGTAATCGGGACTCCACAAATCGTCAGCATCAATAAATGCTACAAAATCACCTTGAGATTCCTTGATACCTCGATTTCGCGCAGAGGCTACTCCTGAGTTCTTTTGGGAAATGAGACGTATACGTGAGTCTTTGATTGTTTTGACTTCATCTGCCGAACCGTCTGTTGAGCCATCATCTACGATAATGATCTCAAAATTGTGATAGGTCTGATTCAGAATTGATTGAACTGTTTTTACAATGAGTTCCTTTTTGTTATATAATGGAATTACTATTGAAATCATTGAGGTTTAAGATTATAACTTAGGAAAAGTGGATTCAATTGAAAATAAAAAACATTAAAAGAGAAATTTCTTTTGTTATGTTTATCTTTAAAATAGTAGATAATTTTCTATATAATCTTGTGTATACTGTTTTATAATTCATTAAATATGTGCTCAAAATAGGCGAAATAACTTTTGGGATTCGCATGAAGTTGTTGGCTATTATATTTCCGAGTACTTAATTTAAAGATTTGAGTATCATTCGATAATTTTTTATAATTCTCTTTGTTGTAATTTTGACACAGCAAGCCAGACAGTGAATGGACTTGAGGATTGTTCATTGTGACATGATCAATCATTTTTCGTATAGCTTCGTTATTTATATATAATAGATTGATAAAATGATCAAAGAGAAAATAGTCTATAAATTCGGTGTATACTAAAAGATATTCACTGAATAAGCGGCTTAATTCTGTAAATAACAAGTTACCAGGTTGGCATGAGAGGCAGAAAACAGACCAACGGCATTGGGATATGTAATTTCCGAATGTTTTGATTTTTATTGTGTAGAATTCTTCGGAAAAGAATAATTCATCTATTTCTTTTGTAAGCATAAGCGTTGCATCAAGCCATAGTCCACCTCGTTGTGCTAATAAATTGACTCTTAAAATATCTGCGAAATGAGCTGGCTTTAAACGTCCTTTTTCATAAAGATGTATTATGTGTGGATCAATTTTTACATAATCGGAAAAATTATCAACTGATAGTACTACTACCGGGTGATTACCAGAATGTTTTTTTATACTTTTTAAGCAAAGAGCGGGAATATCGGATAAGTTTTTTTCTCCTTGAAGCCAACAGAACCAAATTGGCGTATTCGAAAAGGAATAGTTCGGTGCTGGTTTGTATATGGGGATACATTTAAAATTAAATTTAGATTGAAGATGATTACAGACAAGTTGATTATGATTATTTACTAAGTTCATTGATAAGTTTTTCGGAATATAACGACCGAATAATATCAGAAAGATATGACTTACTGGAATGAACCATCCAAAGGAAATAATTTTATTTCGGATACTATTGATTGAATGCAGAAAACTTTTCATATGTAAGAATAAAATACAATCGTTATCGTTTGATATGCTTTTTTTCTTGACTATATAGTCCCAATACCATTCCGTACAATCCCCATGGATAGGATAGTGTACACATAGAATAAGATACTGAGTTGTCACTATACAGTGTAGCTAATACACCGCATAATGCAGCACTGGCTGTTAATGATAATGTTTTAGTGTAGAGGTTATTTGTACGCCGATATATTCTCATACAATGAAACAAGACGCCTAAATAACTGAGAATATATAGAGAAAAACCTATCAAACCATTGTCGCAAAGCATTAGGAGAAAATCGTTATGAAGTTGACCTCCTCTACCAAATCCAATAATTTCAGTATAGAAGTACTTTTGAACTCTCCCGGTTCCGGCTCCTATTAATTTATTTTTTTCGTAGAATGGAGTAACCAAATCCCACATAAGATTTCGTCCACTTGTGTTGATATTGTTTTCTTCAACATTGCCGGTCAAAAAATCCGTAAGGGTAACTTGATCTGGCTTAAAGTACATCTTTTGTTTAGCACGAGGAATATAAAAAATAGAGCATATTGATAAAGAGATGATTATAAAAATGATGGGGAGCGATTTCAGTCTGTATTTGACAAAGAAAAAGGTAGCAAAGGCTACTGTTAATCCCAATATACCGGTTCTAAACGACCAAATAAAACAGGGAAGAGCGAAGATAATACACCATATGAGACTTTTTATCTGTTTGGACATGAAATAGAAAGATAATGAAAACATGCACAATGTGATAAAATGGGTAGTAAGAGCAGCGGCATGCCAAAAAACACCTTGTACAACAGTCATTAATCCTGGTATAAAATAGGTTAATAATGCAATCAAGGCAGTAATACGATCACCGAGTATTCCTTTAAATGCCACCTCGTTATTGTAAATAACACAAGATGCAAATAAAGCGATAAGGAACGGATATAGGTATTTAAGAACCATTCGGATGCCGAATATCGGAGATGGAGTATACAGACATCCCATGATTATCCATAAAAGAAATAGTAGATATATTTTTAAGGGTGTACTCCATATTATATTACCTTGGGATTTTTTTATTCCCAAGTAACAAAGCAATTCTAAAGTGCCAAGGCGTAGGGATAGAACTGGACCTAACCCAATTAAACCTGTCCAAAAGATAAAAATCAAGAGTGTTTCAGGACCGTTACATAACATATATTTATGTTTTGTGAACGGAATTTTGAATTTAGTTATAGGTCTATATAACAGAATAAATCCAATGTATGTCAAGATAATGAAATATATGATGCAAATAGCAGTAACCATATTTTTTTATCGTATCAGTTCAATAAATAGCTCTAACCATTTGGGCATTATATTCTCCGGATAGAAATGTTTTACTCTTTGGGTAGCGGCATACCCCATAGTAAGTCGTAACTGGTCATCTGTCATTAACCGTTCAAGGGCTTTTGCAAAAGCATCAATATTTCTATCGGGAACTACTATCCCTGTATTGGGTGTTATAATCTCACGCGGACCACATTCACAATCCATTGCTACCGTAGGGAGCCCACACTCCATAGCTTCTGTGATTACAAGTCCGAAACCATCGCTTCGTGACGGAAAAGCATAAATAGAACTTTCAAGCAATCGTTCTTTGATATTTGAACATGGGGCATGAAGCGATACTTGTTTATGCATGTTATGACGTTCAATTATATCAATCAGTAAGTTTCGCTCCTGTCCTTCTCCATACAAGTCTACTCTCCAATCGGGGTATTTGTGTGCTAAGGTAGAGAATGCTTTTAATAATTGATCCATTCCTTTTGCAGGTGTCCAACTTCCTACCGCAATAATGCGATGTGCTTTGCAATTTGATTTTCGTTCGCTTCGAAACGATAATGGGTTATAGATATAAGTCATGTTTTGCGGTTTTCCCCACAATTCTACATCACGATGAGTAAGGCCGACAAAACGGTCAAATTTCCTCGCTTTTTGGCCCAAACGCCATTGTAACCATCGCATCTTACACAAATGTAATTGTCTGAAACGTATATGGCTCATTCCGTTGACAAAATTCACTAGGAAATTTTTTGTGTAATGAAATTCCATTACTTTTTTACTCCCATCTTTGAGTCGAGGAAGTGCATTGATTGACATTCCAGCAACGGCTATTGCCACGTCAGGTTTCAATTCGGTAAATAGCCGTTGCAATTCATTGCGATATTGTTGTGTATTGTTTATCTTCACATCAAGCATTATACGTTTAACATTCTTATGGAGTGTGAAGAAAGGAGGGGTAGTCTCAAAAAGAGTAACAACCCAAACCTTTATATTTTTCTGCTCAGCGAGCCAGTTAAGTTTGGTTGTAATAACCCTCTCTGTACCTCCTGACCGATAGAGGGTATCAATACAATACACAATTTTCATATATTTTAATGAGAAGAATTTGTAGTTTTAAAGGATATCAATGAATATACAGTCGTAACATTAAATATATTTTCGAATCATGTCTTTCTATTTGTATGGTGTGTTTGTGTTGGAATCTTGTATAATTTACAATGAATAAAATGAATTAGTGTATTTAAGAGTTTAAAGAGGTAGTCTTTAAACCAAGCGAAAGTAAACGAACTAAAAAACACGCATGACGTTATTATCATAAATGCTTTCAAATAATTAGCGTCCATATAATATGATTGAAATCTATGATAATATAGAATATCAAACATATAGCTTACTAAATACATATCTAAGCTGTATACCGCTATTTTTGCAAGGATAAAGCGTATGGAAACTTTGTTAATTTGAATTCGATAAAATCCAAGAAAAAAAACGGTTGCAATCAATACTCCCATTACTGCAAACGGATTACCTGGGGTCATTTCCTCTTTTGATAATATCAAATTGATTATTGGATTAACCATACAAAGTACTATGAGAGTAGGTAAAAGGATATATCGTTTGACAATCGGCTGATACTGGCGTATATATGTTCCTATGTAAAAGAAAAGTATTGGATACATAAATGTCCAGAAATCAGGTAATAACCACATGTATGGCCTGTTAACGAAATTAGGCAACGCTGTAAGCAAGAATAGTGTTACAATGAGTATTATTTGATGTTGACGTGTTTCTAAGGAGTGCCACAGTGTATTAAGAAATGGAGTGAGGAGAAAAAGACCTATCCACATTTCAATATACCAGCCATAAGAGATTGCCGTAAAGTTAGTTACTTTGAATAACCATTGTGAAAATGTTAAATTAACGTGATTGTGATAAATGAGAAATATAATAGTTACCAATGAAATGATTAGATATGACATAATTACTTTTATGCCACTGTTATAGTATTTTTTTGTAAGCCGTTTATCCCAATTAAGATAACCTGTAATTATTAAAAAAAGAGGCACACTGATGCTGAATAATCTACGTCCGGCAGCGAGCAAGAACATTTCCCAATTACAGTAAGAAATTCCTCCAAAATCGGCATTGATAAAAAAATGCCCTGTAATGACAAAAAGGATGGCAAAACTTCGAATTAAATCTAATCCGACGAAACGTGCAGTTGCAGAGTGATTCATTTAGTATCCTCGTTTATTATCTGTTTATAATTTTTAACTAATGTTTTTATGTAATCGGGCATTTTGTGAGGTAGACTACAATTATCATAAAAACTTTTTAGTTCGTTCTTTTTATCCAAAATTTCTTTTATTTTCATTCTCATTGCTTCGATGTCATTGGCTGGGATTAACCATCCGTTCTTTTCATTTTTTATCTGCATTTCACTGCCGCAACATTTTGTGGCAAGTACTGGGCGACCGGTAGAAAGAGCTTCGGATATAGTTAATCCATATATTTCATGATATATGGCTGGATGGATCATGACATGCCAATTTTTAACGTATGTATCGAATTTATCGTTTTCAACATATCCGTGGAAAAATCCATTGATTTTTTTTAGACTTTGTATTACTCTTTTGAAATATTGCTGATTTTTTCGTCCAAGATTTGATTCTCCAATTATGTGAAATTCATAAAGGGAATTATCTATTCCTTTGAATGCTTCTATTGCAATATGAAGACCTTTCTGATGACTGATGCGACCAATATAATAAAACTTAATTTTATTATCAGTTGGTGGTAAAGGTATTTTTTCTCGTTCTTTTACACCATGAGGAATTAATAATGGATTACAATTATAATATTTTAGTAATTCATATAAATCTTTATTTG